>Ga0007862_1000527_pt1 | contig 11848 bp, 20 predicted proteins | sample CryBogCBH20Aug07_FD_71206 | JGI IMG/M metagenome (GOLD analysis project Ga0007862, IMG submission 71206) | Freshwater microbial communities from Crystal Bog, Wisconsin, USA - CBH20Aug07 | ecosystem: Environmental > Aquatic > Freshwater > Lake | place: Crystal Bog, Wisconsin, USA | collected... | reverse complement strand
CATAAGTTCCTGGCGGGAGATGTACTGAGATGCCGGTTGAGACAACCACTCGGCGCCCCGGGAGAACAACGTAGCTGTCAGTGCTGTAGAGGTCGTAACCAGCGGAGCCAGAGGTGGCCCGCGAAGGAAGAATTGCTGAAGGAACCAACTTGGTGACATTGAGCGCCATTATATGTTTTTTTAAAGATTCAAGTCTTTATTACCTCTTGCGCATGTAAACGTTAAGGCCGTTTGGATTCGTCCGCAGATAATTATAAAATGATACCAAATTGTGAATGTTTACGTTTGCACGACGACCGCCAAACATATTCTGAATAATAACGGCCCTGGACATGGGAGTGCGCATATTCGGCCTGTTAGGTGAGTTCCGGCGCTTCGGGCTGCGAGGCCGGCCGATTCCGTTCCTCACAGGGCTACGCGGCCGAACGATTCCTGTCCTCGCCGGACTTGCGCGACGCGGGCTGCGAGGCCGAGAGACGGAGTTCCGAGCTGGGCTCTTGCGACGCGGGCTGCGAGGCCGAGAGGATCTGTTCCTCGGTGGACTGGGAGAAAAACGAGGTGGTGGCATTTAAAGTCTGGCAACATTTTAAACTTAATGGCAGGTTACGTGAGTAAGTGCAACTTTGACTGCTTCTATTACTGTTGGAAGGTTGGACTTCCCCGCGATATTATTTGGTTAGAGAATTAAGTTGATAATACTAAAAGATGTTAGGCCGACATTTACTCCTTGATATTGATGGAGTTATAGTCCGTGATAAGCTTCTCCTTGCGCATGTGAAGAGCAACTGTACCAACTACGTTGCATCGAAACTCCCAGAGTCTGACAACCCCAGGGAGGTGAATCGGGTCCTGTATCTCGCTCACGGTCACACGGCCAGGGGACTCAAGAATGTATTTAACGTTGATACCAAGGATTTCAATGAAAAGGTATATGACAAGCCTCTCTTGGAACACCTCGCAGAGGTCATCTATAGCCCAGACTTTCAGGAGGAGGCAAAGGAGATCCACGATATGACGGCGCGCGGGGTCAATATCACGCTCTTTACAAACGCTCCGATCGAGTGGGCGGCCCCAGTCGCCCGCGCGATAAGCGACAAGCTTCACATCAAGTGCTCCGGTCCAGACCCGTGCGAAAGTCACCTCAAGCCCGAAATTGGAATGTACAACTTTCCAAAGGAAAATAAATATGTTTTTGTCGATGATTCTCTAAAGAACCTTGGAACAACACGGAGGATGCTCAACTGGTGCCCGGTCCATTTCAAGGAGGAAGGAGTGAAAGATCGCGACTTGTGGTGTCACCAAATAGGATCCATATATGAGCTTAGCCTTATGATGAATTCTATTTAAACGTATAGTTTTTCTTTAGTATAACTAATGGATGACCGCCTTGAAGCCATAGAAAAGCGTCTTGCCCGAATCGAAGAGATTTGCGACAAGATGTCAAACCATGTGGATTTTGTGGAACGAGTCTATGTAGCAGTTCGCAAGCCCTTCAGTTACCTGCTTGGGCGCAAAAAAGACCTCCCCGCATTGATTGAAAATAAAACAGATGATATTGTTAAGGAATGAATTTGATTGGTATTGCATGCCTCACAGGGCTCATAGGTGACTTTACTCTCCAGACGGGCGTCAAGATGGGGCTCGGCGGCCCCACTGGATGGGGTCTCAAGGATTACTTTAAGCTGCATGGCTCCGGTGAGGCGATGTTCACAGCAGCCGGAATGATGTCTTTATTCTATACCCTATTTCTGATGTCTGGTATCCCGGTCACATTCATGAACTTGGCCATTTATGGCGTTCTTTTGGACTTGATTTTTAGAAAGCTGATGATATTCGGGAGCCTCAAGGAATACTATGAATACTTCAACTATTTCTGGTCTGCAGTTTGGGGAATCATCCCGCTGTGTCTTCCATTGGCTATACAGTTTTTTCTACTACAAATGTAATGGCTGAAATATTTGCCATAGCCATAGGGGCGGTGACTGCCGTGGCGAGAGTCGTCGAGGCCTGGATAAAAAAAATAGAAGACACGGCGACATCGTCGTGCCGGGGTCCGAGGAAGGACATCGAGCCCGAGACGGAACCTGAACCCGAACTCGAGCCCGATCCTCCATGCTGCAAACCCAAGCGTAAAATTCCTATACCGATAGGTCGAAAAAAACTCAAGCGCTTATGGGAAGAATACAAGGATTTCAAGAGGTTTCATGAAGCTGTAAAATAATGACCACCTATTGTAGATGCAGTGTTGTCAACCCCAGGATCTACTTTACGTCATCCTTCCATACTTTAACTTTTGCGCCTTCAAGCGGCGCCGACAGCTCTTCCTTGAATTTCTAGACAGAATTCGTACAAACCCTAGAATCCGCATTGTCGTCTCAGAATGCCTTGGCCCTGCACCCCTTGGCAAACTCAAGGGGGTCTGGGAGCACGTCAAGGTTGAAACTGGGTGTGCCTTGTGGAACAAGGAAAACCTAGTGAATGTCGCCATAGATGGTCTCCCCAGAAATTGGAAATATGTATCGTGGATCGACGCGGACATTTCATTTTTGAATGAAAATTGGGCCTCTGATACTATTGACAAACTTCAGACAGATGATGTGGTCCAGATGTTTCATTCAGTCATAAACTTTGGACCAAATGGGGAGCCCATAAAGGTTGACAAGGGGTTTGGCTTCATGGCGCGTGGAAGCGGCAAGCCCTACATGAAGAACGACAAGTATGGATTCTGGCACCCCGGGTACGCTTGGGCGTGCAACCGCAAGGCGTGGAACCAGATGGGGCGCCTCATTGACTGGGCCATCCTTGGGTCTGCGGATCGCCATATGGCCATGGCTCTCGTAGGTTTAGCAACCGATAGTTGTCCGGGAAATGTTCATTCAAATTACAGAAACCTTTTGATAGACTTCCAGCTTCGGGTCAAAGGCCTGACCCTCTCATGGGTTCCCGGGACCATCACGCATCATTGGCACGGGGCTCTTGAAAAGCGCAAGTATCGTGAGAGATGGGACGTTTTGACAAAGAATATGTACAACCCTCTTGTGGATGTAAGCTTCACGAAGAATGGCGTCATTCAAATATCTAAACTCGGTCTGAGGCTCATAGCACCAATAGAAGACTACTTTATGCAAAGAGATGAAGACTCTTAGAGGTTTGGACTAATTTTACAACAAAATGGAGTTTATTATTGTAAATATCCATACAGGTATGGTGTGTGACACTTCAATTTTCGATGTGAATCCGTCTCCCAAGAAGAAACGGCGATTAAACTCGCAATGTGAGAACATGTACCTTCAACCAGATGGAACCATCAAAAAGGAGGAGGATTCCATCAGGTTTTTGCAGAGGTTTTGGAGAGAACGCGCATATGCCCCTGTGAAGGGATGTATGTATAAGAAAACTATGGAAAGTTTTAATTCTGCAGTTTCTAATATTTCCAAAGATTAATGGACATCGAGTCTCAGGCTCGCGCGTCTCCCAGAGAGTTCCACAAGTGGGTCCCGGTGGTTTCGGTTATCATCAGCTCATGCAGCTTCCTCTTTGCACTCTCCGTACTTTATCCGTGGCACTTGGAGCTATCAAATGAATTCAAGCATATGCAGGCGGCTTGTTTACAGAGGGAGGGCCATTAAGTTGTTCGACACGTTTTTGAAACCGAAGCGCCGGTACCAAGCTCTCACTCGGTTCTCTGTAGGCTCGAGCATGACGTACTTGAGGCCCCGGACCCGCGCATTTCTTATAATTTGATGCAAAAGTTGCGTCCCGTATCCTTTCCCAGGTCTCGCGCCTATGAGGAAAAGATACGTCGAACCACCCAAGTGTGGAAGATTTTTGCCCATCACTGCATATCCTGCAAGCTTGCCAGAGTTGTTATACACGGCATAATTGTTTCCGCGCGCGTTTGAGCGCATCGTATTCTTGAACCACCCTTTGCCTATAGAATTGCGCACTATGCTATACATTTCCTTCGTCTTTCCCTTGAGAACAGACCTTCTTTTTCCTCGAACTATTGTTGCGCCAGTCATTGAATTAGCGCACGAAAAAAAGGTGTCTTGCCTAGGGCAGATGCGGCGAGAAGGCGTATTGGTCACATCAAAATGAATACCGAGATTGTTCAGTGGCTGAAGGCTGACTGGTCCTTTCTTCGCACACCCGAGGACAACTTCAAGAATAAGACGGCCGAAAAGAAGGAGCTCTATAAGCGCGAGAATGACTGGGCCTGGAAGTTGTTCTGCGCAGGTCTTCCCTCACACAAGTACAAGCAAGATGGCAAGTGGTCCGGGAGGTTCGGTCAGCTCATTTTCGAGGATATGTTTCCGAATGGGTGGAGACCTGCGAAAAAGGCCAACTTTCTTCTCGACTGGGAGGATGAGAATTTTGTTTATGAATTGAAGACCCAGTTCCACCTGAGCGGAGGCACTGCCCAAGAGAAGATCCCCGCGGTGCCCATCAAGTACATCGAGGTTCCTGAGCTGTTCGGCAAGCCCTTGCGCATCGTCTGCTTCGCAGGAGCCGAGACCTATACCAAGGAGTTTCTCAAGGATTCGCCCAAGATGCGGGTTCAGCTAGCACTTTGGAAGGAATGGGGTATTGAGTATGTTTGGGGTTCAGATTTGGTGCAATTAAAGGCTAGCAACGTTTAATGATAAATGAGTGAATTCGTTCTCCAACCCATGTTCACATACCTAGGCAATAAACGCAAGCTCATAGATGAGATAGAAAAGGTTGTCGTCGAGGTCAAGGGTCTCACAGGGAAGGATCGCCTCCGGGTCCTCGATGGGTTTACAGGGTCGACAGTCGTTGCACGCATGCTCGCTGCTCATGCCTCTGAGCTCCACACCAACGACCTCGAACTGTATTCGTGGATCGCAGCCAAGTGCTTTCTCGAACAGCCCACCGAGTCGCAAAAGGAGCGCATCAAGGCTCACCTGGATATTATGAATGCCATGACCTCATTCACTCCCGGAGTCATCACTGAGATGTATGCACCCGCGGATACAGCCAATATCAAGGCTGGTGAGAGGTGTTTCTTCACGCATGAGAATGCCCTGCGTATCGACACGTGGCGCAAATACATTGAGGAGAAGGTTGAGCCTGATGTCCGTCACTGGTGCCTGTGCCCTATCCTCATCCAGATGTCGATCAAGGCGAACACCTATGGGCATTTCAAGGCGTTTTCCAAGAGAGACAATATCGGGACATTTGCCTTGTGCGGGGACCGAGTCGTAGCGCCCATGCGTCTCCTTCTCCCAATTTTCAATCCAAATTCGTGCGAGGTCACGTGCCATCAAGAATCCACAAACACTTTACTGGACAAAATGCCTAATGGCTCGCTCGACCTCATCTATCTCGATCCGCCCTATAACGAGCACGAGTACTCTGCGTTCTATTTTCTACATAATGTAGTCCTGAAGAATGAGAAACCAGTGAATGTGAATGCAGTCACGGGACTCCCGAAGGATCGCGTCAAGTCGGATTATAACCACAAGGTGCGATCTATTGATGCGATGAAGCACCTTCTCAAGAGATGCACTGAGGTGGCGACATGGACCCTCGTGTCTTATAACGATGAAGGTATCATTCCGCAGAATGAGTGGGATGCGATGCTCACGCCATATAACGCGCGCCGCATCGAGATACCTTATACCCGCTACTCGGCCAATACCAAAAAGGAGAAGGAGGGCCGAAAAGAGGTTCTAGAGATCCTCTACCTCATTGGAACTCGAGCTCCTCGCCTGTAGGAACGCAGTGGCCTCCGGCCGCAGTGTAGGAAGCGGGCATCTCACCGGGAGGGCACAGACCCGGAAAGTCGTTCGAATACGCAGCGACATAGGTCGATATCGGGCGATTCACAAACCACAGGAGAACAAGGACGGCGATGATAAAATACACAACTTTCATTTCTATTTAGGGAGATAATTTCCACGCAGGTTCGCAGGCTCTGCACGGGGAAGGCTCTCGAGCCGGGTGCCAGCAATTATGGGAGCATAGATGGTTCCTGCCCGGCTGTAGTTTGTGTCTTCTGGAACAGCCACGAGCGATGAATCCTGGCCTATAGGTAAGCAGTTAAACTCCCATCCGGCCCACGTAGACGTGCCCTCACGGTAGTAATACCCGGGTGGGCACGAATGCATGGCGGTTCCACTACCCTGACTGGACGTGCGCATTCTACGGTACATAAAGACGAGGACAAGGGCGGCCAGAACGACAAGAGCAAGAACCGACTTCTTCATTAATATACAAAAACAATTTTATCAGCCGCCATCACATCCTTCATCCGCTTGATGAGCTTCTCGTAGACTGCCGGCTTCCCCTCGAACCCCCCTTCTCTAAAGACTTCTTCAAACTCGGCTATATTCTCCTTCGTGATGACCATGGGCTTGTTCAGCCAATTCAGCGTGTAGGTGTCGCCAAAGTCGTACGCCTCATTGAACTCCTTGCGCGTCGAAAACGTGCGCTCCTGATAGAGGTTATTCACCCAACTCTGCACATCTGGGTCGTTCTCAAGTTCGACCAACTTCTGGCGCCACTTGGGCAGAGAGAAGTTGGTCAGCTTCTTCTTGGGAGCAAACTTGACAGGGATGCATGCAAACTTCAGAGCCATTTTGAGTGTTGGCTCGCTCCTTCGTGAGTTCCACCCTGGGCAGGACAGGACACGAATTCCTAGGGCAGGACGATACCCACATCATCCTGCTTCAATTCTTGTGCAACTTGCCAGTTGAAAAAGTAATAATGGAGCGAACCAGACCCGGGGTAAAACCCGAGGTCCCAGAGAGTCTTTGTGTCATTATTGGCCACATCAATGATATTGAAGACGTCATAGCCCTGCTGAGCCGCACGACCCAGAGCCTCTGCGAGCAGCTCGCTCGTTTCGAGCTTTCCTGGAACGAAATAGTACCCGTAGGCTGTGCGAACGTCGGTGTTCTGTCCCGGGACAGCGTTCGGAATAGAGTAAAAGCTGAAAAAGTCAGACTCTCCAAGAACATAGCTCTGAACCACATCTTGCCGCGGAAGGAACGTGTGAGCCACCTCAGCCTCGTCGAACACTTGGACCACCTTGAATTTTGAAAGGTATTTGTTAAGAAACTTTGTGACCCATGGCACGTCACTTGGGACCATGGGGCGCAGCTGGAATGTATTTGTGGGCTTTTTGAACCCTGGCTTCATTTGAGAAAATCCAGTCTCTTGAAGCTTCTTTGGGTTCAGGTCCCTGTGCCAGTAGCGACAGCTCGTGAAGGCTCCGCGACGCATTGTCGCACCGGTGTAGATGGCCTGCCAAATATCCGTGAGGTTAATGCGCCGAGTCACCTCGCGAATCATGAGAGGCGCGAGCTTCTTGTGGCGGAGCTTCGGATGAACGCACAAAAAGTTTATTTCGGCCATTTGAATAACATTGTTATTTACCCGGACCTTCATGCGCTTCCCTGAAATAAACGCCAAGAGCTTGCGGCTCTCGGAGGCGCGCACACCGATAGACCAATCTGGGACGGCACCTGGCCCGCCCGTGGCCCACTCGATGGACTTTTCAGAATATGTGAGCCGAAAACGAGCATCCGGATCTTCTACGTAATACTCGGCGAGGAGTTTCTGGACCTCGCCAATCTCGCACGAAGACCACTCAAAGCCAGGTGGAAGACCCAGTGGTTCTTGACGGACCTGCTTATCAGTATCGATAGGTCCATCCATAGTATTTTAAAGATAAGCTACTCTTTTAAGTTATGTATTTAAAGGCGGCTGCTATCATTATCGGATCTCACGTTGTGAGGTACATAGCTGAATATATGTACTTCACCCAGTGTGCTGGGTTTTGGACTTCAATTTTCTCATGGAATTCACCAACGTGCAAGGGACTGCGATGGACCGCAGATTCTGCCATGACAAATGCTGTTGCTGTTATTGGTACATGTAGCGTTACTGCACTACAAGCACTTGCCTCTCATTAAAAGGAATGCCATTGAACCGGGTGGTGGCTGCGGATGTGTAGGCTCCCATGCGGGGCCAGACGATCCAGTCACCTTCCGCAAGGTTCCACGGGAGCATCAGTTTTTTGGAAATAAGGTCACCACCATCACACGTGGAACCGAAAACTACCCGGGGAATCAAGTCACCCTGTTCCTTCATCAGGTATCCCCCGGGCAAGGGCTCGGCGTGGTCGAACAAAACACAATTGAACGCCCCGTAGAGGCTTTCGCTTATAGTAATACCGGTTCCCTTGACTCCCATGACTGGAGTCACGAGAGTCGCCATGTGCTCAACCATATACCGACCGGGTTCAGCTATGAAGGTAAATCCAGGATACTGCTGGATAGTTTCATTGATCTGTTCCGGGACTGGACCCAGATCGAACACGTTGGTTGAAGAGAAGCCTCCCCCTATGTCGATCAATTTTGGATCAAAATTCCATTCCCTGGACATGGTGGCAGCCTCAATGGCCAAAAGGATCCCATTCTTAAATGCGACTGGATTCTTTGCCATGGATCCCACATGAAAAGATATACCCACCAATTTCAATCCTAAATTGCTGCACTCCCTGAAGAGGGTAGGCCACTCCCACTTCTCGGCTCCGTATTTTATTCCTAAATTGCATCGAGCTTCGGGGTCATCGGCACGGATACGAAGGACCACATCTTTCCAGCCAGCCTTGGCCAACTTTCTGAGTTCAGACACGCTATCAAAGGTTGTCATCGCGATATTTAGGGTTTTTGCGTGTAGTATGTCTTGAGGACGCTTGCACGGATTCGCATAGATGATCCGTTCTTGCTCGACGCCCATTCCTAACACGAGATCAATCTCGGCCGGACTTGCGCAATCGAACGAAGAACCCAAAGCTGCCAGGGTTTCTACAACCTTTGGGTCCGGATTACATTTGACGGCGTAGAATGGACGGATGGTCGGGAATACCCGCGTCCATTCTTTGTACGCCCGTTCTAGAATGCCCAATTCATAAACGTAAAAGGTATCTTCAGGTTTTTGTAAGAGAAGGAGTTCTGTGAGAACTCCAACCCCGACCATCAGAAGTAAGACTTCTAGTTGTCCTGAGGATTTTATTTCTAAGTAGAAAATTCGCGTCCTGTGGCGGCTAAGAGCTTAAGGTTGCCAGACCCTGTAAGAACAATGGCTACTCGCACACTCATCTTCCTTCTGGACCGCTCGGGCTCCATGGAGTCGTGCTGGGACGACACGATTGGAGGGTTCAACTCCTTCGTGACGGACCAAATGAATTTGGGAGGCAAGCTCACCCTGGTTCAGTTTGACCACGAGTATTACGTTGCCTATGAGAATATTGAGCTCAAGAATGTAAAGCCTCTGACCCGCGAGACGTTCAAGCCGCGCGGGTCGACCGCGCTGCTCGATGCCATCGGCAAAGCTATCAAGGCGAATACTGACAGTCAGAATGTGACCCTCATCGTCTTGACGGATGGTCACGAGAATGCGAGCCGCGAGTACACAAAGTCGCACATCAAGGACCTCATTGAGCAGAAGACGAAGGATGGCTGGACCGTGATGTACCTCGGAGCGAACCAAGATGCGTTCTCCGAGGCTCGGTCTATGGGCATCGGTGCAGCAAACACCATGAACTACGACACGAATAGTACTCCCGAGATGTTCGCGCGGCTGAGTCAGACTGTATCAAGTCAGGCTGCGAGTATTTAATGTTTTGTAATAGTAAATGATTCCAGCTGCTCTCGGTTTCCTAGCATATAAGAAGACTCGCCCGCAGCCATACGTTTCCGCGCCACCCATGAACTCTACCACAGGGAATCATCAGATGCCTTCTCCCCCAACCGCCAACGGCCATCTTTAAAATATTATGTAAATATAAATGTCGGCAATGGCGGGAATGTATATGAAAAAACTCGCACAGAATAGGGCTCGAAAGCTGGCGAATAATGCGCAGCGGCGCGCGAAAAACTATGCACGCAATCAGCTCATGGCTGCTTCCGTGGCGGCTCAGAATCGCGCCAAGTCTGTCATTACTCAGCATCTGGGAAACACCCCAGAGGCGCGCGCTCTTGCAGCCCGCGTGAATTCCGGAACGCGCCAGATTCACAACGCAGCTATAGCTCGCGTGAATGCTTCGCCTCATTTTAGATTATTTTAACCTTCTGACCGAGAACTCTCTGCGTCTCCTTCCGGGCCCCCTCCAGGCTCGGCTTGGACCACAGAAGCCACCGAGACCAGAACCCAGCAGTGTAGCGCCCAGCGCGCCCCCAGGATTCCCTGCTCCGATGACGCGTCAAGTAACGCTTCATCCGTTCAGCATCCTTGTGGATAGTGTAATCCGAATAGCCCTTCCGGCCAAACCGAACCGTCTTTCCTTCTGGGAAAACTGCCATGAATTTATGGACCCCGTTACGTGAGCGATAAACTTTTACGGGTTCCTTCATCTGATGCTAATTCGTACCGAGATATAAATTAGTAAAATCAGGATTATGATGTTAAAAACAAGATAGCCTGTAAGGTAAGGAAACGCAGTGTTCCTTATTGCGTTATTTTCCAAAATCATACTTAGAACCTGATTAGCAAGGGACTCCTCCTCTCCTTCTTCACTCTCAGCCATGGATAGATACCTTACAAAGGGTCCACAAAAAAGAGAGTACGAATTTACGAAGCTCGGGCCGGCTGTGTGCGTCTTGGGAAGGACAGGTCTGGGGAAGACCTGGGCCGTCCATGACGCTCTGGACCCAGTGGTGGAGATAACTGCCGATATTCTTCGGAGTCATCAAGGGACCATTGATTTTTTGAACAAAATTGAAGGGACCGAAATAAATGTGATATTGGACGAGTATGAGTGTGTCCAAGATCTGGTCGGGCTCACGGAGATTAAAAAGCCTCCTACGAATGGCTTGTTTATCATCGTGTCCCAGATACCTCCCAAGTTTGCGTTTGATTTTGTAACCTGGGAGTTTCCTCCATATTCACCAGATGAGATGCGTCAGATAGTACCGGGTGTGACGAACGAGGCTATTCATGAATCCCGGGGTGACATTCGGTATCTGATTCAGAGTCTGATGTTTAAAGGAGATTACAAGGACCTTTTTCAGGGTACGAAAGAGTTCATATTAGATCTCGTATCAGAAAAAACGTCCATAAATCCTATAAAATTCTTGGGGCATGCAGTTCACGAGCCTGGAAATGTTGCCTCAATTTTGCATGAAAATTACGTGGACGCCAAGGGGGTCCAAATAGATGTCATCTCTGAGTATTTTGCAATCGCAGATGAATACGATAATAGGGTCTACAAGGGTGAGTGGGAGTTGTATCAATATTGTAACATGTATGGATGTATCCTTCCAGCTATAGAGATTGGCCACAGACTCAAGGAGCCCCTGAGACCCGGTTCAACTTGGACAAAGTATCAACATATGTGCATGCGGACAAAGAGAATAGCCGCAATGTCTCAGAGGGTCCCGGGAAAGAAGCTCACTCTTGAGGAGCTCATGCTTTTGAGGACTTATGCAGAGATTGGAAATGTAGAAATGCTGAAAGAGTATAACTTTTTACCAAGTGACATGGATGTCATGAACCACCTGAATCCGTTACGCAAGATGAAGGTGAAGGCGATCGCGAGCCTAAAGAAGAGCCTGGCTGTATAGGTATGGAGTGCGACAAAGAGCACGTTGATGAGTACATTCGGGTCAATGGCTCGGATGTCTATTTTCACTGTGATGTGTGTGAGACGACCGTTCTCGAATTGAATCTAAAATTGAGGAAGCTCGAGAAGGAGCTGCTTCACAAGCACCTGGATCTCGGAATCGATCACATCAAGCCCGAGATTCGCATCTTCATTCGGAGCGATGGAGGTGATATGCACTCGGGTCTGAGCGCCATGGATTGCATCGCGAGCCTC
>Ga0007862_1000523_pt1 | contig 11863 bp, 12 predicted proteins | sample CryBogCBH20Aug07_FD_71206 | JGI IMG/M metagenome (GOLD analysis project Ga0007862, IMG submission 71206) | Freshwater microbial communities from Crystal Bog, Wisconsin, USA - CBH20Aug07 | ecosystem: Environmental > Aquatic > Freshwater > Lake | place: Crystal Bog, Wisconsin, USA | collected... | reverse complement strand
AGGTTCAGGTTCAGGTTCAGATCGCTTCATTTTCTTGAAGATAAATGTTCGATTCAGGAACGAGAATACTTGCTGTTCCTGTGTGAGTGTAATACCATTTTGGTGCTGGTAAAGTTCCGAGAACATTTTGGAGTCTTCTAGTTCATATCCAACTTCGCGCATAATATCGCAAACGCGGTTGAACGGAACAAGGTATTCGACTTCAGGCTTATCAAAACTCTCGAGAAATACCCGAATTGGCATTCCAAAGTCTTCGACCCAATTTTCACGATCTTCATACTGCTTTGTGATTTCGCCACAGATCTGCTTATCATCTCCAAACATATGTGTCTTTTTTCCCATCAGAAGCGAGTATACTGCCTGTCCATCCAAACAGGTTCCAAAGAATGAACTCTTTCCATACTTTTCGATATTTTTGGCGAAATTGCGGAATGTCTCTTCCGTCTCACATGCGTAATGCAGCGCAAACTGACATGAAATATCATCGAACTTGTGCAAGTCACGAAACTGGGCTAAGTATTCGGTCGAAGGTTCTTCTTTACCCATAAGAATTGGCATATACTTATCCTCCTGCTCTAGTAGAGGATATACTGTCATATCACCTTGGAGAAACAGAACTGGAGGAATGTAATCGTAAGGATTCCGGCGCCTATCGTTGAGGTACCTTACAGCCGAACCCTGAGTAGGTGAAGTAATATTCGCAAGTGAAATATCTACGCCTACAACCTTTGACGGTTCGGTCTTCTTCCATTTGAACAGATCACCGCCACGCCCTACCGCCAATTCAAGTAGAGTATCGCCCTTTTTGATACATGAACGGTATAGTTCGTCTTTCACACGGTTGTGGAAATTGTAGACATCATTGAATACTCGGCATCCGCGCTTGAGATCGTCGCGATAGTACATATCATCTTCAAATGTATCATCTGTTGGAGTGGTCACGAAATTAGAGAGCATCTGTTCAGAGATGGAAACATGCATTGAAGTCCAAATTGAATTAGCTACAAATATATCATTTCCATACTGGGGTTCTTTCAGAACATGATACTGGTAAGTCTTGTCGTAACGAGTTCGAAGAATTGACCATTGTTTCGTATCGGTATCGTAAGCACACTCTACGATCGTATTATTTTCTACCCGATTTCCCTGTGAATCTACCGTTAATCCTTTATCGTTCATAGGAACCATCACAAGGTATGCATTGGGATCGCGAGGAACTGCGGGCTGGAAGATTGAGGGAATGCGAATATTCATAGCAGCAACCTTCTTGAGCGATTCAGGAAGTTCCTTTTCCACATACTCGCCGGTCATTGTTTCGCGAGGATAAATGATATCATCGCCCGGCGTGCGAGATACAAACAGCTCACCCTTTTTGGCTGGAACTTTCGCATATGGATCGAATGATTCTTCATCGTGAATATTAATCAGGAAATCGATCGTGTTCATATGAGCAGGCTTCCATTTATATACTCGCGACCATGTCTTACCTTTACGATCTTCAGACGGGGCCACACCGCTGGCTCGTGGAGTGAATATGAGTCCGTCCGTTTCATATTCGAATTCTGTACTCAGGATCGTCTGAATCGCTTCTTCCATTGACGCTCCATCACCCGCTAGAAACAGCTTGGTTTCGACGCGCAGTGGCGTCATAGACGGCAGTATTGTAAACTGATTCTTCAAATCGTCCACAAATAACTTAGCAGTTCCAAGACGAGATGAGTGAGGATTCTTCAAGATATCTTCATCCGTCTTCATCAGCGGTAATGATTTAACATCCCGATTACGGAAACGGTAAATGTCAAAGATACAGAACAACTGTTTATCGACAATATATTCGCCGTCCACGAAATCTCCAAAGTGTGAATCGTCGTTTGCAACAATACCCGTCCAAGTCACCAAGTTCGTCGGAGTGATTTTCAGAAGTTTACGGTCGCGCGATACATACAACCCCGATCGTTCTCCATCGGCTTTGTTCGTGACAGTATACCCCTTAGAGATATTGTGCGGATTTCCTTGGCTGATATGCCTTCGCAGCATTGTCACGGGATTGTAAAAGCATACTCCGGACATCTTGAATTCCTGGACATAGCGTTGCATATCTGACGCTGAAAGTAAGAAAGGTGACTGGTAATACGACTGAGAGATAGAAGTCATGATTTTCAGAAGATCTGAAACCATAAGGTCCGAACTGATTTGTGCATCCTTCCCCACAAACTCAATTTCGAGTTCGTATGATACTGGTTGCTTGAGCAGAGTCTTCAAATTGTATTTCACATTCACGCCACGAGACTTTACAACCGAGAAATCGATGCGGAACAGTTCTGATGCTGTCTTGAATGATTTGCGATGTATCATACGAACATGTGCTTTAGGATCATTTGGGTTACCTTCCCAATCCTTTCGAATCTTGGACTCCGATCGGAGCGTAAACTTTGAATGAACTTCCGGAACATCGTAAGAATCTGTCTTTCCTACTGATCCATCAAAGTATCGCTGCTTACGCTCAACATCCAGCGGAATGCCTCTGAAACTATTACTAGAAATCAGTTTGAAGATGTTTTGGGGTCCGGAAACATTAACTCGAGTACTGTCGGCATAACAGAAAGTGAGACGATGCTCTTCTGTCATAGAACCAATGGATAAGTTTTGAATAGTTTGAAGCAGTCGATCTGCTACATCTTTTGTTTGGATCTTACCACAAAGCAGCTTGCATTCAAACTCTGCTTTAGGGTCTTTCTTTGCTATATCGGTGAATTGGGTGAGTCCTATAATTACAGGCTTTGTAATTATAGACTCCATACTATTATATTTTAGCTGGATTAAAAGGAGTCCATTTTTGACTAGTCCTGTAACATGCGTTCATATGTCTTTCGAGTTTTCATGTCGTCGTCCATACGCTTCTTCTGATCAACGCAAAAATTGATGTATCGACGAATCTCTTCCAAACATTCCACAGACAAAGAAGCAGTTGAAACTAGAATCCCGCTTTGAGTCTTTGTGAAGTCTTGGGTGTATCGCTTTACAATATCAAAAACTTGGAAGTGCTCGTTTACATCGAGTTTATCGAGCTGATCCTTCATCCACTCCTTGTCATTTCGCGAAACCATTTGTATATTTGAGTGTTTTGGTGTTTAAACTAAACTGGTAGAGTGTCCTTCTTCAACTTACGGGTCTTCTTTACAGGTTCACTTGGAGCAGTGATCACAACCTGCTTCTCACCTTCCTGAACTGGCGCCACTGTAGGAACTAGAGCTTCATCTACAGTCTGAGTCATAACTACTTCAGGTTCCTTGAGACTGAGAAGCTTACCTACAATAATAATTTCTGTATCTTTTTGCTTAAATTGCGACCCCACAACCTCGAACTCAATTTCCGATTCTATTTCCGCCTTATCAAAATCCTCGTTCCCCATATGCAGATCACGAGGAATGAGAACCTTGATTGGTGGAGTTTCAGCATGAATACCAACCTTTGATCGAACCTTGACTACCGCCTTGAATCGCTGACCTGGATGGGGTAGACATACATCCGCCTGGAACCGAACATCGTAATCGACTCCTCCGCGAATATAGTTTGTGCGACCGAGCGAGTAGTCGAGCAAGGTAATACTGTTCCGTTCAATGTACCCTTCTGCCGAACACATCCCTTCGTAACTCATTTTGAGTTGGGCTAGAATTGAAGCTTCCATATTACGCTGGAGGAACTTGGAATGGATGTGAACTTTCTTTGCAAGCTCGCGGCGTTCAAATAATGGATCCATTTGGTTATTCACAATCTCCAAATTATTTTATTAGTTTTTCATCTATAACCGCTCACGCAAGTTCTTGGATGTTGCTGGCTCATTTAAAATTTCAAACTCTTCCGGCGTCAGCCAAAACAGTCCAGCCTTTCCGGACATAATAGCTTCGCGCACAATAAGATTTAAGTATATACACCTATCCTTCTTGGTCTTGATTTTTGCAGGGAAACCATCGCCTTTCAACCATCGAGAAAAAGAGTTTAGAATACCTTCTTTGTAAGATGTGCACGACCGTCCGCCGATATTCTTTTTACGGTCTGCCCGCTTAACTTCTTCGGAATCTACATCCAAATTAAATACGATAGCGTCCTCTTTCATCGACGCAAAGAAATCGTCCTTGTGATCAATGAACTTGAGTTTTAAGGTTTCGAGCCAGCGGTTATATTCATCCAACTGTTCGCCAATCGGAGTTATAAGTTCATGATCAGAATTGTAAACCTGATTTAATCCAAAGATGTATAAGTTTTCTGTTTTTAGAGGTTTGGCAAATGCTGGAGGATCTGCCCAATTGATTGAGAATAAGTAATCGATCTTTTCCTGGCGTGTTAGAACTGCGTCCACAATATACCAGTTCTGCAACTCTTCAGAGAATATCTTTATGTAGTCCGGAAGAGATTCACGCTTTGGTCCAAGTGCTACAACTTCTTGTCCAATTGCCACCACCTCTTCTTCTTGTGCCGGAATATCAACTTCCTGATACGGTTCTTCTTTCAAGATTCGGTCTAAAGCTGTTTGATTTGGTCGAGAACTGAATGCCAAATATTCACCTTTTGATTCTAAATGTCCCAGTCGCCCATTCTTATCTTTGAGCTGCAGGCCTAATTCGATCGCATTTTGGAATAAATATGATATAACTTCCGGAGCGTAATCCTTCAATGCAGAAGTTTGAGAAAGTTCATCGCGAGTCCAAATCTGTTTCTTCACGAACAGTTTTTGTAACTTATCAAATACTTCATCGCGCACATCGAGAATAGCTGATAGTGGTCGTGTATGATCTGCATCAGGTTCCGATTTGGGAACCTTGCACACGACTGCCATCGCCATATCATCGAATGTCGGTGAAAACATCTGTTCAAGTGAAAGTTCAAGTTTTGCTCCGTCTTGGTTACGAGTTTGTGGAATCTTGATATCCTGTCGCCACTCTTTTGGTAAATTGTTCAATCCATATTGAAGTTCGCAATCCATCGATGATTCCATAACTATGCGCTTAACCTTCGCGATTTTGGTGGCTTTCTCTTCGACGAATACTCGGTAAATGTATTCATCAATAGCTTCTTTTTGGGATTTAGGGTATCGACATACATGTAAATAAACTGTGCAGTTCTGATCTTCAAATGGAAGAATAGAATGGGAACAAGTTCGCATTCCACGCCCAATAATCTGTTCGATCCCCGACATATTGAAACGAGGATCCAGGATATGTATTTGACGAACATACTTGAAATCTACACCTTCAGACACCCGTGGTGACGCTACGACTATTCGAATATCCGATCCATCACGGTTCTCAGGTCGTCGTAATCTATCTAGTGCTCGCCGCATATCTGAAGTTGAAGTCTCAGCCACAAATAAAACATATTTACCACGGGATCCACGAGCAACCTCTCCGGAAGTTTCCGACAGTAGTTTATTCCCCAAAGCCGATTCGTATCCGTGCTCCTCCAAGATCATTGAAAACAGCTGGGCCCCTTCTTCCACGCGGTTAGAGTATACGAATACCACCCCCGAAGTTTCTTCAAGAATCTTCATGATAAGAGCAGATTTAGAACTGTAGAGACCAATCTTGGAGGGCGCTAAAAACTTTTCATCTCGATACTTGTATCCAGCAGCCGACTTCTCAAATGTTTCGCGGAATGATTTTGATTCAGGGTAAGCGCAAAAGAGTGCTGGATCAATCACTGCCGATGGTCTCAAGTTCTTAATTTGATCTTCTTGGATAGGATGAACATACGATTTCACGAGCTGCAGATATTTTCTCGGTTTTGTGATTGCTTTACCATCAAAATCTGTAGTGCGATCAATTTCAGCTAGGATATCGTCAGGAGGCGGAAGTCGGAAAGGGAAGGTGAACGGGTTCTCACCTTTGCTGTAGGATACATAGTCACCACACCATCCTCGGAAAACGGCTTCCTGCCCTTTCTTGAATTCTCCGGACGCCGTAAAAATATCTGATGCTTTTAAGCGTTTATCCAAGTTTATACGCCGATCGTTCCACAGTAATAAGTTGAGGTAATATACTATTTCGTCAAATGTGTCGTACATAGGCGTAGCAGTTAACAGAACGAGCGTAATACCCGTCGCAGTTTTTAGAATGGTTTCCAGCGCCATTCCTACTAATTTTGACGCTTCCGATTCTGAAGTGTCGCGCAGATTATGTGCTTCATCGACTATAACTAATCGATTATCGAAAGTTTCGTGAATCCACTTTTTCAGTTCATTTCCAGTTTTCTTGAGTTTGATGTTGTCTACTCCATTCGAAAACTCAGTATACCCCTGAAACTCGTAAAACTCTCCAATAATGCGGTTCGCCAATTTTTCAATACGGGCTCGGCTAGCTTTGTCTGTGTACTGCAGCGTCTCTTCACTCGATCGCTGAATCATTTCCAAGTATCGCCGACCAGTACACTGTTTTGAAAGCAGAAGCCCATCTGCATCAAATGAGATGTTTGTGGGATTGAATATTTGGCTCTTGAAGTTTTCCTGAATAGCAGGATTCGCTAACACTAAAACTCGTTTATCTTGAAACTCCGGTCGAATAATGTATTCTTCCGCGATTTGGATAGCCGTGCATGTTTTTCCAGCACCGGTTCCATGAACCATGAGAAGATTCCGAACTGGAGAATCGGGAGACAATACGCGACGAAGGAATCGCTGAACAGGTTGAAGCTTGAACTCTTGTGCGGTTTTTGAGCACTGTTCTTCGCGCATATGTTTCAGTGTTTCTAGTCCAGCTGGAGGTAGTATGGGAACTTTAGTTTCCTTCAGTTCCGGGTGAGTCGTGTTCACCATCTCTTGTATTTCAGCTTGAAAAACGAATACAGTTTGATTAACGGAGAAATGAGTAATGGCATTTCAGAGTCCGTCGTTCGAGACCGTTGATTACCTTCTCAAGCGTGATTGGTTTGTCGATGTTCAAGATATCCACGATCTACTTCGCACAACATCTGATTCCGTGTTTTGGGATATATATCATATCCGCGGTCAGTATTCCCAGCGTATTTGTGAAATTATAGCGCCAAATGATTACATTCCTGACCGTGCACTCTTGAGAATGAAAGTTTTGGATTTGACAGATGAACACTTGGCGCAAATCTCTAAGGCCCGCCATGATGAAATTAAGGCAATCATGAAACAAGAATGGGAGGAACATATGCGCAAGCACCACCCCACTCGCCCGCGTGATGCCGATATTGATAAGCGTATTGAAGAACAAAACAAGGAAATTGCCGAAGCGGAAAAGAAGCTTGCAGATTATGCGGAAAAACGCAAGAATGGCGATAAGTTAGCCCTTAAACGGTTCGATAAAATGATTTCAGATTTGAAGATGAAGATGCCCAATTTAGAAACTGAACGATCTAAAATGGATAAGCGTTGGCTTGATGAGGAGGAAGTAAGATTTCATGAAGAGGTGCTTCTTTTGCCGAATCAAGACGATTGTTCTAATTAATTGTAAGTGCTCCAACGCCTACTGCACGAAATGTTTGGACGCTGGTCAACATTCATGCACATTTGATTACCGCCGGAATGCACAAGAAGATATCGCAAAGAGAAACCCCCTCATAAAATCTAAAAAGGTAGAGGAAATATAATGAAGCTACTCGATATAGTATCCGCTGTCGTTGTTGTAGACTTTGTGACAATCGTGTTATCAAAGTTTTTCCATTTAGGTAAATCTCTCGACAAATGGTATGCTAAGTTTGGAATGACTGCCGTTGTGTCAGACTGTCTGATAATTATTCTTGGCATTCAACTTGCTTTACTCATTGAACCGAAAGCTGGATGGTTCCATCTATTGTTCATGGCAATCGCTATTCAAATTGTCCACGATATTTGGTTCTATTTTGGTGTTATCCAACCTATTCCTGCTGGACACAATGAAGTTATTGATCTGTTCAAAGAGTATGCGTCAGAGAACTCTTGGAAGATTGTGGTGGCCGATTCACTTATGGTCGGATCCACAGTTCTTCTCGCCCAGCAACTCAGCCATTTCCATGAGTCTGTAGTTATGTTTATGGGCATGTTGGCAACCTACGCACTCACATACATCATTTACACTCACTAAAAACGAAAAGAGTTGTATTTACATTGAAATAGCAATGAACCGCATAATTCTTGGCGAGTGTCTCACTGAAATGAAGAAGATGGAACCTAATTCTGTTGATATGGTTTGCACCGATCCTCCTTATTTTCTCGACGGATTGGGTTCAGATTGGGATAAGAAGGATATAGATAAGAAAGGCCCATCGAAACTTGTAGGTAATCTCCCAAAAGGCATGAAATTTGACAGAAAACAGTCGGCGAATTTCAGGCAGTTTTATACGGAAGTTTCTCGCGAGGCCTTTAGAGTCCTAAAACCCGGCGGAGCTTTCCTTTCGTTCAGCAGTCCTCGTCTGTATCACGCTATGGCTTCAGGAATGGAAGATGCAGGATTTGAAATTCGCGATATGCTGGGATGGGTGTATACACAATCACAAGTGAAGGCCTTTTCACAAGATCATATTATTTCCAACGACAAAACTCGTACTCCTGCTCAAAAAGACGCTCTGAAAACAAAGTGCCAAAACTGGAAAACTCCTCAACTCAAACCCGCAATTGAACCCATTTGCTTTGCTGTAAAACCTATTGAAGGACGCTATATTGATAACTTTGATAAATACGGTACCGGGTTGATGAATGTGGGTCCTGACACAAAAGTAGGAGACGATTACTTTCCTTCCAATATTATCGTAACAGATGACACGCTAGGATTGGATAAAGTATTCCTAGTTCCAAAAGCCAAAAAGGAGACTTATAATACCCATCTTTCAGTCAAACCCACGGATTTAATTCTGCATCTGATCCGCCTCTTTACTTTGGAAGGAGCCGTCATTTTAGATCCGTTTATGGGTAGTGGAACCACGGCTGTCGCATGTATTCAATCAAAAAGACAATTTATAGGATTTGATATTAATTCCGAATATGTAGAGATTACTAATCGCCGCATTCGTGAGGCCACTACTGCTGAAGTTCAGTAAATCCGTCCTTAGAAAACTCTACAACAAATCCGCGCTCATTAAACACCGCCTTGTTTTTGTACTGCTGATTACACATGGCACACTGCGGAATCACATTATCTTCAGTAAGACTTTTGCGAGGATCCATGTGTCCTTTTTGCAGCACAGTCGTCTTGTGTTTGTTCCATCGCAGAGGTTCGCCTTCCTTCGATCCGCAATTCACACACATTCGGTCGTACTTTTCAAGCAGCAATAGCCAATCCTTATCCGTCAAATCCAGCTTGCGGCGCTTAGGCTTGAATGCATGGTAAGCATTATCTAAGTCCATTAGAAGAAAGGAAGATTTGGGAATCTTTTCAGAGTTTAGAGGATTGATCTCGCCGCCTTTCAGCATATTGTATCCAAACTGCAGGGCTAGATGTCTGACTTGTAACGAATCGGCGCCCTTGAGTTTAATATCGTTCTTTTCGACATACTCGCGAATCGTTTTAATATCTACCGGCTTCCCCATGTTCTCAAATAAACAGCACAATGCTTGTCCGAATCCCGATTTTTCAGTTACAGCTCGAACTCCCTTATCTTTCAAATTAGCATTGTAAAGTTGTTGAAGTTTGGCGAATGACATTCTTACCGCTCTCATAACTTATGTGAATAAATCCATTTTAGTAATATACAAATGGGCTTGGGGCTGTTCGGAACTTCACTGTCCTTAAACCCCAAATGCTTGGTATTTTCTGCATTTGTGCTCGCGGTGTATTGGCTTCCACATCCTAAAGCGTTTGCTCATAAGGTGTTAGTTGCCGTATTGTTAGCCTTCTTGGCTTATGTATTGCTGGCATGGTATGATATGTTATTTGACTGCAATGACCGTCTTAAGCCGACATTACTAGGTTGGTTGACTGGCTGGGCTAAACCTGCCCAATACCAGAAGGACTTTGATGCCTTACCTCTAAAAGACAAAAAAATTGTCCGTTTTGTTGATATTGGAGTTTTAGTTGTTTTAGTTGTTTTGGCGTTTAGTCCGTATGTACTTCGTTAAGCCTCCGCTAATTCTCCGCTAGAGCTCAACCATCACCTTCGACACCTCAGCTTCAAAGATCTCGTCGTTGCGTGCGAGACGGACTCCAACCTCGTTGTAAATATCTGCGACCCGCTGAGGATCACACTGAACAGAGATGAGTGCATTGCGAACAGAGTTCTCGAAGTTCCAGCCTAGAGCTACACGGCGCTCGGCCTCGGCGCGAACATACGGGTTACCCTGGAGTAGATCGGCATAGATATCGTTCTGATGATCCTGCACCGTGTATGTATCCGAGTACTCAACTCCAGGCATACTATCATCATACTGAGCCCAGCGTGAATTCCCAAACCGGACTTCACCCTGTTCACGACCGAAACGACGAATTAGATTGCGCTTCACGAGAGCTGCCTTGTTGCGGTTCATGCGGGTCATCTTCGCCATCTTTGCGATGCGTGCGTTGCGTGCGTTATCCATCCTTACCATGTTATAAGTCAAACCCTAAACAATCCGTTTTCAGTCTTTGTTTCGACGAGTCATTGGGATGCGAGGTTTAGGAATAGGAGCCTGAACTGGAGCAAGAGCAGGAGCAGGAGCAGGAGGATTCATTTGTTTTAGATCATGATATTTTGAGCTATTGGGTAACGCTTAAAGAAATTAGAAGTTCATTATTTAAGATAATGCCAGGTCCCAAGAAGATGAAGTGCCGCAACTGCAATGGCGAAGGACGAGTGTATCCTGCCACCAAGACAGAAGAGCCATGTTATCGCTGCGTGTATGATCCCGCCAAGCAAAAAAATTGCACATACTGCGAAGGTAAGGGGTATGTCATGCAAACCGAATCCTTACTGTGCCGCCACTGCGATTCCGGATGGGTGGACGAATAAGCAAGACTATTTTCACAAATACGGACAAATAGAGTAATGGAAGACGGAATAGTTAAGTTCGTCAATGAACAAAATAAGGAACATCGTGATCGATTAATTGAATATTTAAAGTGTTGGACTGCTCCTGATATTGAAGAAGCAAAACTTCGCCGAACAAAGATGCGCGCAAATGAATTTATGAAAGCAGAAGGAACTCTATCTGCCTTTTTAATGTGCATAATTCCTGTCGATTCAATCTTAAAGAAAATTGAAGTTGAATCCAAAAGTCATCCATCCTAATTGTTGAATTGTTGAACAGTGTTTGGGGACCTTGAGTTATGAAAACTAGCAATTGTATTGAAACCTTAAAAATTAATCTTAGCATGTAACAATGGAGCCATTGGGATGGTCAATCACGGTCAAGGGCAACTATCTTTGTATGTGCGGAGACTTCAAGACTGGCGAGTTAGAGGGCACTAAAGCCCACTTATCTACTGAAATGGGTGAAGGATACTGTGCTCGCGGTCTCAAGTGTACTGCTGAAGATAAATATGAATGTATTTGCGGTATGAAGTTTCATGAGAACAAAGCTCATGATACTCCGCAAGACCTGGCATTTGATCATGTATGGCGTCAACTGAATGGGAGGGCTGAAGGGAAATGTGTTACCAAATACAATAATACATGTAAAAAGTGTAGTATAACACTAAAAACACCCGCGGCTCTGAAGCTACACTACGAATCGAAATCCCACCTTAATTTTGGCACTAAGGTGGAGTTGTATTGCAAAGTGTGTAATACTAGAAGTGATTGTCAAAAACAAATGCTAACACATCTCCAAACGGCGAAACATAAGAAACTCGCTAAGAAACATTGATAATGTAATCATCATTCATAGTAACGAAAGTCGCAGTTATTCGGATATTGTTTTTGGCATACGCTCGCCAATGTCCTTGTAAAAAACTGG
>Ga0007862_1000518_pt1 | contig 11934 bp, 9 predicted proteins | sample CryBogCBH20Aug07_FD_71206 | JGI IMG/M metagenome (GOLD analysis project Ga0007862, IMG submission 71206) | Freshwater microbial communities from Crystal Bog, Wisconsin, USA - CBH20Aug07 | ecosystem: Environmental > Aquatic > Freshwater > Lake | place: Crystal Bog, Wisconsin, USA | collected... | reverse complement strand
GTACCATCGTGTTCAAAAGAAACACCAGTTTGTAAAGGTTGACCATTTAATAAAAACATTATTTCTCCTAACGGGCGAGTGAATAGTTAAAAGGATTCTCTGCGAAACAAGCGTATATGTATACATCTCCATTGCCATTTGTAAACCCGCTTGAACCTGCGTTATTTCTAAGTTTAAACCCATTACTTAAAATATCCATTGCTGTTGCTGTAGAAACCGGTGAAGTGCCATCTTCTGCTATCGATGAGTTTGGTTCCAAATAATCACCACCTACGTTATATGTGTTTCGTGAAGTGTCAACAATTATCCAAGGTTGTGCATTTGTTGTATCTTTTATCATGACCCAACGTGGTCTAAAATTGGTGAACACAAAAGGCCCATCTGTAGAACCATTGCCTGTATAACTACCAAATGCACTATATCCTTTTATAGGCGCAAAGCAGTAGGTGACATAGTTGTTACCTGTTTTGTTCATTTCATTGGCAACTGAAACCCCAACCGTAAATGTGCTTGACCCGTATGCTTGATAAAACGTAGATGACGATGATTTTGCGTCTGTTGTTTGCAAAGTTAAGTAATCATTCACCCCAAAACCAGAGATGCCGCCAATACCTACAACCCAACTTGCGGCATTTGTCCTAGATTTTGTAATCAGCATTTGAGGAGTCACACCAAGACCATGCCCAACGGTTGCACCAGATGTTGAGTTACCTGCCCAAGTAACAACACTAAACCCTGCCGTAGCATTAACACTTACAGTAGATGTTATAGAGCCGTTAGTGTTAGAGGATGATGTTCCTCCTGCTTTCCATTGCCAGCCGACATAAGTTTCGCCACTACCGTTCCAAGTTAATTGAGTTCCAACGGTAAAACCATTAGAGTTAATAGACGTTACACCAGAAGACGATGTTGCTTCTGCATTTGTAGCATCTGAAATCAAATATTGAGCAGCCCCAGTAATTGAATTTTGTAAAGCATTAGAACGAGCGTTGCTTCTATCTTTTATCCAAATAAAGTCAGGTTGAAATGTAACGCCTAATGTATTATTATTTCCATTAGAAACGCTTAAAGAAGTTCCATTACCCGTATAAGTAGTAGCAGCCATATAAGCAGCACCATTCTTAATAGTAGGCGTAGGTAGGTTATATGTGTTGAGGGCTACAAAGCCTGTTGGGGGTGTGTAGGAGAATGGTTGTTGACCGAAGTTAGCAGTCCAGCTGCTGTTATAACCAAAGTACGGTAGCCATGTTCTGGCAGTTGAAACACCTGTATCTATTGCTCCAGTACCAGCAGCAGGATTACCAGAGTTCATCCATGTGCCGTTCTTACCAAACCAAATTTTTCCATTGCTGTAAGCAACCATCACAGTGTCGCCTTGAGCATAGGATGTGTATGTGCCGCTGTTACTACCACCTGTTCCACTTGCCGTGTTGAAATATGTTCCAACGTTAGACAAAATCGCTTTATCCACAAAAGCATAAGATGCACCGGGTGATGCACCCGTAGTGGTTGGATCGATAATTCCAATATATGTTCTGGCAACATCCATTGATGTGCAAACACCTTCCCAGTACCAACTTGTGCTAGCGCCAGCAGGTAATCCAATTGAACCCCAAATATGCGTTGGGTTTGCTGGTGCAGAAGCAGACAGGTTGCCGTTCGACATTGATGGCGTAGTGCCGCCATTGCTGTTGTTGAGAGGATTCAATACAGCAAAGTTAGCCGCTGTCGCACTTGTCAGCGTAGGTACGTCTGTCATACTGTCGTATGTAGTACCTGCTGTTAGAGATATGTTATTTGTAGTCCAGTTATTACCGTTACCAGATGTGTCATATCCTAGTGTTGTTGTAGACGCATTATTACTAAAGTTCAGATAGAACCCGTTAGTACCATATGTACCTGTGTACTTTATAGGTTGCCATACACCTGTTGTAGCGTTATATGCCCCAAACGATGTAGGTGTTAATGTTTGACCGCCAACAAAATTTGTTTCAGTAAAGTAACCATCAAAATAAATAGAGTTTGAATTTGAAACGCCAAGGTTGTGGTTAACTGCTGAATTAAAATAAGTCCAAGAAGTATAACTAGCCCTTGCATCTGTTGCCCATGACGTTACTTCAGAACCATTTATATAAACTCTGCAACGCAATGCTGCTGTTGCATTTCCCATATCAGATGCAACAACGATGTGATACCAAGAAGAAGGGTCACGATAGACCGCATTGCTTGAAAGCAAAATAGAACCGTTTATAGCAATATTAAATTGATTGTTTGCATTGAAATATATTCCTTCTCCACCAACATAATTTGGAGAAAATATATATGCAACCGTTCCAAATGTTCCTCGCTTAATCCAAGTACTCCAAGTCCATTGTGTGGCACTTCCAGTTGCAAAAGTCCTATTTAAATAAGCAGAAGCAGACGAGCGTAGACGAACACTACGGTTGATGTTATAACCACCCGCATTGTTGGTAAAGAATAAATCTTTAGATGCAAACATTATTGGAACGCCTGTACATAGTTACCGTACCAATTAGTACCGTCACTAAAGAATGCCAATATGTCCCATCTACTTGCTGTTGTAGTAAGTGTGGGGGCGGTATTTGAAGGCCACTTTACACTTGTAAATGTACCTGTAAATGAACCTGCACCAGAGTTAACTTCCAGAATAAAAGATTTACCTGCTCCAACACTTGGCATGGTAAACGTACAGTTACCCGTCATAGTAACTGTTTGATATGTTCCATTAGCCAAAGATATCGTTACCGCAGTACTTGAATTTCCTATTGCGTACAGAGTTTCTGTGTAGTTGGTAACAGTTGGGTTTGTTAAAGTTTTACTTGTTAAAGTTTGCGCCGACCCTAAATTAACCAAGGTATCTGTTGCCGCAGGGAACGTATAAGAATACGCGCCTGAAACAACAAAAGTAGAACCATAATTACCTGAAATAGTAATTGTGCTTGCTGCATTGTTTGCTACTCCTGTACCACCATTACTAGCGGAAAGAGTTCCTGTTACGCCTGTACTTAATGGAAGTCCAGTAGCATTGGTTAATGTAACGCTAGTAGGAGTTCCAAGAACTGGCGTTACTAATGTTGGAGATGTATTTAATACAACATTGCCAGTTCCAGTAGAAGTTGTAACACCTGTACCGCCATTAGCTACGTTTAAAGTTCCTGCAACAGTTACAGCACCTTGCGTTGCCGAACTAGGTGTAAGACCTGTTGTACCAAAACTGATTGAATTTTGTGCAGCCCCTTTAGTGGCTAAAACTTGTACCGTACCTGTGTTGTCCTTATAGAACAATTTACCATCGGTATAGTTCAGCGCCAACTCAGCGCCAGTTGTACCGCTCGTCAAATTTGACGCAGAAGGCACATTAGTGGTTGTTCCGCTAGCGTAGATGAGTATGGGCGTATAGCCTGTCTGAGCCATGTTAAATCCTTTGCGCTATTATAACTATAAACATTAGAATCCTCCGCCCGCCACGTTACCCCAAGTTGGCGCAGAAGCTGACCCCTGAGTAATCATCACTTGACCCGCTGTGCCGAAACCCGTTGTTCCTGAACCCGTGCCTGCTGCAAGGTTTGTATTTAGCCCGATTGCACCAGAGTTATTAATAACGTGAGCACTTAAACCTGAATTAAAAGTGAAATAACTTTTATTTGCAGTTCCTGCTCCATAAGCTATATCGCCATTATGGGCAGAAAAGTAAACGCCATTATTAATACTGAAAAAGTCAACAGGAACCCCTGCACCTGAATAGCCTGAAGAGTTCATCCCGAACTCACCGTAATAGCTAGAATCCGTTCCTAAATCATTGCTGAGAACGTAATTGGTCGAAGCGCCCGCAGTACTGCTGCTGTTTTGAATAACTGTCTGTAAATAGCTTCCCGCAACATTCGCACCCGAAGTGAAGCCTGAATTGCTTGCATTAAACGTCAGATTAGGCGTTGTGCTTATTGTTGAAGTAACCGATAAGGTCGGAGAATATAGAGTCGTGCCTGTAAATGTAAAACTAGAATTAGAAGCAAATGCCCCTGTTCCATTACCGTATGGTATATAACCTGCAGTTAGCGTCGTAATTCCTGTTCCACCTGATGCTACAGGTAATGTGCCTGTTGTTAATGCAGATGTTGATGTGGCATATACTGCACCACCAGAAGTAAATGAGGTTAAGCCAGTACCTCCTGAGCCTGAAGGTAAAGTACCTGTTGTTAATGCAGATGAGGATGTAGCATATACTGCACCACCTGAAGTAAATGAAGTTAAGCCAGTACCGCCATTAGTCGTGGCTAATGTCCCTGCAACAACGACTGACCCTGTTGTGGGTGTATTAGGCGTTAACCCCGTTGTTCCAAAACTAATGGATGTGATTTCACCTGTATTACTGCTTGCGGCTGTAATCTGACCTTGCGCATTAACAGTAATTGTTGGAAATGTATATGTCCCTGCACTTACGCCTGTGTTTGAAATAGATAATGTATATGGGTTTCCTGCACCTCCATCAGTTCCTGTAAGACCTGTTGAAACTGCAATATATCTTGAACCAGGCAGTGTAGAAGACTGATTGCCTATTGTTAAAAATGTTTGAGTAAATGTAAATGTTGCCGAAAAACCAGATATAGGCGTCTGAACGGTTTGACCATTTTGAACAAGTGGCACCAGCTCCGCACCTGTCAGTGTTGAAGCAGCTGGTAATTGAGATATTCTTATGTTTGCCATATTAAGGACTCAAATTGTCTAAGTTACCATCAAGAGGGTTCTGAGAAGTCTCAGGTGCAATACCCCACTCACCTGCAGTGGATGGCAAACTTGGGTCTTGTGACGGGCTGTTCACTATATTTGGATCAGTAGTAATTGCATCCTGATTCTCACCGACATCTGCGTCAGGTCTAGGAAAGCGTATTGATATTTTTTCAGGCTGTCGAGCTGGTAATCTATAAGGATCACGCTCATCATTGCAACCTTCATTGCATACTCTAAGCCCGGGTATATTTCTGTCTTCGCTTATATCGCTATAAGCACGTTTCATTTTACAACGATCGCAGATCGCGATTGATAAAACTGTGTTTCCTCTTGTATCTAACCATTTACTCATTTTGTATATGGTGAAATATTAGGGGCAAAATAAATCGGTGACTTGTCTCTTTCTTCTTGTTCAGCTTGTAGCCATGTTTCTGCAGCTTCTTGCTTTACAATTCCATATCTTGTTGGGTCTACATTAGGGAGTTCAAGCCCCATTTGTTGAGCCAGCATATTCTGAATGGCCAGATACCATCTCTGTGGGATTTCTAATGAACCTGATAAAGCGCCTACATCTTGTACATATCTAGCACACCAAGCCACAATCTGTGGTGCATAATTTTGAGGTGCAGGCCACAAATACATAGATGGCTGAGGAATAGTTCTATCAAACCAGTACTGTAATGGTCTATAACTTGTAAAATTTTTATTTGGCAGATTGGTGTAATCATCTCGATTTAACCTTGCCAAAGGTATCTCTGTTGCATTTGAACCAAAAACTACCTGGTAAACACCCATGTTGATGCCAGAAGTTTGTAATATTCTCCAATAAGGCGCAGTTGCTGATGGATCTAAATCATAATAAAGCCAAGTTCCAGAAACCCAATTTGTTGCACCAGGCGAATAAATTGTTGTCCAGTTAGTGTTATTTTGTGAATACTGCAACACAACAGTGACAGAACCTGTAACTGCAGGAAGAATTCCAATGGTTCCCATATAAACACCGTTACCGGTGCCCATGTTAATCCCAATTGAGCTAGTATTATTAGTACACTGACAAATATTTGTGTACTGACCATCAAAAGCATATGAACCATTACCTGTAGTACTATAGCCACCTGTAGTATTTTGGGTAACCGTTCTATAGTTAGCATTTAATACGTCATTCATGCCGACAGGCAAATAATTAATGTATTGATCAGGAATTAACCCATACACTACTTTTTGAATGCACCAGTATTGAATACCACGATTAACTAAATTAGAAAGCAAATAATATAAAGCTTGTTTAGAAGCTTGTATTTGCTCTACAGTTAATTCTTCGGCTAATTTTCCACAGCGTCTAGCACCACTGTCAATCATATTCTGGACAGTGATTACTGTTGTACCAACTGTTCCGCTAGTGCTCATGGATTACCAACCTTTTATGTCATACTTTTTAGCTTGACCACCAGTTTTGCAATGCCAATTCTTTAACGAAGCAGCTTTTCTAGTAGGCCTACCTTTTTCATCTTTCATCGGACCAGGCATGCCACTCATTCGAGCACAGAATGAATCATGTCTAGAACCTTTGGCTTGTGGCGCTTTTAAATGACTACCGGTCTCTCGATTAACTTTATCTCGACCTTTTTGAGTCAGTCCTGCACCTTCGTCTGTAGGTCTTTTCTCGCCTTTTTTGATTGATAACTTAACATCACCGCCTTCTTTTTTAGACTGTGAATGCTTAAGATCATAATCAGTTGGTGCGCCTTTACTTCCAGGCTTCCTCATATGCTCACCAGAACCATGCTTGATACGTTCTTGTTTAGCATGAATATTAGCCCATAAGCCTGGAAGTTTGCCACCTTCTTTCATATAGCCCATTTTATTGCGAACTTCTGTGGGTAACTTAGACAATCCTTTTTTGTCTTTAGTCACTTCTTTTAAGTGACCGCCATCTTTTTTACCTACAGATCTTTTAGTAGAGTATGCAATAGCAACTGCTTGTTTAACAGGCTTACCTGCTTTAACTTCAGCTGCTACATTCTTACTAAATGCTTCTTTAGACTTAGACTTGATTAATGGCATACAACACCTTTAAGCTTGTGATTCTTGCCAAGATAAACGAGCAAATGCTGTACCATTTGAACCTACCTGGCTAACCGTGACATATAAAATATCTGGGCCATCAGGGTATGTTCCTGCTTGACTTGTTGGTACTGTATTTGATAAACCACCACCAAGTGCTGCATTACCAAACGGAGCAACTGAAGTTAAGTCTAAAGTTGTTTGGCCGGCAGTATTTGTAAAGAATGCCGCAATAGACTCACCACCTGTAATAGTAGTTGCAGTATTTGTGTTTGTCGCCACTTGCACAATTGAAGTTGTGTTAGTGTTGTTTTGCGTTGGCGATGCAAATGAAGTAAACCCGCTTGTACCACCAATAACACCGTTCAAGATAAACTGAACCAGGTAATTTGTGGTTGTTAACATAGCAATTTCACGCATTTGCAATTGCAAACGGTTGATAATTTCTTTAACACCTAGTGTTCCAACAGTTCCGTTATCGACAGATGGCGCAACACGGATTGCCATAATAGGCACAGCAGTTGCACTAGATGTAGATACAGCTGATGTCATACCATAGTTATAAATAGCGGATACGTCTTGCGTAAAGCCACCATCCATCACAACAGATGAGCCCCAGTGTGACAACTGAGCGGCTGTATCAGGCGATGCATACTCAACTGCAATCGGAGCAGTTGCTGAGTATGTAAATGCTGTTGCAGCAGCCCCACCTGTTGTACCACGAGTTAGTCCAGTTAAACTTGTAGAAGTTAATCCTGTATAAGTAAAGTACTCAATTACTCCAGCTGTACCATTACCAATAATACGAGCTGTACCACCGGCAGGATTAAACCCTACTGTACTTAACACATTAATACTTGTGTCAGTAGTTCCAATACTTGATGTAATTGTTGTTAATGGCAATACAGTATTTTGCTCATAGTGCGATGGCAAATTGCCTGAACGCATATAAGCTTGATACTGTACGTTGTTGTTTTGGAACCCATACACATAAATGATTTGACCATTTGTAGCACGGAAACCAAACCTTGCCACACCTGCACCATACCAAGAGTAGTCCATGTAGAACATTTGTACTTTAGTAAGATCTAGGTTATAGCCTGATGGATTAGATGCAGAGTTTGAACCGTCGCAAACATCCCACCATTGTGACTGAGGAATTTTTACTTCAACAACTCTAGAAACTAATGCATTTGCAATAGTTGAACCACGATACTCAGGTGTTATATACAACTGTGTATCGCTTGTAATAGTTGTTACACGGTGCGTTTGACCACGAATCACAATGTAATCACCAACAACCAGTTGAGTTGTAAACTGTGTATTTGCGCCTGTTACTAAAGAACTATTTTGTGTGGCTGTAACTGTTCCAGTAATTTGGTTTACACTGTTTCTTAATACAACATACAATGTTTGACCATCAAATTGGAAAAAGATACCATTTTGACTATCAAAGAAACCAATCTTATTGCTTGAACCATACCAAGAGTATGGGCTTACGTGAGGAATAGATGGTACTGTTGATGTTGCAGTAGTTGCACTTGGTGTAGATAATGCTGTATATGTGAATGTTAAAGCAGTAGGTACAGTAGCAATCTTAAAAATACCGTTGTATGCTGTTTGATCAAAACCTAATACTTGAACATACGTACCTACTGTTAAGTTATGTGGTACTTTACTTGTAACTGTAACTGTTGTTCCAGATGAAGTTAATGTTGTAAATGCAATCTGCGGCTTAAGAATTGTTCCTGTTGAGAACTGAATACCTTTACCTGATTGATAACGGAAATAACGTCTTGTCTGGCGAAATAACTGTTGGTTTGGTACAGAAGCACCTGCTGTAAAGTTTACAGAACCATCATAAGCGTGTGTGTCTACCCATCCAGAAGGACGAGAATACAAGTTTGTTTGACCCGCTGTGTTAGCAATTGTTGTTGATGGTGTGCCATTGACGTTTGTAAACGTAAATGTTGTAGCAGTTGGAGTTGTTGCTACTGTTTGTGAACCATTGATCTGAGTTGCTGTAGAAGGACCAGTTGTTCCAGTAATGAAAATTGCTGAATTTGCTGATAATCCGTGTGGGAAAGATGTGGTTACAGTAACTGTAGAACCACTAAATGTAAAAGCTGTTGTACCAGTTAAAGCAATACCGCAATTTGAGTAGGTATAGCCTTGGTAGCAATATGTTGTTGTAGCAGAATAGTTATTAACTGTAGTAACTGGGTTGGCTACTTGAACAGTAATTGATGTACCTGCGCTTACGCCTGCAACCACATACGCCCAACCCTGAGCATTTGGGTCAATAGTATCTTCAATAAAGAATGGTGTACCAGTTGCAATTGTCACGTTTGATGAAAACGTAACTACTAATTGATATGTATTTGATTGATTACCAGTAATAGCTGAAACTGGCAAAGCCGAGTTTGGCAGGTAATACATTGATTGACGATTGTTTTGTAGAGAAACCTGTTCCCATTTGGTAGGTTGTTGACCATACTCAAAATCGGTATCAATTAAAGATTGTGGAGTTGATACTCTGATTTTGTCCACAGCATCATAAGCGCCAGAGCGTTGTGCCTGCTGAAGACGTAATTGATTGTCAGTGTTTGACGTTGGGCCTGTATAAACCGATAATTGAGACATTTATATGTTCCTTAAAAAGTGAGGGCCGAAGCCCTCAACTCTTAATAATTGCACTTACCGCCGGCTTTTTTGTGCGTAGACACTTTAGTCGTGTGGTGACCAACATGCCCACCCTTCTTCATAGGATAACCATCTATCTTATCATGCCCGTGATGATGCTTAGCCACATGCTTGTGCATATGAGCATGCCCATGATCACCATGGCCATGAGTTGTGTGATGCTCAACATGTCCGCCATGAGCATGGTGCTTAACATGACCACCTTTTTTATATCCAGCAGGTGACTGATGAATTTCACCAGTTCCAGCCTTCTTGGTAGGCATCTTTTGACCATCTTTCATGTCGTTCACATAGCGGCTTGCTACACTATCAGACACTGTACCACCTTTAGCATAGTGATGCTTTTTAGAGTGGCCACCGTGCTTATAACCTACACCTTCAACACCACCAGATTTTGTGCTTAAAGACTTAGTTTGTTTAGCCTCAACTACTTTATCTTTTACATCAATCATAGGGTGAAGTGTTCCACCTTTAGCCATATGATGTTTAGCATGACCACCTTTTTTAAGCTGTGCACCACCGCGAGTAACTGCTGGCATAGTTCCTCCTTCAGCCATGTGATGTTTCTTAGTATGGCCTCCGTGCTTGTATCCGGGACCTTCGATTGCACCTGTTGATGCTTTCTTATGTGCCTTACCTTCTGCTAAGAGACCACCCGGTGTAGGATCGTACATGCCACCATGCTTCATGTGCTTTTTAGCATGCCCTCCTTTTTTCAGACCATGATGTGCTTTAGAAGCCTTCTCATGCTCATGATGCTTAAGCTCTTTCTCGATCTTGTGCATCTCTTTCATTTCTGCTTTATGCTCTTTAGGTGACTCAACTTCACCACCTTTTTTGCGCATTAACATAGGCTGACGAGCTGCCATAGCAGGACGGCGTGCCATTACAGGTACACCACCCATTGCCATGTGCTTTTTGTGGTGAGCATGCCCACCTTTTTTCATACCATCATGTACTTCATCTACTGAAGGCTCAGTGGTCTTCTCTTTAGGTTCACGAGCAAATTTTGTCGCCATAATTTTCTCCTAATTAGGCTTGTGTAATACCAAGTAAGCCAGTTGCAGTAGCATTCGGACCTACTTGGATGGCTGTCATACCCATCGTTAAGACCAAACGAGCTAAACCATTCAATGTACCACCAGGTGCATATGTTCCACGAACATCAGGAGTTACAGAAGTGGATGTGAACTGAGGAACAATAGAAGCAGCTGATGCTGTGTATGAACCAGTTGAAGTAATAAATGTTCCTGCCAAATAGTTAGCTTGGCTTGAAGATAACTTACCTGTTGTACCACTAACTTTTGTCCACCAGTAGTTTGTTGATACTGATAAACCACCAGGAGGTGTACCGGTAACTTGAACGATTGTTCCACTTTCTGGTGCATAACCCACTGTTAGCACACCAGGAGTTGCAATTGTCCAACCTGTTACGGCTTGTGTTGCATAGTTAGTTGTGTTGCTATAGTAACCAAGCAATAAAGTACCAGAATCATTTGATAATGAACCAGAAAAACGATTGCTTAGAATATATGCAAAGTCACTAATACGAGCAGGTAACCCAAGAATATTTGTAGTATCTACAGAAACAGCTACTGTAGTTGCTGCTGAGAATGCTATTGAATAAACTTGGAAAAATGCTTTACGACCATTTGTCGTTGTAGATTGAACAGTACCTGTTTGAATGATCTCGGTCATCGCATTACCGTAGTAATCGTAACCTGTTACTGTTACAACGGAGTTAGTAGGGCTACCTGATGCAGTAGTTACTGATACTGCTCTAGGATAATCAAACTGAATAACAGTTGTACCATCTGTACGAATCACTTGAGTTGTTCCAGCTGCGGCAGATGCTGCTGCTAACTGTGAACCACTATAAGTAGTTGCTGTCGTAGGCGTTTTTGCGGCTAGTACAGCTGCTGTTGTAGCAACTGCAGGCGTTGTATCATATAGATACACACGACCCATTGGACCAAAGCCCAATGACATAGGTGAAGGATTTCCTAAATTGCTCGTTGTATTTGTACCAACGAAAGACTGTGCAGACCCTAGGAAGAGGTCATCTGAAAATTGAGGCATGTTGTCTGCTCCATGAAAAGTATGACAAATTTAAAAATGGGGCCAAGATCACTTGGCCCCGTCTGATTATGCTCCGGGTGTACCGAATAAGCAACGTGGATCAGTCCAGTTAGGAATGTAACGCTCTGTAGCCTTATAGCGCATGCTATCGGTTTCAAAATCGCCTTCCATTGTCTTTTCCAACATACGACGCATCATAAGCTTCAAGCCTTCTGGTGCATCTGTCTGTACCCACCAGTTAGTAGCTGATGTCAAACGGCTAATTACTGAAGCTCCTTCGGGCAACAAACCAATTGACTTAATTGGGTTGATGTCGTTGTTAGCTGTACCAGTACGTAG
>Ga0007862_1000512_pt1 | contig 11986 bp, 8 predicted proteins | sample CryBogCBH20Aug07_FD_71206 | JGI IMG/M metagenome (GOLD analysis project Ga0007862, IMG submission 71206) | Freshwater microbial communities from Crystal Bog, Wisconsin, USA - CBH20Aug07 | ecosystem: Environmental > Aquatic > Freshwater > Lake | place: Crystal Bog, Wisconsin, USA | collected... | reverse complement strand
TAACATCACACACCAAAAAGCGGGATAAACCTCAAAAGGAACGCCTTAGTATATATAGGGGTTAAAATAAATACGGTTCTGTCCGTTCGGCTCACGGCAGAGTGAGCCTCAAGCGAACGATGCAGTTGAGACGAACGGTGTGGTACGGAGTCAGCCTTTGGGGCTGACGTAGTTAGGGTTGGAAGCCGTAAGCCTTGAAGGCTTCCCAATAGAAAAAAACAAAAACTTTAGGCGCTAAGAGCGCCCCCTAAAGATTACCCAATTGCTGCCCCTAGGCAGCCCCCTCAAAGGATTATTACCATTAGCGATAAGAGCAATAGCTACAAGTTGGCACCAGGTGCCAAACTTTCCGCCCCAGATGCCAAGAAGCGCATTCTCGCGCTTTTGGAAGATGGGGTGACTGTAGAGGATGCTTGTCGCGCTGTAGGCAAGTCAGTCAAGTCCTACGAATATTATCGGGCTTCCGATCCGCAATTTAAGGAAGCCGTAGACCTACTCCGCGTAATTCAAAAGCGCAAGGGTGTAGTGGCGGTTGAAGATGTTGAAATCTCTTTTGAGGACTTTCGGGCTAAGTACCTAAACTCAAAGACCTTCCCACACCAACGCAACATTACCTCTCTGCTAGAAGAGAGTGAGCCTGCTTGGCTTCATGGCAACATGAAGTACGAGAAGGGCTTTAAGAACTACGTGCTGGTTAACATGCCGCCTGAACACGCCAAGAGCATGACAGTCTCAATTGACTACGTGACTTATCGGATCGTTACAAATCCCAACGTTCGTATCAAGCTAGTTTCCAAGACCCAGGCAATGGCTAAAGAATTCCTCTATGCCATCAAGCAAAGACTTACCGCACCTCAGTGGGCAGAACTACAAAGACGCTACGCACCAGTAGAAGGCTTTAAGGCCACCGCAGACAAGTGGACCGCAGACAGCATTTACCTTGAGCGCGACTCAGGTGAAAAAGATCCAACCGTTCAAGCTCTAGGTATCGGCGGTCAGATCTACGGCGCACGTGCCGATCTAATTATTCTTGACGACTGCGTTACCCTCGCTAATGCCGGTGAGTATGAAAAGCAAATTCGCTGGATCCAACAGGAAGTTCTTACCCGTGTTGGTCCTACCGGAAAGATTCTCTGCGTAGGCACTCGCGTAGATCCAATGGATCTTTACCGCGAGATGCGTAACCCAGATCGCTACCCTGATAATGTTAGCCCTTGGACATATCTGGCTATGCCAGCTGTTCTAGAATTTAAGGATGACCCAAATGACTGGGTAACCTTATGGCCTAAGTCAGATCGCCCATGGGATGCTGACGATACTCTGCCAGATGCAGACGGTTTATACCCACGCTGGTCAGGTGAGCATCTACGCAAGCGCCGTGGACTTATTGACCCAAAGACTTGGGCTATGGTTTACCAACAGCAAGATGTTGAGTCAACTGCAATCTTTAGTCCTGATTGTGTACGCGGATCTATCTCAGGTATGCGAGCAATCGGACCTTTGATTCCTGGCGCACCAGGACATCCTGATGTTATTAACGATCAATACATTGTTTGCTCAATGGATCCTGCCATGTCTGGCGATACTTTCTCAGTCGTAATGGCTGGCGATAGAACCACAGGCAAGCGGTATTTGCTAGAGGCATCACGGATGCCCGCACCTACCCCACAGCAGATCAGAGATTTAATTAAGACATGGACGGACAAGTACCGCCCAAAGGTATGGGTAATTGAAAAGAACGCGTTTCAATTGTTCCTTACCCAAGACGAAGAAATTAACCGCCACCTCGCTTCTAGAGGTATCAGGCTAGTGCAACACTATACTGGCGCAAACAAGATGGATGCTGAATTCGGTGTGGCATCTATGGCGGGACTGTTCGGCTCTGTAGACAACCAAGGCAAACATATGAAAAACAACCTATTGGAATTGCCACGAGCCGACAACGAACATGTTAAAGCGCTGATTGAGCAATTGATTACTTGGTCAGCAGGAACTAAGAACAAGCAAGACGGTCCTATGGCTCTGTGGTTTGCAGAGACGCAGATGCGTGACTACATTAACCAAGCAGGTGCATATGGTGGTACCTTCGTAAAAAATCCTTTTGCTACCCGCGATCAGTTGAAACAACGCCGAGTAGTGAACCTAGAGGAATATCAGAAACTTCAAGAAAAACTAGCAGTCAACGGGGGAACCTTCTATGGCAACAGATATTGACGTACTTGCGGTAAAGGTACGCAAGTTACGCGATCATTACCATACTCGTGATGCTCGCTATGCAGACTTGCTTTCAATCCGTCAAGGTAACATCCAACAGGTATTCCCTGGCATGTTCCCTGATGAATTCCCTAAGCCAATGGTTGCCAACTTCATTGACGTTGCTGCCCGTGACGTATCAGAAGTAATCGCACCGCTTCCTACCTTCTCTTGCATGACAACTAATAGCACCTCAGATCGTGCTAGAAAACGCGCTGACATCCGCACCATGATTGCTGCTGGATACCGCGACACATGTAACCTACAGACTTTGATGTACTCAGGTGCAGATCGCTATATCACCTACGGTATGTTGGCTTTTATCATTGAGCCAGACTACGAAAACAATCGCCCAATGATCCGTATTGATAGCCCAATTGGTACCTATCCTGAATACGATAGATTTGGCAAGTTGCTTTCCTACACCAAGCGCTACCAAAAGACAGTGCGCGAACTTATCAATGATTTTCCAGAACTTGAAGGCGAAATCCGCGGACAATATGAGAACCGCAACTCAGAGCGTATGCTTGAGATATTCCGCTACCAAGATAAGGATGAGTTAGTTCTTTTTATCCCAGAGCGTAGAAACCTAGTTCTTGAACGTGCTAAGAATACCCTTGGCGAATTGCCAGTGGTTATTGCTGTTCGTCCTGGCGTTGACTCAGATGAGAACCAACGCGGTCAGTTTGACGACATTATGTGGGTACAAGTTGCCCGTGCTAGATTTGCAACACTTCAACTAGAAGCAGCACAGAAGTCTGTTCAAGCACCATTTGCTCTACCAGCAGATGTTAACGTTCTTGAAATCGGACCAGATGCAACCATCCGTTCTGCTAATCCAGAGAAGATCCGCCGTGTTGGTCTTGATATTCCTAACGGCATCTTCCAAGAGACAGCACAACTAGATCAAGAATTACGCACCGGCTCACGTTACCCTGAAGGTCGTCTAGGACAACAATCAGGTTCAATCGTAACTGGTCGTGGTGTACAAGCCCTAATGGGTGGCTTTGATACCCAAGTCAAGACTGCACAAGCAGTACTTGCTGAAACCTTCCGCCATGTAATGCGTATCTGCTTTACGATGGACGAAAAGTTATTTGGTGATGTTGAGAAGGAAGTACGCGGTGTTAACGCTGGCGCTCCTTACGAAATTACCTATAAGCCAAAGGATGCAATCCAAGGCGATTACTGGTGCGATGTTACTTATGGCCTAATGGCTGGACTAGATCCAAACCGCGCTTTGGTATTCGGATTACAAGCACGTGGTGATAAACTTATCTCTCGTGACTTCTTGCGTCGTCAGATGCCATGGGAACTAAACGTAACCATGGAAGAAGAAAAAGTTGAAATTGAAGAATTACGCGATGCGTTAATTCAAGCAGTATCAGGTTATGCTCAAGCGCTACCTGCTATGGCTGCACAGGGACAAGATCCTTCTAAGATTCTTACAGCAATGGCCCAAGTAATTGATGGTCGTGCTAAGGGTAGGTCAATTGAAGAAGTAGTTGCTGAGGCTTTTATGCCACAACAACAAGAAGTTTCCCCTGAAGTTGCAGCCGCAGGTGAGGCACAAGCCCCTGGACAGGCTCCTTCGGGGGAGCCTACTCAACCAGGACAACCTGGTCAAGAAGGACAACTCCCACCAGGATTGTCTGCTACTGGAAGAATGCAAGGCGTTGCTCCAGGACAAGCAGGAATGGCACCTGGCGGACGACCTGCACTAGAGACACTACTCGCAGGACTTTCATCTTCTGGTGCGCCAAACCTATCGGCAGGCGTTATCAGAAGGCAGCCAGTATAAAACGCGTTTGGCTGTCTAATTCAATCCTATAGGAGATAAACAATGGCAACAATGAAGTCATCACTGACTACAAAGGTTCCTTCACCAAAGAACCAAGGTGGACATGGATCCTCACAAGCAGTAACACAAAAGACTAATATTCAATCAAAGGCAGGCGCTTCAAAGGCTAAGCCTTCAACAAGTCTTTACTCAAAGCAACCTTCAGGCACAAAAGGCACAGGAACAACTGCCGGAAAGCCAATGAAGTAAATAAATGAATTTGGATGAGCAGGGCAACGTTCCTACACGGGTAACCAAGTGGGACATATTTGCCCTGTTCTCTAATACCGCATCTGATTTTGCGGATGTAATATCTAACTTCTTTCAGATATTAACTGAGATGTTAGCGACGCAGGCAAGTTTCGTGGAAGACGAAAAGTCGTTTCACGAGTACGCAGCCCGAACCATTGAAACACTACAAGAGGGAGAATAAGCATGCCACAGGCAGATAAGCCAGCAATGGTAGCAACTCCAACAAAAAATAGAACTGATGGCGGTGCTGGTTCAAAACAATCAATAGCTTACATATCTGGTATGCCAAATTACGGCGATGGTCAAGATCTAACCAATCTTCAAGCATCAGCGCCTATGGCAGCAACACCTGATGTAAAGCCAATGTCTACAGCTGATATAGCCCAAGCGGCACAGCAAGGACAACAACCTGCTCAACAAGCACCTGTAGATATGTCAACACTTCCAAAGTTGACAGATCCATCTCAACGTCCTTGGGAGCATGTAACAACTCCACACCCAGTTCAACAGACTGGTGATATTCAAGGGCAATATCAAACCGCTTATAGCCTATTTCAATCAATGGCTTCTGCACCAAATGCTTCTCCTACAATGAAGTACTTAGCGCAGAGAATAGGACAGGCATTCTAACTTGGCTGGTATTGACTGGACAAACTGGGTAACACCTACGCTTGCCGCCAATCCTGGTGCTGCGATGGATGTTGCTAATTCAACTAATCCCGCTGTTACTTCGCAGGTAGTTTCGCATGCCGTAAATACCATCGGCGCACAAGACGGCATTGCTGAACAAGCAGCCGCAAATGGTACACAAAGTTTTTGGGGTAAACTAGGAAATGGCTTATCTACTGCCATGTCATGGGCAGCAAAGCCACTACAAGAGATTCAAAAAGATTACAAGTTTATCCACTCTGTATATACAAACAATGGTTTTTTACCAGGTTTCGCAGCCACGCTAGGAGTTATCGGCGGTGGCGCACTTGGTGCTTTAGCAGGTCCAGCAGGTATGGCAGTTGGAGCAGATGTTGCAGCGGCAGCAGAGCGCAAACTAGCAAACTTATTTCCTGGATACAAGCAATCGGTTCAAAACTCTGAAGATCCAAACTATAAAGTTTCAGCAGGTCGTGACTTTACCAATGTAATAGGTTCAGCGCTAGATACAGTTGGATTAAAAGCTGCAGGAGATGCTTTTAAGTCTACCGATAAAGGTCTATTTGGATCAATCGGTTCATTTGTATCAGGCATAACAGATGCTGGCTTTGACGTAGAAGCAGATCCAATTAACATTATTGGTCGTTTTGGTCAAGCTATGCGTGGCGGTAATTTACTTACTTTAGATAAAGCCGGAGAAACTCAGCTTAAGTATCCACTTATGAGAGCCATTCCTGGTGTTAAGAATTTTCTTGATGCTCAATCAGGTGTTGCTTTAACATCAGATCAAATTGACGCAGTGCGTCAAGGCACTGGTGTTTTTAATTCAACATCACGTAACTACAATCGTGCTATCCAAGACATTGCAGATACCGCTAAGAATGCCAAAACTAGCGCAGAAGCCGCTGGTGAAATCGCAGCAAAGTATCCTCAACTTGGAACAATTGCAGCTGGTCGTCTTGGATCTATGGACAACGTAGATGAAGTTCACCAATTCTTCAAGACTGGTCTTTACTTTGACGAAATGAGTGGCAACCTTGCTGGTCATGCCATGCTGCCACAGCGCACACTACTTCGTGCTAAGTTTACTGAGCCACTTCAAGATCAGTTAAAGGTTAACAAATTAACCTCTGGCGTATATAAGACCTTCTCAGGTTATATGCCATACAGTGTTGACGCTCAAACTGGCAAACTATCTTTAACTCAATTTCGTTGGAATGCGCCTGACGCAGCCACAACCGTATACCGTATTGCTCGTTTTGGTATGGGCGATTCAGCAGCCAAAGAGATGGCTGGCAAGTATGCAGAAGCAGTAGCAGCAAACGATATTAACGCTGCACGTGCTATCAAAAACCAAACTTACTTTGAGTCTTTGAAAGCAATGGGATTGCCTGATGATAACTTCCTTGTCAAGAAAGCATTTGACGAAACCAATAGTATAGATGAACCTTTAGTTGGTACACAGATCTACGGATCAAAAGTTACTGGTGAGCCATTGGGTGAATATACAACCAAGACTGGCGATACTAAGGTTGATGGTATTAACCCTCACCACGCTAATGATATGTTTAACATTCCTGACTTCTATGCAATGAAGCGGGCTGTGCGCGATCTTGGTCGTGTAAATAAAGTTTTAGGTCAAGCAGATGATTTTATTGCTGACAAATATACCAACACATTCTTTAAGCCATTAGCCCTTGCAACAGCAGGTTTTGGTCTACGTGTAGCAGCAGCAGAACTTATCCCTACATTTGCTCGCTATGGCATCGTTAATACATTTAAGGCTAAGTTGGCAGCATCTGCTGCTAAAGCAGATTATGACCTTACTTCAGGTGAAGCAAAGCATATTCTCCCAGCAGCGCTTACATCCCTTGGTATTTCAAAGGGCATTAGCAATGCTTGGGATAAGACTGGTTTTCCAACCTTCCAAGAAGCCAAGGCTCGTGGATTAAAGTTTGCCGCAAAAATGACTGCTCCTGAGCAGATGGATCTTGCTCAACAATTAATCATGGCAAACAAAGGCCATATTCTTTCAGAAGCAGTATCGCCTGGGCATGGTGATGACGCAATGACTGCTTATCAATCAACCAAAGCAGCAAACTATTATTATCAAATTCAAAGGAACAGTCCTATGTTCCGTGATTTACCTGAATATACAACTTACTCGGTAGATAGCCCACACTTTGTACCACGCTATGCAACTAACCTTCTTCGTGCTTCACAAGAAACAGTAAATAAAAACATTGCTTCAGATTTTGTAAAAGCACTTGGTAGCAAGAGTAAACTTCAAATTGAAGATCATCTTGATTACATGCCTCAACATGCAGAATACAAAGCATTGCGTGAAGACTTAATTAACAAAGAACATCAACGCATTTTGGCTACCCTTGCTGGTGATTACAAGCCATACAATGCTGAGTCAAAGACACTTCTTCGTTGGCAAAATCAAGATCCACGTGCTTTTGCGGCGGATCGTGTTGATAACGCTTTGGGCATGATGATCGGTAAAGACGGTACAGTTCTAAAAAATGTGGCAAAGAACCTATCTAATGGTGATGCTACAGATCTAAATGAAATTGCAGCCATGGCTCAAAAGATGCCTAAGTCTATGCCAGCAGCTGTAGCAGGTCCGATGCTTGAGCCTTACGTTGGTAGTAAAAACTGGATTACTACAATTGCCAACCTTGGATTCAAAAAGGTAATGGATCCAATTGTAAGCAACCTTTCACGTGAGCCTTTGTATTTAATGCACGTAGCAGACGCTTATGCCAAGTATGTTCCAATGATTGAAAACGGAACTATGGAAGCAAACCAAGCCCTACGCTTTGCTCAAACACAAGCGACATATGGCATGCTTCCACAGATCCACAATACGGCTTTGCGCAATCAATTTGCTCAATTGTCTCGTAACTTCTTGCCATTTTACTTTGCTCAAGAGCAGGCTTTGAAACGTGCTTTCCGCACACTCAAAGATACAAGCATTATGTCGCCTGCTTTTTCAAGAGGTTTGCGCTTTTATCAACTAGCAGAACATGCTTTATCTGATCCTACTTTCATGGAAACAGACGACCAAGGCAACAAGTATATTTACATACCTGGCGCTGGTGCTTTTGGTGAAGCAGTTCAAGGTACGCTAAACGCATTTGGTGTGCCAATGGTATCTGGTCTACCACTTACCGTTAAGGGAAGCATGACTTCTTTGAAGTCTGTATTGCCTGAACTTCAAACACCTGGCGTATCGCCGTTCCTTGCAGTAAGCGGAAACATTCTTTCGGATTTTTTCCCAGCGCTTAATCCTGTAGTTAAAGGAACAATCGGAGATATATCATTTAAGCGTGGGATGCTTGACACAGTAGTTCCTGCTGCATGGTTTAAGAGTGCGGTTGATGCTGCTGGCGTTAATGGTGTTGACTTTGGCAATCAGTATAGCAATGCTCTTTCAGGGGCTTTGGCGGCGGCTTACTACCATGGTCAAGTGCCATCTCAGAATGCTGACAAATGGCAATTACAAAACTACGTTAACCGCATTAAGGATAACGCTAGAAGTATCTTGATTATCAAGTCTGTACTTGGTTTGTTATCTCCATTAGCCCCACAGGTATCTCAAGAAGATGCTGGGCTACGCGATGAATTCTGGAAGTTAGTAAAGCAAAAGGGTAACTATAACGATGCCCTAATGACCTTCCTTGGCGAACATGGATCTAGTTCAGTTTCCTACACCGTAAGCAAAACTGAAAATATGATACCAGGCGCTAAGTATCCTTACGTTCAAGGTACTGTTGATTTTATTAAGAATAATCCACAATGGTTTAGCGACAAATCAAATGTTGCTTCTGGTGCGTTCTTCTTAATCCCACAAGATCCAACAGCGGTAAACGATAAGACCGTGTACAACGAACTTCTAAATATGGGACTTCGTTCTACTCGCGCTCCACAAGATCTTTTAACTCAGTTTTATATTGCCGAAGGCGATGCTTTAATTGCTGGCGATAAAGCCACCCACACAAAGATTATTGCCCAAGCTAAGGCAAACTATGACACCTTTAGCGAAAAACAAGAGAATGATCGTTGGTCTGCTGTTATGACTAAGATGAAGAACCTTCACCCAATATGGTATGATTCTTACACAAATCAAAACGGCAAAAACGATGCGCTTAACGCATACAACCAATTGCAACAAATCTTTAGTTCTCCTAATGCGCCAACCCATGACCAAGCAAACCTTGTTCGTGGCTTGATGAACGATTACTCAGTTCACGCAGAACGATTAAATCAATTTAAGATGATGAACCTTCAAGGCCCTGTAGTCAATGAAGAAAATCAAAACTGGCAAAATCACCTTGATGCTGTTGCTCTAAACGAACCACGTTTAGCGGCAGTTATCCAAAGCGTATTCTCAAAGTTAGGTTAATAAATGGCGACTCCAACACCGGTAAGTTCTATTGCCAATCCAGCAGACGGTACGATCCATGTAACCTATAGTGATGGAAGCGTACAAACACTTTTAGCTGCACAAGCACAACAATTAAAGTTATTACCACAAGACCTTAAACCAGCCGTTACTAATGCTGGTGGCTTTGGTAGTGCTGGTGGATATGGTGGAAATGTTCCTGCTGGGGCATTTGGTGGCAATACTGCTGGTACTGGATCAACTATCTATGATCCAAACTCAGGAACGTCAGTAAGTGCTACAGGTTCAATTCCACTTAAAGTAGGTGGCAAGGTAGTTCCTACCTCAATTGGTGATTTGCTATCACAAGCCCGTACACCTACAAACCTTGCACAAATTCGTAGTTCTTTGGTCAAGGCTGCTCTTATCAGCAAGTCTGAGAAAAATCCAACTCGTATTCAAAACGCTTGGATTCAAGTATTGCTTGGCTCACAACAAAGCCAAATGGATCCAAACGATTACCTTGCTAGCCTTAAGGCTCAAGGCTTTGGACAAAATGCTCCTGTAACTCAAACCAAGACTACAGATTACAGCAAGGTAGCAGACGGTTATTTTTACCAAACATTCAATAAAGTATTTGGTCGTATGCCAACCGCCATGGATATGGCATCACCATTCAAAGATGCAAAGGGTAACACCCTTACTTGGCAACAAGCCCTTGTCGCTGAGGCTAAAAAGCCAGGAAACCAAGAGTCAGTAACAACAGTTACTAATCCAGACGGAACCGTTAGTAGCGAAACATCTACACCAGGATTTGACCCACAGGTATGGTTACAACAACAACTTACTAACTCATATGCAGATGCTATTAAGGCTGGCAAAACCACAGCCCAACAATCTGACATTGACAAGTACAACCAATTGGCTGCCAAGTATGGTGTCAATACAATTGACCCAACAACCAAGCAACTAGATGTTAATACTCGCTTGGATTTGGCTAACCTTGAAAAAGGTACCTTGACTTTTGACAATATTGAAAATAATTTCAAGAACATGGCTTTGGCTAAGTACGGCTATCTCAAGCCACAACTAGATGCTGGACTTTCACCTATGGATGTAGCAAAACCTGCTATTGACACAGTGGCTCAATTGCTTGAAAAAAATCCAGCAACAGTAACTCTTGACGATCCATACGTACAGAAGTACCTACAAGGAGACGGGAAGACAACCATGAGTCAATCAGATTTGCAGTCAATGGTTAAGCAAGATCCTTCTTGGAAGTATACCCAAAACGCACATGCTCAATTATCAGATTTAGCATCAAGCGTATTGCAAAGATTTGGAATTAATGCGTAATGGCGACTACAAAGAAAACTTCAACTCCAGCACCTGCGCCAAAAGCGGCTTCAGCGCCAGCATTTACCCCTGTTAAATCAGCGGGAACTGTATCTGTTCCTGGCGGTACTGCTCCTGCTGTAAGTGCAACACAACAAGGTCCAGTTGCTACAACTGCAAAGCCATTACCAGCAGCTCCTACCTTTACCCCAACTCCTGCTACTCCTGCAGCAGCGGCTGCTTCAGCTACACCAGCAACACCAACTACTTTTACTCAAGCGGATGTTAATGCTGCAGTTCAAGCCGCATTGGCAAATCAAGCAGCAACTACTGCAGCAGCACGACAAACAAGCGTTAACGATGCCTTTGGTCAATTCCAAGCACAATTTCAAGCGCTTGGTTTGGGCAACCTAGCCAACGCTTTGCTTTCAAAAGTAACAGCACCAGATGCCCCTACTACTTCTGCTGGATGGTATGCGGCCCTTCAGGCTACTCCTGAATACCAAGATCGTTTTGGTAAGACAAATGCTATGCGTACTGCTAATGGTTTGCCTCAACTATCTGAAGCAGATATCTTAAAATCAGAACAAAACATTTCAGATACCCTTCGTAACATGGGTATGCCTGCTGGCTTTTACGATCAACCATCAGACTTTCAACAGTTTATCGCTCTTGACAAATCAGCAGCAGAAGTTGGCGACATCGTTCAATCTTACAAGGACATTGCCGCAACTCAAGTAGATCCTGCTAGAACAGCAGCGCTACAACAGTATTACGGTATTGATCTTGGTGGCGTAGCAGCAATGCTTATGGATCCAACTAAGGCTCAACCAATCCTTAACGCTATTGCTCAAAAGGGTACATTAGCCGCAGCCGCATCTAGCGCAGGAATACCTGATATTGCAGGTGCTGCACAAGTTGCTGGTGGTATGGGTGCTGGCGCACTTGATTACGCTAAGCAAGCACAAGCCTTTGCATCAGCCCAACAACTTAATCAACAGGCTGGAACATTAGCAAATATCTATGGAAAAGCCTACGGTAACTACAACACCGCACAAGGTTTACAAGAAGCACTAAGTGGACCTGAAGCCGTACAAGCTCAAGCCACTCGTCAACGCTTAGCAACAGCAGAAACATCGCAATTCGGTGGATCTGCCGGAGCAAGCGCACAAGGCCAATCACTTGGCATAGGAACAGCCCAAGGCGTTTCCTAATTTAAGTTCCGTCGCCACCGACCAGTATGGATGACGTGTATTAAAAACTGGAAG
>Ga0007862_1000510_pt1 | contig 11999 bp, 7 predicted proteins | sample CryBogCBH20Aug07_FD_71206 | JGI IMG/M metagenome (GOLD analysis project Ga0007862, IMG submission 71206) | Freshwater microbial communities from Crystal Bog, Wisconsin, USA - CBH20Aug07 | ecosystem: Environmental > Aquatic > Freshwater > Lake | place: Crystal Bog, Wisconsin, USA | collected... | reverse complement strand
TTAAAAGTCCTGCGCCAAACGCTCCCTTGTCACCACCACCTGAAATGGCTAGGTAGTTGGCCGGGGGTAAGTCGCCCTTCCCGCCTTGGACTGCGAAGATCGCTCGTTCACGATAAAAGGATTCAACACCATCCGTTGCCATTCGCTCAACATCACTAGGGACGGCAGGAAAGTACCGAACCCCTGGCATCCCAGGTATTTCAGCCTGCGCCTGCAAAGTCGGAGGAACTGCATCATGGCGGAAAGGGAGCGCACAACCCTCAAGGATCGTCAGAGTCAGTATGACGATCCCCGTCCGCTTAATCCGCCACTGAATCGTTGCATTGCTTTTCATTTACTAGTGAATGCCTCATCACGGATTGAAGCGAGTGATTTTTGTCCCCTGAACCCCCAAGCCACCCATCAGACCTTTCTGACTGAAAATGAAGGCGTAGACATCACTCCTTCCTGTAGTCGTTGTCAGTGTCTTTGCCATTCCGGCATCAACGACAACGACACTGGGGCCCAAGCCCACTTCCCATCCTTTGCTTTCTTCAAGGTAGTTAAGGGCACTGTCTTTCATGAAAAACATGACGTAATCGTAGGATTGAACCCCTGCTTGCAACCCGTAAGAACCGCCAACCAGGTTGTAATAGCCCATGGTCTTCCCCTTCTTCAACAAAGCCCCACTGCCATATTGGGCACCGCCAATGAATCCTGCTTTGACAACGCCTGGAAAGACCAGAATGGCTCTCGCTTCTTTGCCCAAGGTTCTTGCTGCTGGGGTGGTTGCGTAAAGGTTTCTAAGAGCAATATGAGATTTAGCATCCAGGTTGGACTGCGCTTCGTAATCGGGTTGATCCCCCAAGGTCTGGCATCCGGAAAAAAACAGAATGTGAATCAACAAAATCCCAAACATGACTGGTGCTGGCTTGATCATTCTCATTTCCTTCGTTTACTTTCGGGCATTCCGCACAGACACACACCCACGGCATGAACGTTCACGCGCAGGATGAATGGAGATGATTTAGACAGAGGGGTTGTGGTAAAGCAGTCCGTTAAAGCGCCTATTCATTTCCCATCTAGAGGGTGATCGACTTTGCGTTTTGTTGGATGAAGCACCTACACCCATGGAAGAGATCACGATTCAGGTATTTTCCTCACAGACCAGGGTCTTCGGATTCCTCATCGTTACACTATTGACCGCAGCGGAGTTGGGATTCCAAAGTGGCATTGGGTTCAGTGGACACTCGGATGCTAAAAGCCGGGATCTCTCAGGCTCCCTTCAGGCATCGATTCTTGGCCTTCTGGCCTTGCTTTTGGGATTTACATTTTCGATGGCGGTGAATAGATACGATCTAAGACGTGACCTGGTTGTTGAAGAAGCCAACTCGATCGGGACAACTTACCTTCGAGCCTCATTCCTCCCATCAAACGTCCAGGAGCAGATCAAAGGGATGCTTTGCGATTACGTAAGAAACAGGATTGATTTCTACGAGGCAGGTCGGAGCATGGACAATGTGATCGAGACGGAACGCAAAGCCCATGAAATTCACCAAGAGATCTGGCGACTTTCTGTAAAGGCCGGTGTCAGCCTCAATACCCCTCTGACTGCAATCTTCGTCAACTCACTGAATGACACCATCGATCTAGACAGTAAGCGCCTGGCTGCGATGCGGAATCACGTTCCGGCTGCAGTCTGGATGTTATTGGTGTTGGTCGGGTTGTGCGGGGTCGGGGTGACTGGCTATCAAGTTGGGCTCTCGGGGAAGAGAATGTGGTTTAACCAGGCGCTCTTTCCCCTCCTGATCGCAGGGGTTATTACCATTCTGGTCGATCTTGATTCGCCGCGTCGTGGCCTTGTCGGGATCAGTCAGCAGAGCCTGATTGATCTTGAGACATCGTTAAAAAGCTCAGCGCCTAGGTAAGGAGCACCCTGAGCTGTGCTCGGATCGATTTGGCTGCTGTCGATCAGTTCAAAACACGTCCTGAGAAAGTATTTCAAGACCATCAACGGGCACGTCGCTCAAGGGGTGGCAATTCTCGCTGGATTTGGACCAATTGATCCAGAAGCCAACGATGACCTGGATCATGACCGATGGATTTCGACCAGACCAGGTAAGCACGCAAACTGGCCACCTTCTCAGGGATTCTGAAAACATTGAGTTGGTATTGGTCTTTCGTCGCCTCAGCCATTCGACGGTTTGTGATGGCCAACAATTCAGATTCACTGACCGTATGCATCACAACCAGGGGATTCGGGACCTCGAGAACAGTCAATGAATTGACGAGGTCAAAAAAATCACCTTCTGCGGCATCGTAGGTTTTATCGTGGAACTTGTAGTAACTGACGAACTCCTCACGAATACAATCTTCGAGGCTTGGTTCCGATTGAATCCGTGGATGGTTTTTGGATGCCACCAGCACCAATTGATCATCCTCATAGGCCTCTTGTTTCAGTCGTGTATCGTCAAATGTCCCGTAGTGGATTGCCACATCCACCGCATGTTCGTGAAGCGCATCGGGGATCAAGCTATCGGGATCAAATGATCGGGCGACCAGACGAGCGTTAGGTGCTTTTTCCTTGAGGACCTTTCTCAGGCGCGGAACATAGATCACTCCGCCACTAAAAGACACAGCGATCGAAAACGTTCTGAACGTGGTCGCTGGATCAAAATTATCCGTCTCGAAGATTTCTTTACGAATCCCATCCAGAGCCAAATGGCATCGCTGATAGAGCGCATCGGCCTTTTTTGTCGGTATGAGCCCACCCTGCCCCGGAAGAAAGAGTCTGTCGCCCATGAGGGACCGTAGCCTAGACATGGCTACGCTGACGGCAGGCTGAGTCATGAACAATCGATCCGCCGCACGACTTTGATTGCGAAGCTCATAAACAGCCTCGAAGACGTTCAGGAGATTGAGGTCAAACTTTCTTGTTTTCACGAGTCTGCTCTTTTATTTACGCAATGGTTCGATTGAGTTTCAGCAATCTTTCTACCATCCAATCCATCAAGTCTTCGGGCTCCTCTGAAATCAGAACACCTAAACCATTTCCTACAGATTGAATCCGGCAAATGTCCGATTTTACACAGGGATGTAAACGAATCGGTCGATGAAAGACACATCAGAGCCTTAAAATCTGATTCGGTCCGAAGTAGCATTGAATCCTCGTCTATCTGGCATCCATTAAACTCAAAAGAGGATCTGCTTGAGTCGGGACAATTGAGAAGAACCTTTTGCTATGCCTTCTTTGTCTTTTCAAAGAAATACGACTCACTTAGGGGCGTATCTTATTCGTTATCCACTTCATCGATCTAGAGAATTGTCCGTGAACCGAAGATGCAACCCCTTGATAGCCATGCTATTTATAGCTCCAGAGATGGTTTTGGGACAGGGGAATGATACACCTGATAACCATCGACCTATTTCCAGCATCTATGAGCAACTGATAAGTAAAGCCTCAGAGGCGGTTAAATACCCCGCAGGCGAATCTGCCTCCCGCATTTCTCTAGAAAGTCCAAAGATCACACCTACGGTATGGGCAAATATTCGATTTCGATCTCAACCCATGCCATGGGGTTCGAGCCCACTGAATTCGCCCATACAATTGGACTATCCAGCCCCTTTCTTGCCCTTTAGAACGCGTTTTTTTTGGGCTGATCACGCGATTGCTACCGAAGTTCCATTTAGCAACCTGCTTTTTGCATGGCCTAATAAATCAATCAAAAAGGCACCAGAAACTATCAAAGGTTTCTCAGGAATCCGACTTCTTACCCCCATCTCAACCTTGGATAAGACTGAACAGAGTTGGATGATGTTCCTTGGGGACAAAAGCATTAGAGGCAAATCTTTGGATGCAACATACGGATCGTTTGCACGACTCCTTGGTTCGTCGCAAAAAGCTCAAGCAGACGCAACAGAGATCGCAGGATTGTCTGAAATTTATATAGAACGTGTTAATACAGATGGCGATCCAGAGATCATAAATGGCTGGGTGGATAACGAAGCGATGGTTGGCGCCGTTCGTTTTTCCATATCAAAAAATACCATTGAGGTGACTCAGGAGGTCGAAGCCACTTTATTTATGCGTCAAGACATAGGGTCCATGGATTTTTCACCCTTAGGTAGTTCCTTTTCATTTAATGAATCCGATAGAAAAATACGTGCGGATATTCATCCGGAGTTGCACGATGCGGATGGTGCGCTGATTCAGGATGGGGAGCAACGTAGGATCTTTAGGCCACTTAGAAGTCCTTCAGAACCGATAGCTTCAATCATTCCTGTGCATAATCTGAAAGGTTTTGGTCTTTTGCAGCGTGATCGTGAGCCTGAACATTATCTTGATCTCTCGCGACCTGAAACAAGAGCGTCTGTCTGGGTTGAACCCATCTCTCCTTTTGGTCCTGGGGAGATTCGACTCAACGAAGTACCATATGAGGAGATATCTTCAGAAAACATTCAGATGGTATGGCGATCGCAACGTTCGTTCAGGATAGGGGAAACGGTTCACTTACACTATCGTATTCATTGGACGCAAGGCGAACCAAAAACTGAACTGGCGCGTTGCATCGCTACGCATATTGGCAGGCTCACCCGTCAGGGTCAGGATAAGAGTCCAATTCCCTATCGCTTTCGGATCGAATTTGATCGGGTTCAAAATCTTCCCAAGAATTTGGAAGACATGAATGTGATCACCAATGCGAGCAGAGGTAAGTTTCTATTTCAGCGACTGATCCAAAACGCGGCGAGCGATCGATTCTTTATCGAAGCCGATTATCTTCCTGATGAAAAACCCATCGCCGATGTTGAGCTGACCCTCAAACGCCACGACACTGCCATCTCTGAGACTTGGCGTTATCGAATCTCCGAATAGTCATCGGTTGTCCTTTAAACGCCTGTTATGAATATCCCAACTCCTTTAATTTCCTGCTGGAAGTGCCCCGAAGCGAAGCGAATGCAGATGTCAGTCTGGACGTTTTCATTCTTTACACTTTTCACTCTTGGCGTTTTGGCGAAGGATATCGCGCTCAACCCTGAGGGATCGCTTCCATTCAGTCATGAAATGCTAATCGCGCGAGCCGCAATTGCAGCTCAAGAGCCCTTCATTCCCTATGAAGATTCGCGCGAACTAATTCCCGTATCCCCTCAAGATTGGTTCAAAATTCGATTTCTTCAAGGCTATATGCCTTGGAATCATGGCGCCCATCAGTCGTTTATCGAGCTGAATTACCCTGCCTCTTTTTTCCCGTCTCGGGCTCGCGCTTTTTGGGTAGATCATGGAACTGTAGGGGAGATCGTCTTCTCGAACGACCTCTTTGATGGCGTTCCACCCGATACAAAGATTTCATCTTCATCTAGGCCTGGCTTTTCAGGCTTGAGGTATCTGACAGATTTAAGATCCGGAGAGGAGAGCCGTGAAAGCTGGTTGATGTTTTTGGGTGATCAAAGTTATAGAGCCAAAATCGGCAACGGGCCCTATGGCAGCTATTGCATACCTTTGAATGTCACCCTGAAGTCACACGAGGCATACGAAAAGGCCCCGCAATTTACCGAGTTCTACCTGGAATCGAGGGAGACTCCGGATTCACCCGAGGTGCTTTATACGGTCATTGATGGCACTGCGCTGACCGGTGTTTATCGTTTTTCGACACGGCGAAATGCCACAGGCGTGATACAGGATGTTGAGGCGACCCTTTTTATTCGCAGGTCTGTTGTTACATTGGATCTGATCCCTTTGGTTACATCCTTTGCTTTCAGCGAAGTGGACAGAGAGAAATATTCGGATGTTCAGCCTGAGGTACATGATGCCGATGGCCTTCTTCTACATGAAAAACAGGACGCATGGTTCTGGCGACCTTTGAATATCCCTAATGACACACGTACCAGTGTGTTCAAGGTCGATACCTTAACTGGACTTGGGCTCATTCAAAGGGATCGAGATCCTGACCATTACCAAGAGGCATCGTCACCTCATCTCGCGCCTAATGTGTGGATAGAGCCCATTGAGCCTTTTGGAGCAGGTGAAATCCGTTTAACAGAGCAAGGGAAAAACGTCCCTTCTACAGAAAATGTATGGATAGCGTATCGACCGAGCGGAGAAACCCTTCCAGGGTCCTCCCTTCATCTGCACTACAAGATTCATTGGATTGCGGATAATCCTGAGGCAAATGGGCTGGCCCGCTGCATTGCTACCCGAATTGGAAGGCTCAACGAAAAAAATGGGAAAAGACCTCCGGAGGCCTACCGATTCCGGCTGGAGTACCAGGGGACATCGATCGCACGCAATGACTTATCGGATGAAACTCTTAAGGTGACCTTGAGCAACGGAAATCTACTAGGAAAAAGGATTATTCACCCTCCCCATTCAACGCGTTGGTTTGCTGAGGTGGACTTGAAGCTCGCTTCGGAGGAAGAGGCAGAGCTAGAGGTCATTCCGGAGCGCAATGGCCGTCCTTTCGCAGAGGGCTGGCGGTACTCTTTTAAGGCACCCTGAGTCTAATAAGAAAGAATCAAAAGTGGCACTAGAATTATTTTTTTCTCACGGTGAAATACGCCTGGATTAAAGCTATAAGAAATTTATATGCAAAGCATTTTTTATAACTATAGTCTGGGGACTCATCAGCCGCTATATTACACGCATGAATTGATTTGGATTGAGCAAAATCGCTTGTGGATAGGCTTCTTAGAAGACATCAGTCGCCAACGAGAAGAACTTTCACCCTTTGGGATGAGCCGCAACGGCTAGTTGGTTGGACTTCATCCTTTTTTAAGGATAAGAAATGTTTTCAAACAACCGTTTGAATATGATCCGCGGCAAGATAAATGAGATGGGCGAGAACATGAAAAAGAATCAAAGTATGACTTTCTTCGCCGTAAAATTCAGGCCGTTGTTGTCATCCTTTATACTTTTGTTAGCCGTCTATCCTTTGCCAGCGAAAGCAGATTTCAGCAATTTCTGGGCGGGTTGGGGGGCGACAACCCACACTAACCAAACAACAAATAGCGGATGTCCAGTTGGATCAAACAGAGTTTCTGAAACGACCTCAACGCTCACTGTAACTGGATGTAGCGCCAGTGGAACAGGTGGTAGCGATGTAAACTCCCCAGACGGTGCGGTTGTAGTTGCCACTCACTCCCCTCCTACATTTTCCGCATCTCCTGACAATCCAATCACACTCGATTTCAACGCTTTTTTGAGCGTTTCGGCGACTCTGAATAAAGATCCAACCTACTCAGGGAGTGATCGAGCCATCAACGCCTACTTTACCTATTATCCCGACGGTGGGAGCCAGGTCGATATCCCGCTTTCTGATTGCTCAGGCACGGCACCAACAACAAGTGGCTCTGGCGTTTCGTTGAATTGCAGTCAGCCAGGCCGATTCCAGCTCAGAATCACTCAAAACTTAGTTACAAATAGCTCATTTGTTTTCTGGATTCGACCTGGAAACCGCAACACCACAAGCATTACGAGTCAATTAATCATTTCTGATTTTAGCGCCAGCCCCGCTCCTGCGAACATACAGATCTCGCGCAAGTCAGGTGGTTCCTCAGGTGGTTCCATAGACTTCAGCTGGAATGCCGTTCAAGGTAGGAGCTACTCGGCTCAAAGAAACTTGGGGACCTTCGGCGGCACCGTAACCTGCGGTAATCAATTTGGGGTTGGATCCTGCACGCTTGGTGGTTTTGATGATGGTCAGGTATACGACAACGTCGGAGTTACTGGTTTTATACCCCCCGCCTCTGGGCAATATGCTGGGACGCTTGCATATTCGAACAGATTCGTCTCACTTCCCCCAGGGACACTCATTGGAAGTTACGCTCCACCGAACGATCAGTCACTAGGGCAAGCCGCCTCGTTGTGGAGTTTTTCATCCACAAGCACAGATTGCGCCACATCTGATTCATCGGCCACCAATAGCGTTTTTACTAATACTGGTGTCCAGCTTCGTGCCTGCAACTCCCAAACCCCTGGCTCAGTGTCAGCGAAACTAAATCCGGCACAGGCAACAGGCACCCTTACGCTTTGGTGGAATCTTTCTGAGTATTTTGCTCCCCCAGTCAATGGCAGTTCCAGTATGAACCAGGTGAATGCGTACTATCGCATCAATGGTCAGACTGGCGGAAGCAAGGTTCCTTTGACAACCGCAGGCGGAATATCCGCATCCTGTTCCCCCCCTAATCAGTGCTTTGGCGTCTCCGCTCCTTCCCCTGCCCTTTATGGCTCCAACACGGTGACCCTATCCAAAGGAGATGTTCTCGAGCTGATTCTCGAGTCGCCGAACGGCATGAGTGCGGGGCAGGTGTACAACGCATATGTCAATGGGACATCGACACGAGTGGATCCCGTTGCTCTTCTGAATGTCTATCCCATTTTCCCCTTCACTCGATCCGATGCTCCGACGAATGTTACTGCAACGGCGGGAATGGGTGCGGCAACGGTTTCCTGGTCGCCTCCCCAATTTAGTGGGGGTAATCCCATTACAGGGTATACCGTGGTCGCCACGCCTAAACCACAGGGAGGTACGGGTAGCTGTACAAGCTTACCGCCAATGACTTCCTGCAATGTCATGGATCTTGTTGGCGGGGTGAGTTACACATTTACAGTGACAGCGACAAACTTTTCCGGTAGTTCACTCGCTTCCTCTCCCAGTGCGTCGGCTATACCTGCCACATATAGCATGCCGATCATCATGTCATTGGACACTGGCAAGGTTGGCAGCGGTGCTGTTCGCGTGAATATCCTCCCTCCTGTTTCCCTGCCCAACAACAGTGTTGATGACAGCATCACGAAATTCATGGCGGTTGCAAAAGGAGCATCTGCTTCGTCGATGGGAAGTGGTAACCAATGTGTCGTTCCCCGCGATGCTGACAAAGCTGTGAGTTGCATCATCTCAGGTTTAACGAACGGAGAAAGCTATACGATCTCCGTCATCTCCACGGACGAACATCAGAAGGTGAGTTTCCCGGCGATTTCTTCCCCAGTCACGCCTTTTACGGTGCCCAATGCACCGCAAAATATCAGTGTTGCGAGTGGGAACTCCGTTGCTAGCATTAACTGGACCCCCCCGAATTTTGATGGTGGTTCACCCGTTGTCGGTTATGCGGTAACGCTCAATCCACGCGTTAACCCCTCCTCGACAGCACCCGACTGCATGACGAGCGACCCTATGACAGGCTGCAATGTCCTGGGGGTAATACCCGGAACAGCCTATAACGCCAGTGTCTCTGCAATCAATCTTGCAGGAACCGGAGCCTCTCTGACCAGTGCCCCATTTATACCGAACGCAAATGTGGTGCCAAGAGCCCCAACCGGGGTAATGACGACTGCGAAGAACCAATCTGTGACCGTTAATTGGAATCTGATTTCCAATCAAGGCGCCGATGCGATCTATCAGCCCATTCTGAGTTACACCGCCATCGCAATGGATGGAAGTGGTTCGTGCACAGCTTATCCGCCTCCTATGGGCTCTGCGCAAACGACGGGACAATGCACGATTATTGGGTTAGTCAACGGAAAGCAGTACGCCTTCCAGATCTATGCCAGTAATGGTTATGGCAAAGGGGTGTATTCGACACCGGATGGGAACAGCATGGCTACCCCCTTCACCATTCCAGACAGTCCTGAGAATGTGGTTGCGATTCCAGGTTTGAACAATCAGATTGTTGCGACCTGGTCACCGCCGCAAACGCCCAACACCAATGGCGGAGCTCCCATTTTGAGTTATAGGGCATCTGCATATCCCAAAGGCTCGGTTCAGGTAGCCGGAACCTGCATGAGTCCGGGAAATATCCGTAATTGCGCCATCAATGATCTCGACACAGGGACGCAATATGTCATTTTGGTCACAGCAACCAACATGGCTGGTGACAGTGTCGTATCCAGGGCCAGTCTTCCGGTGACCCCGACCACATACGAAGGGCCGAGCATTCCTGTAAACATTCCTGGCATTCCAACAATGATTCCTGCGGTGCCCATGGATATTCCGCCGATTCCTATGGATGGCCCGAGTATCCCCTGCATCATCCCAGCAATTCCTAATTTGGATGCGCGTCTTTTGAATAATTGCACAACACTTGGCCCCTTCTCTCTTTTTGCTAGTGGTACCTATAGCTCTTTGGCGACACCGAATACACCCAATGTGCCCTATAACACGATCGCCATGTCGGGTAATGGAATGGCGACTGTTGGCTGGCAAGCGCCTTTGGGCCCTTCGGTGAAGAGTTATCTTGTAACGGGTTCTGATGGAAGCTCCTGCACGGCTCCCGCCAACCAGACTATGTGTACGATCAGTGGTCTGACGAATGGAGAAACCTACACTTTCATGGTGACTGCATACACAACATCAAATGATGCCCTCATGGGGATGAACAGCAATCCGGTGATTCCGGTTGATCCAACGGAAGTACCTGACATGGTCACAGGCGTGACTGCAACCGATGCAGTGGATGCTATCTCCGTCAGTTGGTTGACAGCGAATAATCCTGGTCCGCAACCCCTATTGGGATATCTAGTCACCGCTACCGATAGTACTGGATCTGCACAAACCTGTTCGGTCAATGCACCAACGACCGTGTGCAACCTGACAGGACTTAAAGCAAGCACTACCTATTCCGTTGTTGTTAGTGCAAGTAACTCTTTTGGTTCAAGTCCCTCAACACCAATTACAACGACGACTCTTTCGAACAATTCACCCTCTTATACCCCCTGCCCTGTGTCATCCGTGGCAGCTCAAGCAGGTAATGGGAGTGCCTTCGTAAGCTTCACCCCTGGGTGTGCAAACCCAAACGATACCTATGTGGTGAGGTCCCCCACCAGTGACACTTGTATCGTGAACGCACCCTCAACAAGTTGTGTCATGCCGGGCATGGAAAATGGTGTCCCAGCTTCATTCACGGTAACGACGGTCAATCCAAACGGCTCGAGTTTGGCATCAACCCCCAGTAATACGGTCACGCCTATGCCTTCTGATCAGCAGGTTACTGGGATCAAAGTGCTCGTGGGCTCTCGTGTCGTTAAAGTGATTTGGGACCGCCCGACAGGTCCCATCAAACCCAAGGAATTCATTGTAAGAACTGCGCCGGGTGGCAAGGTCTGTAAAACTAAAGGCACATCTTGCACGTTCCGTGATCTTGCCAAAGGAAGAAGTTATGTATTCTTCGTGGATGCAGTGTATTCGACGGGGATACTTAGATCTTCATCGAATTCGACGTTAATCAAACCGGAAAGAATCTCACAGACACAAGCTTTGAGTCTCGAAGTCATACCGCTGGTTAAATCCAAATCGATGTATCGACTCATATCTGCCGGTGGTAATGGAACTGGGCCTATTACGTTCACGGCAAAAGCGTCAGAGCCCGGCATTACTTGTAACGTTTTCCTTCACATCCTCTGGATAGGGAAACAGAATCTTCTGAATCCTGAATCTTCGACGGGTGGGGGGTGTATCATGACGGCAAGAAAGGCTGGTGATCAATTCTATCTTCCTGAATTGAGTCAGGACGTCACCGTGCTGAGGTCAGTTCAGTAATCGTTGATTGCCACCAATCTTCGCTGAACGAAAAGCCAGCCGATTTCATCAAGAATATCGGCTGGTGTTCTCTCTGCAATGAGCGGGTAGGTTATCAAGAGGCTATGACAAAGTTCTGGATTAAACAGAAGCGTACAAGTTTTTTATACGAATCTTAATCAGCCATTTCGTGACAGAGATCGAAATGTCTAGATCTCTTTCCCCTTGCGTCTTAACGTAAAAGAAGAGAACGCCTTAAGATGGCACGATTCTCTGGCTGATCCCTAAAATGAGGACATTGGATTCTCTGCATCGTCCTTCCCCTAAGAGTGAGCTCAACATGACGTGGTCGAAGCATGCCGGACGAGCGGATGGCCGCTTTGACCTCCCGACTTCGACGTGCGCCGTGCAAAGGCGGCGCTTTTCCTGTGGGTGCGAAACCCACCCGGTCACTTTCACTCCGACCGGAAGCAACTGGAGCAGTCAGAGAGGTAACGAACTGGCTGGAGCCTC
>Ga0007862_1000505_pt1 | contig 12052 bp, 17 predicted proteins | sample CryBogCBH20Aug07_FD_71206 | JGI IMG/M metagenome (GOLD analysis project Ga0007862, IMG submission 71206) | Freshwater microbial communities from Crystal Bog, Wisconsin, USA - CBH20Aug07 | ecosystem: Environmental > Aquatic > Freshwater > Lake | place: Crystal Bog, Wisconsin, USA | collected... | reverse complement strand
TGTAGATAAAGCATTTTGAAGGCTCGAGCGTTCGTACTATTTTAATATTTTCAATAGTATCGAATTGATTAATCGTTGCCTCTAATACAACTTCGCAGTTTTTTTTGTTAATACTATTAACAATAAATTCCTTCTTGAGATCTCTAAGTGTTTCGCCAAATACTGCAAAGTTAATAGCGTCGGCTATTGTTGATTTACCGACACCATTTTGCCGGTCTTCTTTATCTTTATTAATACCCGTAATAATGTGAAGACCGCGCTTAAAGTCTACAGTAACAGGTACATTACCGACAGAAAGAAAGTTCTTTATCGTTATGTTTTTGAAATTAATTTGTTTCATATCTCGCTTGCGCGTTTATATAAATCAGCACAATACTTGATTATACTCTCTTTATTATCAATATCTAGCACGTTGATAAATTCCTCAATAGTTGCCTGCATGTTTACACCGGTTGATTCGTACCCCTTATCCTCAATATTGTAATTGTTTTCTGTGTAGGTATAATCTGTAGTAAATGTTAATGGCTTGTAGACTGAAAACTTTTGAATTAGCGCGTCAATAGCATCGCTATTTGCTTTCTTGTCAACAACAAATTTTACAAAATTACCGTTGACCATTTTATTGATATCTGCGCCGGTCAGTGACTTGATATTTGTTAATTCAGTAAGTGAAATTTTTTTATGCTTTGGTGATATAGTATTTTCAAAGAAATTATAATTCAATGTTTCAAGGTCGAGAGTATAGTATCCCTTAATACCTCCGAGATCACCAAAATCCATTTCAAATGGATTACCTACATATACAATTGTACCGTCGTTATACACTCTTTCATCTCTAAGGTGGAAATGACCAGACATAACGAGTTTTGCTTTAGTAAGTAGATCGCGTGTCTTTGTACCGTGATCACACGTCTTAAAGCTATTCATCTTAAAGCTCTCAATTTCTAAATGACCAAAAATAGCATCAGATTCTGGTAAAGCAGACACGTCGCCTCCCCAGGGAATAAATGTAAATGTTTTACCAAAGAGTGTACATGTCGTCGTTTCGCTAATAACTGTTAAGTTTTTTCTACCACTAAGAATAGATAGCGAATTAACGTCGGAGCGATCTTTGTAATACGCATCGTGATTACCAACGATCATAACAACATTAAACTCACTTAGTTTATCTAAAACTAGACTTGCAACGTGTAATGTAGAGACGGATATATCGCTTCTATGATGATAGAAATCGCCAAGAAACAAGACATCTTTAATATCTTGTTTCTTAAGCTCCGATATAAACCAATCACACCATTCTAAAGCGACTTGATGCCACGTAGTAGAATCAAGATGTACCCCTAAATGTAGGTCGGAAAATATAGCTACCTTTGTTTTGTTTAAAAATAAATCCACAATTATTCGTCTGCGTCATCACCTGTGGGCTCAATATAGATATGAGCACCATTGTTTTCTTCAGGGTTAAGCATTAATTCAGTATAGACTTTTTCTCTATACTCATTAATGGCCTCATGATGTTTCTTTTCTTTTTTAATTCTATTAATAAAAGCGTGAAATGCAATAGTAGTAAAATATGAAAATGGGCTAAATCCACAGTCGATCTTAAACTTCTTATTCTTTAATGCTGAGAACATCTTGACAACAGCGTCGCCGACCATATCCTCCTTATATGAATAATTTAAAAAATTAGGTGCATATGAAAGGCCGTTAGCTATTTTATTAATACTATCGCAAAGCTTATCGGTCATTGTATCTGTTTTATAATAATTTCTTATTTCGTCTTCGAATTCCCGGCTATTGACATAATGAACCTTATCTTTTGGTTTAATCTTTTTAGGTGCTTCTACTTCATCGGTAATGGGTAGCGTCTGAATAATCTCCTCTGGGAGAACCTCCGTAATATCTTCCTCCTCGGGCGAGAGATTGAGATCTAAGATAATAGGATCAGCCTTAGCTTTCTTCTTATTTTTCTTCGATTTCTTTGATTGCAAATGGGATGTGTTCTTTTTCATAAAGTGCTTGTCGTTTTAATGCATGCGCTGCGCTATAGCGGAGATCATCAGTAATATCAAATATTATAAGCTTAGTTTTATCTTTATGCAACCTAAGACCTCTACCAATCGATTGTACAATTTTTATCTTAGCCTTACCGCCACATGCAAAAATTATATAATGTAGGTTTTTGATGTTAATGCCGGTCGAGAATATTTTTGATATAGCTACAACAACGACGTTGCTGTTAGTCTCCATAAGCTGTCTGACACGATCGCGTTCTTCTACTTCAACTTCTCCTCGGATAAAAAAGCATTGCTTCTCAGGCATCATACGTTGTATAATATCGAATAATAGTTCTCCATGTTGAATGTAATCGACCATTATAAGAGAGTTTTGATTTAGGCCCTTAGCAAGTTTTGCAATAAGTTCGTTTCGAAAAGTCGAGGTCGTGAGATACTCTAGTTCTTCTCTATATGCATTTCCACCATCAGCTTTTACTGGTCCGTTCTTGTGTAAGAGCTTAATAATTTGTATTGATGCGTTACTAACATAGTTATCCTGTCTTAAATCGTAGCTATTTTTCTCGTAGATAACCGGGCCAATCTTACCAATAATATTCCATTGATCTAAGCTCTCTTCAGGCATTGTACCGGTAAACCCAAATCTATAAGGTGTTTTGATTTTCTTGAGAATATCGTTTACTTTGTTGCCTTTACGCAAACGGTGGCAGTTACTGACAAGTATATTGTTTGCGTAATAATTATTGTTATCTGCTACTTCAATATTATACACATCTTCATTATTCCGTAATATTGTGCGTATCTGTTTAATTTTCATATTTTAAAAATTGTGTCATTGAAGCTTTTAGCTTGGGGTCATAAAGATTATAGTCTATTTTTTTTGCATTTATATAAAAATATTCATCGGTAATAATAGTATATGAGTACCCGTTTTGTGAGGCCCATTTTTTAGCTGCTTGCTCTTTTAACATATTATTCGGTGTGTGTCTATTACTTTTAGGCTTTATTTCAAAAAGTCTTTTATTTAGTTCATCTAAAAAATCGACAATATATATTCTTTCGACACCGCTCTCATTAACATACGGTATTCTTATCTTCTCATATTGAACCGTATCATTTAAAATATAAAATACAGCTTCCCACGAACTTCTAAACGGAATATTATTAATAATAACTCTCGATCTACACCAGGAATTAGTTATGCATGGTGTAAACTTACCTGTCACTATAAGTTTTTTCATACTATCAGATATTTTTTTAGCAGTTGCTGTCCTTGATTCAGGTGTTTGCTTGTGTATCGGATTAAGGCCACCAAGTCGGCTATCGCTTAATATACGCTTCTGTCTCTTCCCCTCTGCGGTCTTGTAAAAAGCTTTAAGTTTTTGACATATTTTCTGCTTTGCCGTGTTATCATGATGTGTACCGATACGCTGTTGTGCATTGTATCTACACTGACATTTATTCGAGCAAAACGTAGCATAACCTTGTATTATCGAACCAGTAAATGTGGTTTGCTGATTACAGTACCTGCAAGCACCTTCTGTATCTCGTTTAATATATGTATCGTAATACATCTGTAAGTTAAATTCAGGATGGTTGTACTTTAGGTGTCGGCTTTGATACGGTGAGATTTTTCCACATATTAAGCAGGTGTGTTTGAAGATTTTTCTTTGCATATAAATATTTATAACGCAGGTGCATAAGTTTCGAAGAATTAATGCTTAATATATTGTCGGTTAATTCAAGCTCATCAGCTCTAATCATGCCGCGTTTTGTATATATTTTATGATTCGGTGTAACTTGTATGATCGATCCGTTTTCAAGCTCTATTTCTAAAAAACGTGTATAAGAATTACTTTTGATTAAATTCTTCCATGTGTTGATTACGGGTTTTAACTCTTCCTTTTGTGTTTTATGGTTATATGATTTAACCATATCACCTATCTTAATATCTTGTATTTTTTTATACCCTTTATTAGTTGCTATAAGCGTGTTAGCGCGTAAACACTCATCAACAATGAGAAGATCGATATCCTCAAGCCAATCTAAATTACTATTCTTACTTTGTAAGATACCGAGATTTGATACAATTACGTTAGATGACAAATCCAGATCATCGTCACCTGTCCATTTTGTGATCTTAAACGGTACACCGTAATCAATAAAATCCTGATACGTCTGTGACACGAGGCCGCGATCTGGTACAATAAAAAGACATTTAAAGTCTTGTTTATTATATGGCGACATATAGAGTTGATAAATCTTGGAAATTAATGAAGCAGATGTTAATGTCTTGCCGCCCGCGGTTGCGAGTATAATGGTACCTCTACCAGCAAATAAACACTCTTTAACAATACTCTCCTGATAATCTCTAAGGCTTAATTTAAGCGGATAGATTTCGTTTTTAAAATCTAACTGTTGATGCCAGCCGTGTCTTGCTGGTACTATCTGATTGAAGATATCTTTATTATATTCAATTTCACCAACGTATTGTTGACTGGTAAGAAACTTTTTAATCTCGACAAAAAGACACGGCTCGAATCTACCGGTTGGTGTTATCGCATAGGTCCGTGAAGGCATAAACCTACCACGTCTACGCATAAAATGTGCTGCTTCGTTTTTTACAGAGAAATGCTCCCGTATTTCATCAAACATATCGCCTGATAATATACCAAGTCGCTTCTTCTCATCATAATCAAACTTTATCATGTTGTCTCGAGCTGCATTATCTTGATAATGTTCGATATATCGTACGAGCAGCTACTTAGTGTTTTTTCAGATCGTTCAAGAAGCTCTACAAGAAGTTCAGCATCCTGAATTTGCTTGTTAATGTCTTGGATCCTGCTATGTTTGTCAGCGGTAGCAGCGATAACAGGCTGCGTTAATTTAACGTTACTTGTATGATCAATTTCTGTCATAATATCAGCTTTCACTTTATCTTTTTGCTTTTTAAGCTGATTGATATGTGACTTCATTCGAATCATTCTTCCTGTCCATTTGTGCTTTATAGCGGGAAGACGAAGCTGATAATCCTTAAGATTAAGTTCATTAATTTTAAGATCTTCTTCTAACTCTTTGATATATTCTTCAAGCATTAATCTTAAATATAATATAAGGTACTTAAAAATCAATGAGTAATTTTAATACATTAGTTATAGAACTTTTAACGGAACTTGCAAACGTCGCTGGAGGTGCTGGTTCTGTCACAGGGCCCGTTACATCAGGTAGCTATGGTAATCAGTTTCCATCACAAAACGACAGTGCGTATGCACCAGGTGATGCGCGGATACCGTCAATTATCGGTGCTAAGAAGAAAAAAAAGAAATCTAAAGTACCTGTGCAGCGTAGGACTTTTTCTTCGATGTAATAACTATCTATATGGATAGTGGTCACTGGCTATTAAATGAGGGTGTTGTTATTGATGGGAATACGTTTGGTTTTATTTATTTGATTATTAATACCGTTAACGGTAAGAAGTATATAGGTAAGAAGCAATGTATGAGCCGTGTTAAGCGCAAGCCGCTTAAGGGCAGGAAGAATAATCGAATCGATCATAAGGAGTCTGATTGGAAATCTTATACCAGCTCTTCGAATGAATTAAATGCAGATATAGAGAAGTATGGAAAGGATAAATTTATCTTTAAAATTTTACGTACCTGTGACTCGAAATGGGCTTTAGCGTACTATGAAATAAAGGAACAGCTGGGAGAGGATGTACTTTTGCGCGATGATTATTATAACGGGATTTGCAATGTGCGTATCGGCAAGGCTCCTAAGCAGGAGCTTGCAAAATTTAAATTATAGTATTATACTGTAGTAGTGATCGACAGTTGTACGTTTAGTCAGTTTAATCTTCAGTTGATTAGTTTTGAATCAATCTTCAAAACTATTGAGGTTAATTTTATTGATGATCTTGAGAAATATCAGCTTTTACCTGCGAAGAGGGTAACGAGGGATATTAAGAAATTACTATATCATCATATTTTTTACGGTACTTGCGAGTATCTCTTAAATCGGCAATCAAGAGAGCGCGTTGTAATGCTTAAATCAATACAGTTAGATTTAACTGGTTTTCAGGTTCTACAGCACTTTGATAGAGAAGCAATTCAAAAACACGTCGACCAGGCAGCTTTAAAGGTAGCGAAATTATTACCGATAAACATGTATGGATATGAAAATATAGAATTCCGCTTATTTAAGCATTTATACTCAAAGGGCGATGGTAATGTTATAGAGCTTATCGAACGCATACGGTCTTTTGCGTGGACTAAAGATTTTACGAGATCTCACTATACTTTTGCAAACGTCAGAGGGTTTGCAAAACGTAATGAATTGACGTTTTTGAGCGAGAAGTACTTCAATCAGCTCAAAACAAAGCAACTTCTCTACATATAAGTATTAAATACTTATAATGAAATTTCTTGAAAAACTTGATAAGCAGTGGGCTCTTTTAGATGAAGCTGATGACACACAAGCCTTGGTTCCTGACAATACTGCTGATGCTGCAGCTCCCGATCCCAATGCAACTCCAGAGCCAGCAGCGGGTGAAACTGCGCAGGTAGCTCCTGAAGGATATGTTGGTCTTGTTAAGTTGCTCGCTAAAGCGACAGCTATGAATTTTCCGACCGGTGCTCTTGACGAAATTTTTAGAACCGATATTACGGCTGAGAACGCTTTTCCGATGCAGACTGCTCTCGAAGCTGCTATTAAACAGAATGAAATGTATAGTGACAACCCAGAGAGGCTACAAAACATAAATTATAATAAATTTACCAACAGTATTAATGCCGGTAATTTCATAAACAAGTATAAGCAGCTTCTTGCAGCTATGAAGAAGCAAGATCCATATATAAAAGATGAGCTTTAAAAGTTTAAAAGATATTTACACAGAAAAATGCCTAGGTATACCGACAGGATTAATACCTAGGCAGGCTATTATTTTACCTGAATTTATTACCGAGGGTGGAGCGGCTGGGCATATGGATCACCCCTTCGATTTACCACAAGTCAAAACAGGCAAGGATCTAATTAATGTTTTTAACAAGGCAATTCAATCAATACAAGAGAATCCACCTTCAGTCAAGATAGATGGTGTCAATGCTTCTATCAAGCTAGTTGTTGATTCAGACGGTAGTTTAGAGTTTGGTTTAGATCGCGGATCTAATATGCCGCTAGATGTAAAGGGAATAACAATCTCAGATCTCGATAAAAGATTTAAAGAGGGTCATGGTATGATTGATATTGGTAGAGAGGTTCTCACGATTTTTAATAAGGCTTTATCTATTCCAGAGGTAAAGGACGACTTAGCTAAGCTTGGCTTTTTTAAAAAGCCTCTCTTAATAAACATGGAATATGTTAAAGGCGGTACAAATGTTATTGGGTATGCTGATAATTTTCTCGCTATTCATGGTATCAACGAAATCTATGAAGTTAAGAGTCCGGTTAGAGGTTCTATCTCCCGCGCGACAAGAGAGGTTTCCTATAATTCTGACGTGTTGCAAGATCTCATTGAAAGAGTTAATAAGATTGCAAAGAATTATGAATTCAAGATTCTTGGCTCAGTACCTGCTAAATTAAAAAATAAAGTCGATCTTGCATCAGCGCTTAGAGCAGAATTGACTGTTAAGTACGCCGATCATACGGCTGAAACTAAAACACTCGAAGCTTGGCTCAAGCAAAGCAAAAATCCACGTGGACAAAAAATCACACTGTCAAACGGAAAGAAAGTTGATGCGCTTAGTAAACAGGTCTATATGGATATTCTTAATGGCGTAGCGCTAGATCAATATATTAAAGACGGAAATAAAGAAGACGAGAAAGCAGCGATAAGCGGGGCAGTTTTCTACCACGCCGTTCGTCTTTTAGGTCAAAAAATTATTGATTCAATGACCTCTGAAATGGGTGATATTGATAATCATGAAGGTGTTGTGATACGCGACTTATCGATTTCATCAAAGCCATTTAAGCTCACCGGTAATTTTATTGTTCGAGGTCTTGAATCAAGATTTGCACAACAAGATAATGAGGAGGTGTCCGGATTGTTACAGAATATCGCTACCGCGAACGGTCTCTATGTAAACTCACCTTATGACCGCGCTACCGGTGGTACAGGAGCCGGTGGTGGTACGCGAGTCGGTGCGGAGGTTAGTTAATATGAAATACAAGACTTTAGTCGAAAATATTATAGCAGATATTAAGCCTACAGGATCAAAGGCTGTCTTTGTGTTCGGTAGAATGAACCCACCTACTCTTGGCCATGAATTATTAATAGCGAAAGCTGTTGAGGTCGGTAGAGCTGAACATTGCGATGCATTTGTCATTCTTTCAAAAACACAAGATGCTAAAAAGAACCCTGTTCCTTACAAAGATAAGCTTTCGGCTATAAACGCAGCTCTTCCGCGGGTTAATTTTATAGATTCAGAAAAAATTAAAACTTTATTTGATGCTGTACAGTTTTTAATTGATAGTGGGTATACAGATTTAATACTCGTCTGCGGTAGCGACCGAGCTGCTGAATATGACGCTTTATTTAACAAGTATATTAATAATCCGGATCCAGAAAAACGGTTAGCTCTTAAGAGCTTTAAAACAGCTGTTGCTGGAGCAAATAGAGACCCTGATAGTGACGATGCCTCTGGTATAAGTGCTACAAAGGCTCGTAATTTAGCGAAAGCAGGAAACTTTGAAGCTTTTAAAAGAATATTACCTACGCAAATGCCTGATGATCAGGCTAGGGTTTTATTTGACGATATTCGAAAGAACTTAAAATAGCTTAAGCTTCAAGCATCTTTATCATTCCATAGACAGCATCTTCGACCCTTTCTTTTGGCTGGCTACGCATAAGCTCTTTAATTTTATTGATTAGGTTTTCACCACCTGCATCTATACTCTTATATAAATCTTGTTCCGTTTTTTCTTCAATTTCAATATCGTGATCAACTCTATGCTTGAAATCTTCATAATCCTTATAGCCGAGAACACTATTAATATTATCTGTAGCTTTGCTTAATTTATCTGCTACCCAAGGTTCAATTTCACTATCGCAGGGTATAATATCATAAAGCATTGCCGCCATTTTTGCAATTCTATAAAGGTTCTGCTTCGCCATATTAGATGCTTTATGTTCAGGGTGTTCGCCGGTATGTGAAAATTCATCATCTTCGCTATCGTAATCGTCGCTCTTCTCTTTCTTTGCAAATACCATATCATCTTCTGATTTTGTATCTGCCTTATTCCATTCACACTCACAATCTTCTGCTGTCTGATCACACTTAAGACACTTTCTCATAGGTGCGCCGTTCTCGCTATCTTCAGCGTTTGGGCCGAGTCCTACATTCTCTTTTAAGAATATTCTTGTACTATAAAGAGCATTAAGATCATCAATATAACTATGCATATGTAAATATTTATTCTCTCAATTAAATAATAATATGCAAAGTTTATTTGAATCACGCTTTATCGAAGTATTAGAAAAAAATGGACCAAGTTTATCTGTTAAGCGTGGTGAAAAACTGCCTGTAAGTCGCGGAGGTGGCTTAACAGCAAAAGGTCGTGCTAAGTATAACCGCGCAACTGGTTCACATCTTAAGGCACCTGTCACAGGTAAAGTTAAGAGGGGATCTAAGGCTTCGAAGCGTAGAAAAAGCTTTTGTGCGAGAAGTAAAGCCTGGATACCTGCGGGTGGTTGTGCGGGAAAGGAGACAAGAGGTTGTGCTGCGAGAAGGAGATGGAAATGTTAACATTTAAACAGTTTATTGAAAAGCATTGCTGGAAAGGCTATGTAAAGCGTGGCATGAAAAGGAAAGGCAAGCGCATGGTTAATAATTGTGTAAAAGAAGACGCAGAAACGCGTCCTATTTTAGGTGTCACGGAATACATAACAATAGATGGGATTGGATCTGTTGTTGCAAAAATAGATAGTGGTAACGAAGCTTATAATGTTCTGCACGGTGTAGATATTGAGCGCAACGGAGACAATACCGTAACCTTCACTACTGTTAATGATAAAAAAATTACACTTCCTTGCACTGGTAGTATTGATATCAATATTGGCAGTGGTAACATCGAAACCCGTCCAACGGTTGTGCTCGATATTATTCTAAGAGATAAACCCTATAAAGGTATTACTTTTAGTGTCGCTGATCGCGCGGATAATGAACAGCAAGTTTTAATAGGAGAGCCGTTTATTAAACGGCTCAACGCTTTAGTAGATGTTAAGAGAGCTGTTTAAAACAAATTTCTGTTTTGCGCAAACTCAATAAACTTGTAAAATTCAGCACGTGAGCTATCACCGTTTTCAAGAAATGCACCGGACATTCTTGCAGTTCTCATTGTTGAGTCGTGTTTAATACCACGATTTGAGCAGCAAGTATGCTTAGCTTCAATCATAACAGCTACACCGGCGTTATTTTCGCATACTGTATCAATAAAACTAGCTATTTGATTTGTTAGGTTTTCCTGTACCTGTGGGCGGCGAGCAAACCAATCTACAATTCTATTAAGCTTACTTAATCCAATAACTTTACCATCAGCGCGTGGAATATATGCAACGTGTGCATATCCTGTAAACGGTAACCAATGATGTGCGCAAAGGCTAGTCAATTTAATATTATTTTGACAAACCATGCCGTCATATTTATCGACATTATCAAACGCTGTTATTTTTGGAGGTGGTGTAAAGCAACCCTGACAGATGTCATACATATACGCCTTAGCAACACGTCGCGGCGTGTCAATAGCGTTTGGATCTGATTCAAAATCAAAACCAAGGGTATTCATAAATTTACCAAAATGTTTAGCTGCTGCTTCAACACGCTTTTTCATTTCTGCTTCTGTTAAAACAATGTTACTATTTGAGTTTTTTAATTCAGTCATACAACATATATTAATATATTAACCTTTTAAAGCAACTTTTTTTTTATTTGATCTGAGCACGAAAAGGTGGTGATGACAGCATAAATATTATTATGAATAACATCAAATGTTTAGAATGTGGCAAGGAATTTAAATTTCTTAATAATACGCATCTTAAAAGACATAATTTAACTATACAAGAATATAAAAATAAGTGGAATATTAAAGAGAGTTTGGTTTGTGATGATTTAAAGAAGGTAAGAGGTGATTATACGCGTGGTAAAACATACGAGCAGATACATGGAAAAGCTACAGCGCAGAGATTAAAAGAGTTGAGATGTATACATACAACTAATCAAATGAATGACGTAAATCAGCGTTTATTAAGAAAGAAGGTTTGCGGCAAATGGGCGGCTGACGCTGATGAATATTTATCACGTACCAGTAAGATGAAAATTGCTTGTCAGAATCCCGATGTTATAAAGCGTCGCCGAGAGACATTGTTGAAGCGATACAATACATCTAATACGCTGAGAATACAACCACGTTTTTCAAAAATGGCCTATGAATATATTAAAAATTATATCAAACAGAATAATCTTGATGTATCATGCTGCTATTATGCAAAAGGCGGTATTAATAATAGAGAATATGTTTATTTTGATTCTGATACACAAAAACATATTATGTTTGATCTTGTTGTAATCAATAATGAAACAAAGAAAATAGAATTAATTTTTGAATATAATGGCCCGTTTCATTGGACGGAAGATGATGTTAGGCAAGATCCGTATAGTTCATCGACTTGGTTTAAAACAAATTCTATGACTAAGCTAGAATCATATAATTATGATCAATATAAATTAAATATCGCAAAAAAAATTAGCACAAATGTCGTCGTTTATTGGCTACGTGATAACCGTATCGAACAAGTTAAATGATCTGACATAAATAATAAAGATGAAGTATAATCAAGTCATTTTAGAGAGTTTACAAAAAGTAGCTCTCAAGAAAGTACGTATCAAGGTCGATCCAATTAACGTTAGTCAAAATGCTGATTTATCGAATTGTGATGGTTATGAAGGATATGTATTAGCTGAAGATCAAGAAATTACAAAAGTTTTAGTTATAACACCTGATCAAGAAGGCGATATGTCGATAATGGATATACCTAACGAGTATCT
>Ga0007862_1000496_pt1 | contig 12116 bp, 5 predicted proteins | sample CryBogCBH20Aug07_FD_71206 | JGI IMG/M metagenome (GOLD analysis project Ga0007862, IMG submission 71206) | Freshwater microbial communities from Crystal Bog, Wisconsin, USA - CBH20Aug07 | ecosystem: Environmental > Aquatic > Freshwater > Lake | place: Crystal Bog, Wisconsin, USA | collected... | reverse complement strand
CCTGATGTGACGTTTAGGCAGTCTACTGCAACCAGCCCGCAAGTGACCATGACGCTGATTCCCATGCAGAACTCTGGCTCGGGATATAACACACCGCAGTCTACGACTGGATCTACCAATATAGCCACCATTACCAGAACGGCAACCTCACCGATTGAAAAATTCACAGGTCAGGTGTTTATACGCTTGCGGGGTAGACAGATGATATTCCAAATTGAAGGAAATCAATTAGGATTACAGTGGCAACTCGGTACACCTAGGATTGAGATCAAGCCAGACGGAAGGAGAGGTAATACATGATTCCGAATATCAATGTTTCTCCTAACCTGCCTTTGCCTCCTCCTCAGTACGATCAGGCTTATTTGGATAACCTGACCAAGGTTCTTCGCCTGTATTTCACGAGCAACGATAATGTTAACCAGATTGGTATGAACCAAGTATCTACCAATCAAGCTCTTATTTGGTTGGGGGTCTAATGGCTGCTTATCAGAACGTAACCCCAGTACAGTTATCACAGGCTAGTCTAACCACTAGCTATGTCACGCTCTATACTGTTCCATCTAACCCGACTACGCCAACTCGGACGTACATGAAACAGATCGATGTCTGCAATACGACTGGTAGTCCCATCACGTTTAACCTGCATATTGTCCCTGCTACGTTCAGCGAGACAACCAATAATGCTTTTATCTATGGTTTATCGGTAGCGGCAAATAGTATTTATTCCTATTCTGGGGTACAGGTTTTGCCGACTGCTTCTACGATTCAAGCCAAGGCTTCAGCTACAGGTTTAAACATATTCATCAGTGGTGGTGAGGCCGTATGACAACAACCGCAGTGGATTATTCCAAGATATTTCCAGGGGCAAGCCAGCAGTTTTATGATGCTTTAAACGCTATTCAATCTGGCGGGGCTAAGGTTGGCTCTGTAACTATTCCTAGTCAAGATGAGAATGGCAACGATATTTCGTTTAAGAGTACTGCGTTGGTCGATTCAAGCGGGAATCCACTTACTCAAGCCGGGCTTAAACAGGTTGGCACTAACCAATATGTGATCAGTACCCCATCAACTGGCGGGACAATGAACATTCCGGTCAGTATTGATCCTAAAACAGGAACAATTCAACCCGTCAATAATTACCAAAGCGTATCTTATACAGGTGGATCTTCAGGTTCTGTCCTTGGCCAGATAGGCAACACCGTTAATGGTGCTTTAAACGACCCCCTTGTCAACGCAGCAATAAGCTTGGCCATGCCAGGGGCAGCACCTTTTTTGGCTGGGGCCAAAACGGTGCAGAGTGTTGCTAGTGGTAAACCCCTAAATGCAGGTACAGTTCTTAATGCTTTAACTTCAGCATCTGGATTGGGCAGTACATTGGGTTTAGATCCATCCACTATAGATGCGTTAAATACAGCCAAAACTGCTGTCAGTGGTGTAAACGCAGTACAGACCGGAAACCTGGCTGGGGCATTGACAAGTTTAAACAACCTAACAAATTTCCTCCCGGCTGGATCATCTCAACTTGGAAATGTGGTTAGTGGGATTGCAGCCCTTAAAAAGGGTGACACAGCAGGCGCTTTAAGCGCCTTGTCTAGCCTGACATCAGATCCAAATCTACAGATAGCATCTCAGGCTGCTGGGGTTATTAAACAATTAAGTCCAATTTTGGGTGGAGTTGCCAGTTCAAAATCTACAACTCCTTCTAGCAGTTCATCTGGGGCTTCATCTGGAGCTTCATCCAATGCCTCCACTCCTTCCGCTGCACCCATGACTTCAGGTATCGCCACACCGCAGACAACTCAAACAGTTGCAGGGCCAATCGTGGCCTATGACATGGAAGGTGTCTACAATCCATTCGTGACAAATGAAACTCAAACCGCTAAAATGTCAGCAAAAGGCGGGTCTATAGGCTTGCCATCTCTATTAAGGGGTAAATAATGACGACCACAGGCGTATCAGATTTGTTTCCGGACGAAAGTTCAAATCAAGGATCATCATATGATAGTTCTCAACTAACTGATGAGTATGGTAATCCAGTATCTTGGAATCCTAATTTATCTACCCAAACCACTTACACTAATGGTCAAAATGCTGGAACTTCTGTAACTGATTCATCTACAGGATTATCTTCAACACCAACAGATGGCTCTGGTACTTCCTTATCTTCTGCTTTAAATAATATTTCCAAGTTTATATCCACCAATAAAGGCATTTTAGGATTGGGTGCTTTGGGTAGCTTGGCAACCAGCAATACAGGCGGCGGGGGAGCAGGTTCTTCTAGCGCTTCTATCCCAGCCTTGATTGCATCTAGGATGCAAGTTCCCGGAGCTTCTAGCGTTGTCACGCCAGGTCAACCTAACCAACAGTATTTCACAGATACTCTTTATACCGATCCTAGCCAACAAGCCAATGCACAAGCTGCCATTGAGGCTCAGGCTCAAGCCATAGCAGCCAATAGGACTAACGCTCCTGTGCCTAATTTTGCTATGCCTTATAACAATATGCCGCAGGCACAACCTGCCCCATATAATGGCCCTAATCTATATACCAATTACACGCCGTCTGATATTGCAAATTACATATCTCAAAACAACATTAATGTAAACGATCCTGCTGCTGTGGCAGCGGCAACCAAGGCCACCAATGCAAATCCTGCTGTGGTATCGCAATATATTGCTAGTTTAAACAAAACTCCCGCTACTGGCGTGGCAAGTCTACCGACCAGTACTCCTATCGTGCCACAAACAGGCGGTGGGTTGAAACCTGCTACACCCGTTTCTACAGCCGCAACAACCTTACCCACTACAAGCGCAGGTATATTGACTGCACTACAGAATGGGACAATCACGCCAACTCAAGCAAAAACTGCTATGGCAACGGTTGCCTCCTCTGGTGTTCCTTCTGGGATAACAAGCTTATCTCCCACACCCACTCCAGCACCTACTCCAGCACCTACCCCTACTCCCACACCAACTCCTGCTGCTTCTCAAGGTTATACACCTTATACTGCCCAGCAAATCAAAGATTATTTAGCTCAAAATCCTGGTGTAAACGTAGCTTTGGCTGAACAACAAACTAACGCAGACCCCAATTTTGTTAATCAAGTTATACAGTCAATGGCTCCTGCTGCCAATAATCCTTTGGCTCAGATCATTCAAAATGAACAAGCAAGTCAACCTGCTTATGTAGCACCTACTCCTACTCCAGCACCAACTCCTACTCCTGCTCCATCCCTTCCTGCCACCACAGACACCATCACGCAGATTGTGTCTCAGGGTCAAGCCGCAGGCCAGACACCCACTCAAATGGCCGCATCACTCATTGCACAAGGTATCCCTGCGTCTGATGTGATTGCTGTGGTCGGCCCACAAAACGCAGATGTAGTGAATCAAGCCTATGCCGCAGCTTCTGCTGATAACAGCGCATCGTTTGGTTATGACACTGCCGCTGACGGTGGATTGATGGAATTGCATTATGCGATGGGAGGATCAACCCCCGCAGAACCAAGATATCTACAAGGCCATACCGATGGCATGGCTGATGAACTCAACACATCCATTGATGGGGTTCAGCCTGCCAAATTAAGCCACGGTGAGTTTGTTGTTCCTGCGGATGTTGTCTCCCATTTAGGTAATGGTAACTCTGACGCAGGCGCTAAAAAGCTTTACGAGATGATGGCCAGAGTTCGCAAAGCCAGAACAGGCAATGAAAAGCAGGGTAAGAAAATTGATCCTGATAAATTCATGTATGGCGGGAAGGCTTATGCCAAAGGCGGTATTGCTAGTTTTGATGGAACAACTGGCAGTACAGTATCTAATACCTCTGGGATTCCCGGTCTAACCAACACGGGGGGAACTTCTACCCAAGGACTATCTTCTTACATAGCTCCTTACGTGACCAACATGTTGGGACAAGGCCAAGCCTTGGCCAACACATCCATGCCTGTTTATCAAGGGCCATTGACCGCTGGCCAGTCAGCTCTACAGAACCAACAGTTCATGGGTCTATCAGAAATGGCGCAGACTGGGTATAACCCAATGCAATATCAAACGCAGAATTGGAGTAATCAAGGCGCTCCACAGATGCCTGATTTATCCGTTCCAAGTCAAACCCAATCGGTTAGCCAAGCAGCCAATCAAGGCACAGCAGGCTATGGCCAGCCTATGAGTTTAAACATGGATCAAGGTTCTAGTGCTGCTTCTCAGTACATGAACCCTTATTTGTCTCAGTCACTTCAGCCTCAATTAAACCTATTGGCTCAGACTGCACAAACCAATGAACAAGCCGACTTGGGTAAGTTAACATCTCAAGGTGCATTTGGAGGATCACGCCAAGCCGTGCTTCAGGGTATGGATCAGAATGCATTGCTAGGCCAGCAGGCTAATCTAATTGGCCAAGGCTATAACACAGCCTATAACAATGCTCAAACTCAGTTTAATGCTGATCAACAAAGACAATTGCAGGCTCAACAAAATACCGAAGCTTCTCGTCAGTTCAGTGCTGGATTTGGTCAACAGAATTTGGCTGCTCTTGGACAAGCCGGGGGAGTTCAACAAGGCATTCAAAATGCCGCAGATCAAGCTGCATATGCAGAGTTCCAGAAACAGCAACAATACCCCTACCAGCAATTGGCATTTGAGCAAAGCCTATTGCAGGGTCTACCTACAGGAACTACAACCACAACACCAAATGCCATGTCAGATTTAGGCACAGCTTTGGCTGCGTTGGGTGTAACTCAAAATCCTTTGGTGTCTAACTTCTTAGGACTTGGATCTTCTACAACTCCTTCTACAACGACTAACCCTCAAGGATAAATCATGCCAATGAATTTGTTCAAAGCTCAGGATGATTTAAACAACCTGATTAGTCAGGCCAAGACACCTCAGCAAATTGATGCAGCCAAGGTTTACCTTAAGCAATTGGCTAATGGTGCTAATAAAGAGATTCCCCAGTTCATGGCTCTTAATGTCTTGAATCAAATGGAGTCGGCCAATCCCACGCCTCCTCCTCCCACTGGAACTATCAAAGACAAGTTGACTGGAACTCCTCCTCCAATGCAGGCTGCCCCTCAAATGCCACAAGGTGGCCCACCACAGGGTGCGCCTATGCCTGCTCCACAACAAAATCCTCAAGCGATGACAAAGGGCGGTATCGCTCATCTGCCTGTGGATGAGAAGATGTACAACTTCAAAGAAGGTGGAGTGATTGGGTTTAAAACTGGAGACCCTGTCCCAGATCCAACCTTTAAAAACATATACACACAAGCCAAACAAGAAGCGGCAGACTACGCCAAGAATATGGAGATGCCTGCTGACCCCGATGCAGTGAGGGCGCAGTATGTTAAGGAACATCCTGAGATGGCCATCCTTAATCAATTACCCGGACAGGAATTGCAAAAAGGAATAGCAGCACAAGAAGCAGCTCAAAAGGCCGAGTACCAAAGACAGTTAGCCCAAGGTTCTAATAACCAAGCAATGGGTCTTTCTAACGCTTTATTACAAGCCGCAGAACAGACTCGTGGAACAAGAGGCTTAGGTGGTTTAGGCCCAGCATTGACTGGGTTTGGTGGCACGTTCAATGCAGCCACAGCAGCAGAACAAGAGCGTGTAAACAAACTTAATGCAGCCAAGCAAGAAAAAGACATGCTCATCTTGAAATACAAGAGTGATCTTGAGGCTGCTCAAAGAGCAGCGGCTGAAGGCAGGTTTGCTGAGAAGTTGGCCTATCAACATAGCATGGCTGATTCAATTAACAAAGCCAAACTCATGGGCTTTGATCTTGATTCTAAAGCTCTTACATCTGCTGCTGGTATTGATGAGGCTAAGATCCATGCTGCTGCAACTAGTGCAGCGGCCAATAGGCCAACAGACTTCATGAATGCTTATAACATTCTTAAATCTGATCCTAAGAATCAAAATGTATCACAGGAAGAACTCCTCAAGAGGGCTTCAATGGCATTCCATGCGCCTCAAGAAGGTGGCGTACAGGAAAGAATGTTGTCATTTGCTATGGGACAAAAAGCCAAAATCAGAGAAGACATGAACATCAAGATTGGCTTGATGAGTCCCAAAGGTTCTCCAGCTTATGAAGCAGCTCAAACTGAGATAGCAAGAAGAGAAAAAGCAATCGATGATCAGATCTCTCAATTTATGGGTGGTATGATGCCAACAGGATCTTCCACAACTCCTGCGCCTACACAAACTAACCCTTTGTTGCCACCGCCCAGTAGTGGAGGTTGGGGTCAGTCTACTGTTGTTAATCCTTAATTATGCCAACATATAGAATCACTGCGCCTGATGGTAAAACCTATCAGATTGATGGGCCTGCGGGAGCCTCTCAAGAGGACGTTAAAAACGAAGTGATTCGGCAGCATCCTTACGCTGCTTATACAACAGAAGAATTAAAGAATGCTCCTACTGCCTCAACCTCAACAGCAGATTTTCTGCGTCAGGTTGGACAAGGAGGAATCAGCGGGGCCAAGTCTTTAACCGATTTATTTGGTGCAGGCAATGATAGCCTATCCAAGGCAAATGAATATCTTGAAAAAGGTTTGTCTCCCCAGCTTATAGAAGAACAAAGGATTAACCAAGAACTTCAAGAACGTGCCAAAGGCAAGGGGATACTTGAGGAGTTGTCAGCCAATCTGCGCCCTGTTTTCCAACATCCCTTTACATCGACTGGGTCTGCAATAGCATCTAGTGTTCCAATGATTGCTGGTTCTGTTTTAGCAGAACCATTGGGTCTTGCAACCGCCGCCGAGTTAGGAATTGGCTCTTTAATGGGTCTTGGTGGACAGAAGGGCCAAAACTATCAGAATGTCCATGATGAGGCCATCAAGCAAGGTAAATCAGAACAAGAGGCCGAAGCCCTTGGTCAACAAGCCGCAGAGTATAGTGTTAAGAACTTACCCAGTTTGGCGGCGGGTGCATTATCTGGTGCATTGGAAGGCCCACTTAGCCCTGCGGCTAAACTTGGAAGATACTTGCGTCCCGGCGAATTGGCAGAGGGGGCTATTAAAAACATACCCAAACCAACCTTTGCTCGGGCTTTAGGTACATCTGCTCTTGAAAGTGGTTTAGGTGAATTTGTTCAAGGATCAGCGGCTCAGTTGGGTTCTAACCTGGCCCTACAGAACGCAGGATTTGATACACCACTTATGGAAGGTGTCATGGGTGCAGGCGCTCATGATGCCTTGATTGGTGCTTTGACGGGAGCGGCAGTATCGCCTGCTCAGTTAAGCAGTCTCAAGCGGGAATATGATGCTGACCAAGCCAAGATCCTAACAGAAGAAGCTGCCAAGAAACAGAAAGAAAGCGCAGATCTTCTAGCCAAATTCAATGAACAGAACCAAATCAATCCCGAGCTTTTAGCTCTTCCTGCGCCTGCTCCGAAAGTTGAAGGCAATCAGGCTGAACAATCCCTATTCAACCCTCATGGTAACTACACGGCAGAAGAGCTAGGCCCAGAGCGTGTAGCGGCTATTGATGCCCACAGGGCAGACAATGGTAAGCCTCCATTAAAGAGTTATTCAATTGAGGACATTGTTGATGCAATGCCCAGCCAATCTCTCGATCCCAATGACACTCGGGAAAAGAACCCAGCGGGCGAGAGAGCCGATTTAAACGCATTGATTGCTAACAAGGTGGGTCATACCAATGAGAAGGTAACCCCACAAGATGTGGTCAACAAGGCTATAGAAAAGAACGTAGATCCTTCTGGCGAAGGGTTTAAAGACTTCCTAAGACGCACCACAGGTATTGGTGAGTTGAATATGATGACGGACGGCCAGAGATTTGCCGCCCAACAAGCATTGCAAAAGATGGAACCCCATACAGGGGAAGCTCCTTTAATTCTGCCTCGTGGCACAACGGCTACCCATTACGATGCAGATCAGCGTTTAAACAGCATCAATGCATTAGACCAATTGGGTGGGAACGTTAGCCAAGAGAAGGCTATCGAAACCATCAAGAAAGCTACCGGACTACAAAGAGATCAAGACGCACAGCATATGATTGCTGACCTTGTTCGGTCTGGTGACTTTGATTTAAACAAGGACAATGAGCTGGAGCAGCCCAGCTCAACCTCGTATTTACCTAGTGGATACCATATTGAAGAAGGTTCGTTCAAGGAGGGTGAGGCCCCAGAACACTTCAAGATCATGGCTGGAGATAAGGAACTTGGGATTGCTGACACCCAAGAAGCCGCAGAAGAGAAAAGAAACAAATATCTAGAAACTCGGGCTAAGAAGTCCGACAGTATTGATAAAGAGATAGAAGAAAAGCAAGCTGCCGTCCAGAAATCAAAAGATGATTTAGAAGCGATGGAGGCGATGGGTCAGGGTAGAACGCCAGAATACCAAAAGGCATCTGGTGATTACGCCAGAAAGGTATCTGACACTGAAAAAGAGATAGGGAATTTAAACAGGACTAAAGCTGAATTAGATCCTGAAGTTAATCCTTTATCAATCAAGGCTGGGAACATCGTACCGAAGACCCGTAAGGGATTCACGATCTTCAAGAACAACCAATCTATTGGTACTTTCCCTGATAGAAGTGCAGCAGAGAAAAGCATTGCTGCCAACCTTAGTACCAAGGAACTAGAACAGTTAACAGGTGACAAGCGCAGACGTAGCTTTGCTCGTTTGGCTGAACAAGAACTCAATGACCGGGTAACTCCAGGAATCAAGGTACGTGTAAACAAGGAGTTTGAACAAGCTGCTCCTGAACTGGGTAAGCAGCTAGAAGCCATGTTGGCTAAGTTTGGGTTGAAGGGTGTCGGCTTAAAGCTCATGAGTACCCTTGGTGGAAACGAAGGTGAGTATGCACAAAGCCTCATCAAGATAGCCTTGGATATCACCGATCCAATTGGTGTATTGCGCCATGAATCAGTTCATGCGTTAAAGGCGTTAGGGTTCTTTACCGACAACCAATGGAACGCTCTGAGGCGCATGGCGAAGGATAAATGGATCAAGGAATTCCTGAAGGATAAACCTTTTGCTGAAGGCAAATCCCGTTATGACGCATACATGGAGATGTACAAGGGGGATATGAATGCCATAGAGGAGGAAGCTATAGCCGATGCCTTTAGATATTATGCCGAGAAGGGCAGCCCACCCGGGATGATTGCTGCGCTATTGAAGCGTTTAAACCAATTCTTTGAAGCCCTGCGTAATGTTCTAACCGGGAATGGATTCAACACCGCAGAGGATATATTTGAAAAGATTGAGAAGGGTCAGTTGACCAAGGCTGAAGCCAAGCCTAGTCAAAAAATGTTTTCGTTTAAACAATATAACGAAACGCTGCCTAAAGAACCGGGAACTGAACCTATTAAAGAAGGTCATGTTCGTTTGTACCATCAAACAGATGGTGATAACTTAAAACAAATTGAAAAAGAAGGCTTGTTGCTTGAACATGCAAAAGGTATTGAGGGGCCAAAAGCAATATATGCAGGTGAAAAACCATTTTATGGGGAAGCCTCTAGTAGACCAACACTTGAATTCCAAGTTCCTAAAAAGGATTGGGATTCGCCTTTTGTTTTAAGAAATGTAAAGCCGGAAGATTTTATTGCCGCACATTATCCTTGGCATAAAACTGCAAGATATCTTGAAGATAAAGAAGGTATTACAAATGTATTGTCAGGTAGATTTGATGATTTTGATTCAAAAACTGATGAAGGCAAAGCCGTTCAATACATTAAAGATAAATATGGCAATAAAACAGGTAAAGCTAGTCTTAAGAGTCCTCTAGAACCATATGTTTCTGCACAAGAAGCACAAGAAAGAATACAAAGAAGAGTCAATAGAACTGCTGGCGTTGGTTCTCCTACCAATCAAAGAACAGAATTCACCAATGAAAAAGGTCAGAAATTGGTGGTTGGAAAGATTACACATGAGGATTGGCTTGATCGAGTTAATACCCTCATGGACAAGGAAGAGATTAAAGATTCTCGCAACTGGTATAAACAATTGCATGAGTTGTTTGAACCATTGTTTGGGGCTAAATCTTCTGACTATGCTTTAGCTTGGTTGCTTTCACAACAAAGGGCAAGCCCCACAAAAGGTTTGACTGATGTATTGAGAGCTTCTGATATTGCACAAGGCAAACAAAAGGTCATGGGTGCTGGTTTAAACGAGCAGGCTTTGATTGATGTTTTAAGCGGCAAAATACCTAAGTCTGGTGTTGGCGCAAAGCTTCTTGATTTTATTGACAGCGAGCTTGGTTTACCTACAAGAACCTACATGAAGGGTGATGTTAGGGGTAGACAACCTGCGGCAATTGATGTTTGGGCGCAAAGAGATATTGGATTTGTTGACGCAACAATCCATGAATATATTCGCAAAACATTTGGCGATGAAGCCGCCAAATCAGTGAATATTGACAAAACAGTTAATGGCGAATCTCAGTATGAGCATGGCATAGATTTCTACAACGATGTTGTAGATATGCTTAATAAGAAGAATTACATGGGCGGTGGTTGGACTGCAAGGGAAGTTCAAGCCGTTGGCTGGGTAACCATGCAAAGAGCCTTGGGAATCAAGGCTGAGTTTGTTCGTGATATTGTGAATGGCAACACACGCAGAATATCGATTGGACTTGCACCCGGTGGCGGTTCTGTAATGGAAGGCAAATTAATGGGTAAAGAGATACCCGTCAAATCTGCCCAAAAAGTTATTGATAATTTAGCCAAAATTGCAGGCATCAAGGTTATTCAAAACGTAGATGGAGTTGGCGCTTATTTGACTTACGTTGAGGGCGCTATTCAGATTGATGCCATTGCATCTCCTGAATCTGTGGCTGACTTCATGGATATGGTTGGTTATGCATTCCAACAAACAGAAATCATCAACACAAGAGCTTTAGCTTCTGGTAAAAATATGGCTATTGACGTAATGTCTAATGGCCTTGATACATCAGATAAAGCCGTAAAATTCTTTACGGAGTTCTTGAATCATGTACCCCAAAAGGGTGGCGATCCTATTGCCGCAGGATTTCAACAAATCACTGTTGATGGAAAGAATGGCATCCGTCTATTAAACTTTGGCGGTAATTGGAGACAATCACAAGTCAAAGAAATTCAAGATGCTTTAAACAAAACATCTATTCTTACCGATACACAAATTAATGATGTTGTCGTCAGCCAAGTTGTGCTATCATCCACCAAAAATGATTGGAAGGAAACTCCAAATGGTGACACCTATCTCGATTCGTTACGCTCAAGAGGAAGACTACAAGAAGCGCAACAACTACAACGTGAGTACCCTCCATCACGCTTCGACCTTACAGAAGACCAAGGCATCACGTGGTGCGGAACAAAATACTCCCTTGGATCTTCAGAACCTACCGTTCGACCCAGCAATAGAAGCAATGAAGGAATCACGCTTGGCAACCAGCAAGAAGGCGCAGTAAGCTATTCCGGTATTCATTACGGCAAAGAAAAGACTGATGTACTTAAAGGTAGTAAGTATGGTACAGGACTGCGTGGTGCAGAGCGTAGAAGGCTAGAAGATCACTGGGATGATCGGGTTAAAAACAGGGTTTATTTTTACATACCCAAAACAACAGGCGAAATGCCGCAGCGTGAGTCTGGCCTTGGTGGCCATGTTTACACGCAGAAGTTCAATAACATCCTTGGCCCCGGCAAGGAGATGTCTCGGCTCATGATTGCAGCCAGAGAGAATGCTAATGAATTTGAATCAGCCATAGTTGACGCAGGCTATGATGGGTACGCAGTTCCCAATATGGGGATGATGGTTATCCTTAATCATGATGTTCCCGTTAAATATGAAGGAACTGTATCTGAAGTTGCTAAAGCCAGCTTAAAAGCTCCTAACACACCTGCGTTTAAACGTTTCTTTGGCGACAGCAAGGTTGTAGACAAAGATGGCAAGCCGATGGTTATGTACCATGCCACCAACGCAGACTTCAATACATTCAGACGATCTGATGATGGCAAGCTAGGCGAAGGTATATACAGTACCTCTATACCTGAATACTCAAATGAGTTTGCCCCTGAAGGCAACGTCATGCCTTTGTATGCCCACGCAGAGAATCCATTTGTTATCAATGTAACTCGTGGCGATAAAGCTCTCACAGATAGATTTTCAGGCGATATCAATA
>Ga0007862_1000489_pt1 | contig 12286 bp, 26 predicted proteins | sample CryBogCBH20Aug07_FD_71206 | JGI IMG/M metagenome (GOLD analysis project Ga0007862, IMG submission 71206) | Freshwater microbial communities from Crystal Bog, Wisconsin, USA - CBH20Aug07 | ecosystem: Environmental > Aquatic > Freshwater > Lake | place: Crystal Bog, Wisconsin, USA | collected... | reverse complement strand
GCTTCTTTCCATCCACTCGCTCTTACACCTTCATTATAGGCTCCTTCCATCTGATATTGAATTAGATGATATAGAGCTTCTTTTGGATCTTTATAATTTATAGTATTTAAACCACAGATCTCTAACTGCTCTTCAATAGCTTCTTTCCATTCGTTTTTCATTTTGTATACTCCTGAATTGTCTTCCACAATGAGTCTATATCATAACAGATTGAATTGCCATCAGCATCATGTGCTTCTAGAATCTCTCCTTTATGAGTCTTCCTCTCATACAGAAACCAATCAATCCATCCTAGCTGATCTTTGTTAAAATAAGACTTGAATAGGATATCAATAATGCGATCGTATGGTTCTGTAAAATCGAGCATATCAATTCCAAGCTTATAAAGGGCATGATTCTTCTCATGCATTGATTGGAGCTTTAGGATTATTTCTTCAAATAGTTCTTTATTCATATTATTGAGGCATTGGTTCTGAGATTACATATATCTGATCATTGTCTGTCTCATAAGCCATTGCACTATAGGACTCTTCTGGATCTGCTTTAAAGTCATAGAACTGAATAATAGCTTGCTCAATTCCTTCGTTAAATGCTTCAAGATAAGCCAATTGCTTGTCTGATCTCTCTTTCTCTCCAATAACTATTTTACGACCTTCGAGGATTTTAATAATTTCCTCATTTGTCCAATTTGTTCTTTTTAGCATTTTTGAAGAGTGTTGATGTTAATACGGCGAGCGTTCTGATAGCGCTCATTATAATCGCTGATAGAAATACCTCCAGGTCATTCTGTAATTTCGTTGTCCTTTGTACCTTGATCATTAACATGACGAGCCCACCTGACAGGTTCGACTTTCTCGAAGGCATTACGTAACCTAGCATCAAGCATCTTAATAGGCTTCATCCACCTAGGCTCTTTTTCAAGGATACCGGTATAAAAAGGCTTATACCAATAAACGTAATCATATACCTTCTCCTTCTTGCCTTCGATGATGAACTCTTCGAATGCTTTGGTGCCCTTGAGACGATAGATATAAGCTCCCATATAATTTCTTATTTGATATTCCTATAGTAAAGGAATTTGAATGAACGTGCAATAAAATTAATTGATGTATCTGTTCTCAAGAACATACGTCTCGTCTTCTGGAAAGAACGTAACAATATCCATTGGTACTACTTTCTCTACCTTAAAGTTAGGAAAATGAAGCTTATAAATCTTGTTTGTAATTTCAAGAATATCTTCACTCAACTTATTTTTATAGACTCTTGTAGAACCTGTTGATGAACTATAGTGCCAGGTATCGTCATTATAGAAATAAATCATCTCAGCGTGTCCAACACGAGTACCTGTCGTGGCGTCGAAATACGTTGTAGCATACGGAATAGTTTCTACCTCGGCCTTTTGAAGCTTAGCTCTATTCCTGAGTATTGCTTCTTTAGAGATGACATCAATCATACACGATTTGTCATCAATCTCTGGCTTACCGAGCTTCATTAATATTCTTAGCTTCCCCAGACAACCTCAAAGATGCGAGTACCGTCTGACCTAGGCTCAAGCTCGTAGAACCCCTCGAGGAATAAACAAGCCGTGCTACCGTCCTCTGGATCAATCAACTGACGGTTACACTCGGCAATAATCTCTCTCCAACGAGGCATAGGCATAACTTCGCTATAGACAGGCTTATCAGCAATGCGCCAGTAGTCGGAGAAAAAGATACAATTGCCCTCGAGTACCGGCTCATCAGACCAGATGTCAGGGTGATTGACGACCCAGTTTTCAATATCGCCGCTATCATCTTTGCTTGTCTCAAACATTGAAAAGCAAAGACCAATCTTACCCCCAGCGCTTCTATGCTTGCACATCGCTTCAGTAGCTTTCTGTAGAGAAGAATAGCTGGAGGTAGCAGTATTCTTAAAGAGAGGTGTGGTTTCAGCGAGTTTGATGTTCTTAATCTTCATGTTATTATTATGTCGGAACTTGAAAGGAATTACAAGCTTGAAATAGAATAAGACACGATAGAGTCTAGACGAAATGCTCTCCAGGCTTTCTTCTCAAGATCCCAAACAGGGAGACTCTCTTCACTCTGCTTCTTAGGCTCCTTAACCTCATCACCTTCCCTCTTCTCTACAACAGGAAGATGTCCAGGCATAAGCGTACAGAGCATTGTTCGCTGGGTACCGTCTTTCTTGTTAAAGGTGACGGTAAGAGTGTTTTCGCTAAGAAGCTTTTTAAGCTGTGTTTTTTCGATAGTCATTTGATTAGTCCTTATAAGGAATTTTAGCATTCTTCAACACTTCAAGAAGTTCATGAAGTACGTCTTTATTATTGTTGACAACCTTTTTGAGGTCCTCAATCTCCATATGGAGAGCTTCAATTTCAGCAGCAACGGCAGGTGAAACAAGCGCTCCTTCGTGTGTGTTTTTAATTTTCATACGTTTATTATGATTCAAATCAAAGGAACGTGCAATAAAAAAGTCCCAGCTGGTTCTAGAAACCACTATCCAATTATTAGGATTAGACTGCTGCAGCAGTACTGGGTGTTGCTTTCTTTTCTTTACTCTCTGCATTTGTGCCGGGGTTGACCAACACAATTAGGACTTGAGACCTATGGCGACTACAGATAGCTAATTTGTTCACCAGTAGCATTATAAAGAGGTGATTGAAGGGATTTTATTCCGGATTTTGTTCCTTCCTCAACGAAGATCAGGCATGGAGCCTCTACTTCCGTCCAGCTTGTGTTTAATCAATACATTAGGATCAAAGCTTACCGTAGGTGTTTGGCTCCCCTAACTTGAATAAGGACTACAAACTCACCAACAAGCAACTCGCCCTTACCCCTCTCTAGGATAATTCCTACAACTAGAGAGTATTAATTTGTGATTACTGGCCTATCGGAGCTAGGAAGTCTATAGCTTCCGTTCTTTCAAGACTTTCGTCTATCTAACTACAAGGACGCTACTACCCGCGGCTTCGGACTAGTATTGCTACTACCGAGGACTATACGCAGTAATCAATTTTATGACCGGGGTGGTTGAATCCATCCTTGTGCAGCGGTTGATAAACGCGTTTTAGAGCAACCTAGTCACCCGCACGTACGGTAGCTCTTTCGATCGAGCCTGCGAACGGTCAAATTTTAAAATGTACTATCAAAGATCAATTCTTATTCCATTAATATATAATCTATCAAAGGAACGTGCAACAGGAAAATTATTTCTTTTGTTCTTTATCTAAATCTTCCGTAAGATCGGTGATCTGCCTAAGCAACCACTTTGTTTTCTCTAGTACTTCTTCTTTGTTTTCGATTTGCTGTATCTTATGAGCATAAAAGTTCGATAGATACTCTTGTCGTAATTCGTCTAAACTATTCGTCGTCATTTTTATCTAAATCTTTAAGTTGCTCTTCAAGTTGATCAACCCAATAATCCATATCAAATATAATAAAGGAAAGCTCTAAATTAAGCCATGATAAAATAATCATGAAGATTTTACCTTCACCTTCATTTAACCAGGAAAAGCTAATTCCTGGTATAAAATGTATAGTTCTCTCTGAGTTATATCTTTTATCTAGTAGATCAGATAATATAACTTGTAATGCTATCGACCATAGATAAAAGGTAAATCCTATCATTCACTCCAGATGTTTTGCGCCTTTAGATAAGCCTCAGCTTTTTGCTCTGCACTCGCTAGTCCAACAGCTAAATTACCAGCACCTTGTACGTGAACGAGTGTTGAAAGTATTTTTAAATATTCGAGCTTTATAAACGGATCCATTGTTTGCTCAGCATCATGCCAAGCATTAAGATCATTAATGAAGTTAGGAAGGCTAATTCTCGGCTCTTCATCAGACCCTTTTAACTTAAAAGCAGGGTAGGTGATACCAGGGGTAACCTGAATATCACCTTCTCTCTCCCAACCAACAGCTTTAAGAATTGCTTCCTGTTGCTGTTCCTGGGTCATTATCGGCTCTTTACGAGGGTGTTAAAAGCAGAATAGATCTTCTGAAGATTAGCATCAAGAGTAAGGACAGCCTTCTTGAGCTCGTTAAGCTGATCTTGCAAATCCTGTAGCGTTGGTGTAGTTGGTGTGGTCATATGTTTATTATTTTATTCTATCTACCTGATTAATCAATGTGTAAAACGGTTCTTGTGCAGTTATTTTAACTGTAAAGTTGTCCGTAGTGTAGATAACGTAAAGCTCTTCCGTCTCATCCTCGCTCATATTGAAAAAATGATGAACAAGCTCTCCATCTAAGCTGTAGACTTTTACGTTAAAAAGCATAATTAGGTATAATGATAGAATACTTTACGTCATGTGTCAATAAAATTCTCTCTACAGTAAAGAACTACAAGAAAGACGTTGAAGATATCTATGGAGAGAAATGGCATGAAGATGCTGTAGTGGAGCTTTACACACAAATACATCAAAAATATTCGCGTATATGGAAGGACACAAGTGTACAAATACCTGTTTTATCACAAGAAACCATACGTAAAACAAATTGGTATGGAACAGATAGTGAAGAAAACTTCAAAAAGAATCCCAACAAAACATACAAGAAAGACTCTATTCTTTATAAAATAAATTCAGAAGGATATAGAATATACGACGATAATCGTATAAACGATGAGAGACATATAATTGCATGCTTTGGATGCAGTAACACCTTTGGTGTCGGTTTACCTGACGAACATACATGGCCATATGCGCTCAATCAGAAAATAGGATTTAACAAATATAAGTGCTTAAATTATGGTGTGAGCGGTGCTTCAAACGATCTGATTGCAAGACTCATTTACAATTATCTAAACAATAACAAAAGCTGTAAAACTAAGCCAAAGGCTATTGTGTGTTATTTGCCAGAAATATATAGAATTGAATATTATACAGACTACTCTCCCGATCAATTTCCCCTTCGTCTTGCACCGACATTCTACCCACCTTGTACACAAAAAGACTATAAAAATTATAGAAATTTTGTAACACCTGAATACGCTTTTTTTAATTTTGTTAAAAACTATAAATTTATAGAAACTCTCTGCAATCTTCATAATATACCTCTTATATGGCATACTTGGTCGCCAACACTTTTATATTTTGAAGGAACAAAGCTTCGTGATTTTATAGGATCAAATGGAATATATAAATCTAATGATAGATTGTTGTTTATAAAGCCTGATCCACACGCCCGAGATGGAAAACATGCAGGGTACACACATAATCAAATTTTGGCAGAAGAATTCTTCGTACGACTCAAGAGTGAGCGGAATTTTGGCCGATAATTTGCTTGCATTGATCGTTACCATATTATAATATAGACAGTATTATGAGCAAGATTCTCGTCATAGGTGATATTCACAATCACTGGGTTAAAGCTGAAGCTGTTGCATCAAAGTACGACGATCACACTATAGTCTTTGTGGGTGATTAAATAAATAATAATATGAAGTTTGATAAATTGACAGAAGCTTATATGAATGTAAGTAAAAATGCTAAACCTAAAAAGGACTTTAGTAATGTTCAGAGGTACGAGGGGTCACATTCACCAGGTGATAGTACAGAGCCAGATGAAAATGGTTCATGGGTAAGTTTTTCTGATTATGCTGAACTTTTAAATGCCTATAACGAGGCTAAGGAAGAAATTAAAAAGCTAAATGCCTTTTTTAAAGGTTAATATATTCTAAGTATTCTAAATACTTTTCATATTTTCTCTTTAAGCGAAGTTTAGGATCTGAATCCGAATAAATTAAGTTGAGGAATTTAGGACAATCTTTTGTTCTAACTCTAACTTGGTAAATTGCTTTATCTGGTCTCACACCAGGTGTTTCGATATTGTGTTTATTTAAAAACTCTACAAAGGCATTCGCTGTGTTAATGTGGCCACAAATGCCCACTTCGAGTATTTTGTATCCATAGCATTTGGTTTTGTCATTTGCTAGTTTTGTTTTATACTTTGATTGGTAGAATGATATATGACCATCTCCATCCAAAAGACCTCTCCAAAAATGTCTTTCTAGATGTTCTGATATTTTTGGTATAATTGTGTTGTAGCTCTTTCTTCTTTCTAACCCCAGAGTGTTAAGATCTTTAATCATTTTATCAGATCTTAAATTTAACCTAGCAGTAAATGATTCTCTGTTTAGATAGTTTGTTGTAGCTTTTCTTTTATCATGAATTTTGTTGTTGCCTTTTAAACAACTTACAAACTGTTCAATAATATGTCTATCTTTTGCTGCTAATTCAAGAATAACTTCAATATCACTTAGACTTCCATCAGCTACCAACAGTCCTAAAAAATAGGCTTTAGCTTCTGTATCAATAGATTCAAAAAAACTATGATCAAAAGTATATTTGGTCATAATATCTTTAAAAGTTCTTGGAGTATGGCCTCTACTTCTTACAATCTTTAAAACTGTATCTGGACTGATTTTATGCTCTTTTTGCAGCATCACTGATGATTTTCCTTGCAAATACTGCTCACATATCATATCCTCAAATTCTATTGAGTATTGATTATACCTTCTTTTTATAGTTTGTGTTGTCATACATATACTTATGCTGTATCATCGAAATTATCAAAAGATTATCCTTGAAATATAATAAAATTCCTATAATATAATAATATGGCTAAAATTTTAGTAATTGGAGATATTCATAATCATTGGGTCGAAGCAGAAGCAATAGCTTCGAAGTATGATGCTACACATAAGATTATTTTTATCGGAGATCATTTCGATGACTTCGGTGATTCTGCTATTGATGCAGAGCAAACAGCTCGCTGGCTTAAGAGCTCTCTAGAAAAGCCTAATCGTATCCACCTGATGGGTAACCACGATATCAACTATTCTTATTTAAATTATAAGAAGGATAGCACTGGCGCTCTTCAGAACATTTATAGCTGCTCAGGTTATGATCTCAGAAAGGATGATGCTATTAATCGCATTATGACCAATGAAGATTGGGATAAGGTTAAGATGTATCATTACGAGAATGGTTGGTTCTTTACCCATGCTGGTATCTCTAAGCATTGGTTTGAGCACCCTGTTCTTGGTACAACATCTGAAGTCATTATTAAGAAGCTTGATGAGGCTATTGAGCTCTATAAGAATCGAGAGTACTCAGATGTTCTTGGTGCAGCTGGAAGGTGTCGAGGAGGCTCTCATAAAGTTGGTGGTGTCCTTTGGCATGATCATTTTAGAGAGGCTGAGCCCATTCGTGGTATTAAGCAGGTCTATGGTCATACACCAGTCACAACTAGTATTGGTCCTTGTATTGATATCTATAAAGAAGAAGATATTGATGCAGTCAATGTAAATGTTGATTGTGGTCTTCAAGAAGTCTTTAGAATACATGAGGATGGTTCGGCAGGTCCTTTAAAAACAGATCTGCCGAACTTTTACTACGAAGCTAAGAAGAAAGAATTTGATAAGATGATCAAAGATATGGATGCTTTTCATCATCATTATAAAGATTTAAAATGATCTTTAAAGAAACTAAAATTAAAGGAGCTTGGGTTATAGAGCCCAAAGTGTTTGAAGATGAAAGAGGGGATTTTTATGAAGCTTGGAATCAAGAGGATTACAAAGATTTATTAGGTATTGATCATAGCTTTATTCAAATGAATGTTAGTGTATCTCATTACGATGTATTGAGGGGGTTACATTATCAAGTAGAACCTCATTCGCAAGCAAAGCTTGTTTGGGTGACATATGGTATTGCTCAAGATGTATTTGTTGATTTGAGAAAAGATTCTCCGACGTATGGTCAATGGGATAAGGTTCAATTATCACCTAACGGTAAAAGACTGTATATCCCAAAGGGATGTGCTCATGGTTTTTTGTCTAAATGGAAAGGCACAGTATTCAATTATCTTATCTCCGATGAATGGGTACCTGAAGCTGAGAGAACTTTATTGTGGAATGATCCTGATTTGAATATACAATGGGAGACAGCAGATCCAACTCTATCAGAAAAAGACGAACAAGGCCACTATTTTAAGGATTTAAAATGAAAAAAGTAATTGTTCCAAAACAAATAGAAGAAGCAAATTATTTCTCTGACTTTTCAGGTCAGCCTTTTGATGAATTATTTGGCCCACCTGTGACCCTTAAACTTGAGTTTAACTATGGATCTGATTATGATGGGTCTGAAATTACTTTGCATTTATCAGATAGAGATATTCAACCAATTCTCGAGCTAATTAGTTCAAAGCTCAATCCTGATTTTAAGAAGCAATTAGAGCATGAGCTTGTTGAGAATGATGAACAGTATTTCAATGCCATTGAGGCGAGAGATCCTATGGAATGTGAGATTAGAATCTCTTGTAATAATTTGTACAAAAAGCTCTTAGGTCATGAATGATGCCAATGAAGAGGACTTTGTTCCTATTTTAGTATCAGGTCTTTATAAAGGGAACCCAGCTGTAAGGACATTGGACTATGATGGCTCATTGAGAGCAACCCAGGTAGCTGGGTTTATGGTAGCAATTTTAGATTGTATGGTTGATCTAGTTGATGAACAGGATCAGGTAGAATTTGAAGAAAATATACTTGAAGCTTTTGAATTGTTCATAGATAATAGGTTTGAGAATACATGCAAATATAAAATTAAATCAGATGAGTGAAGAACACAAATATACAATTATTAAAGATGAGGGTTCTTGTTTTGGACCTAATTGGTGTATAAATGGAGAATGGCTAAAAGAAGGAGAGTATCTTGAACAAAATGAAGAGCTCATTGATTATTTGCTTAGTCAAATGAAGGAAGCCATTAAGAAGAATCAAACACTTGTTGATGATCTCCTTCATTGTTTTCAGTATGATGATTATGAATATGATAAAGGCTCTTGTGAGACCTGTGGTCATTATGGAGGCAAAACAACCTGGAAGATATGAAAGTTAAAGAGTTAATCGAACAATTGCAGAAGTTTGATCCAGAGCAAATGGTTGTTGTGGATGGGTATGAAACTGGTTATGATGAAATAAAAGAGGTTCAGCATATTACAGGTCTTAGCTACTATCCAAAGCTAGATAAGCATTGGTACGATGGTGAGTATCAAGAAGTTAAATCTTTAGGATGGCTACAAGATTATACAAGCGCAGTTTATTTGCCAAGATCTTCATGAAACACGAAGACATTTATATAATAATTGAAATATTAGCTCTCCTGTTTGTAGGTTATTGCATTTTTTGTACTTGACCGTTCCATAGAGAGCATATATTCTTTAGAGATTATGCACAACACATTTTTAATAGCAGATCCCCATCTATCGCATGCGGGTATGGTGATGTTTAAACGCAGCGACGGCACCCCTCTTCGTCCCTTCTCCTCTATTGAGGAGCACGATGAGGTTATGATCGAGCGTTGGAACAAAATAGTCAGACCTGTCGACCGTGTGCAGGTTATGGGAGATGTTGTTATGAAAAGGAAGAACCTTCCTATTCTTAAGCGTCTCAACGGTCGACTCCGACTCATTGCAGGTAACCATGATATCTTCAAGCTTAAGGATTATCTTCCTTACTTTGACGATATTAAGGCGTTCCATGTTATGGATAATTTTGCACTGACCCATATTCCTATTCATGTCAACTGCTTGGCGAGGTTTAAGGGTAACGTGCACGGACATATTCATCAGCATAGAGTAACACGTACTAAGTTCTTTGGTCTTATCAAAGAGATTGATCCGAGATACTACTGCGTGTCAGCAGAGCATACTGACTATGCACCTATTCCCTGGGATGTAGTTAGAAAGAAATTCTACGAGCAGCTAGGTCTTGAGATTAAAAACTCTTGACCTAGCTCCTCTTTTATATAGAATAGAGATATGACCAATTTAGATAAAATTGCAGATTTAAATGAGATCTGGTATGGACTTTTATGCGGCCATTACAAAGATCGAGACTGCCATTTTTATATAACTCAGACCTTTTCCTATGGAGGTAAGGGTCAATGGACAGTAGCTCATCATGGTTATGTTATTCATAATTATGAAGAGACGAGCTTTGATACTTATGAAGAATGTCAAGTGGAGTTAATTAAACTTTTAAAGGATTCAATCCTAGAAGAAGTATCCTGGTACATTGAACATTATGGAGACCCTGAATGGGATCAGCATAATAAATGTAATCTTGAGCAATTAGAAGATATTAAGAAAAGAGTTCTTGAGATAGCGCCTGAATAGTATGGATTATCCTTTGCTAAAAGCGCTTAAACACCTAGAGTCATTTTCAGCTGATGTTATAGCGTCTTTAACATTAGCAGGGAAATATGATCTTAAGAGCATTGCTTATGATATTGAATTATTACTAAAAGAGATAGGTCATTTACCTGACACTGAGGTTCTTGATGAAGATGAAATATATTAAATATTTTTATGTACGGGGTAAGAGTAGCTTGTGTATGGGTTGAGGATATTCAACAATGGGTACCTTTAACACAGATTACCTTTATTCAACGGTATATTCATGAAGGTAGAGAATGTCTTCAATTTAAGTACGAGGATAAGATACTTGAAAGCTATATAGAGTATAAAGAACTTTATTAAATACTTTTATGAATATCTTTGTCCTTATTGGCCATGTTACTATGGCACTCTTTGGGATAGGGATGATTGGATTCTTTTGGATGATCTTTAAGGGTGTTAAGAAGGTAAAGAAGAAAGGTAGAAAAGCAGGTAAGAGAGAAAAGAAATACAACCGCTGGGTGAAGAATTTTAACGAATTTAAGAAAAATTGGTTTTACGAGATTTAAATCTCTTTTAAAGTAACCTTACCTTCCTTGTCAATTATTAGATAGTGACAAGGTTCATCACAGAAAGAGCCTGAGTTGTGATACTCTTTTCCTGATTCAGGGCATACAAAACTTTCGGCAAAATGGATATGCCCTCCAAAAATGGCATCATAGTTTTTGTCTTTGATATAGTTAAGAGCTTTGTCTCTTATATTGGTTTTGATCTTTAAGAACCTTTTAGATGTTCTCTTTAACCATCTACTGAATCTCTTTGATCTGTCTATGCTCTGAAAAAAATAATAAATCCTTTCAGCTATATCAGTTACCCAAGGGTGTTTAAAGATAAATGGATCAAACTGATGAAAATGAATAAACAACATCTTCTTTCCGTTTACTTCTAGTTCTAGTCTCTCTACAAACTCAAGTCCTAGAATCTTAATAATGTTCTTTGACTTAATGTCATGATTACCAAGAATAAATGTAACTCTCTTCTTCTTTGATATCTTTCTTAATAAGCTCAGAATATTCCAATGTCTCTTCTTATATCTATGAATATATTTGTTGTCGAAAAGGTCACCCAATACAACAAGATGGTCATATTTTTCGTTCTTTAATACCTTGGCAAGAGGCTTGACCTTAGAAACAGGCGAACCTAGATGAATGTCTGAAATGACTAAAATATTGGACATCTAAACTATTTATTTGACTTTCCTCTCCTTTGCTCTATAATTCTAAATATGTTCAATTTATTTCCAAAATTTGGTAGCCCCGGTGATTGTGCATCAATAGATGATCTTACTGGAAAACCAGCTACTAATTGGTTCTATACATCAACACCTACATTTACTATAAATGGTAAAACATATAAGGCTGATGAGATTTCACAATATATTGGTGAGATCATAGCCGAAAACCAAAAGCTTAAGAATGAGCTTGACTCTATTGAAGAAGATGGAACAGAGGAGCATAATGCAGCTATTAAGCTTAGACAAGAGAATGCTCAGTTAAAGATTGATATTGACAATTGGAAGAATGGTGTCATAGCCTGGAGAACACAGTATGATCAAGAAGTAGCTAGAAATACTAAGCTTGAAGATAAAGTTAAAGAGCTTGAGAATGATGTTAAGCACTGGGAAGCAGATTCTAAGCAGTGGAGAAAGCTATATAACGAAAAGGCAGATTATGTAGATGAGCTCAATAAGGAAATTAAAAATCTTAGACATCTTAAAGAAGAGAATGTTCGATTGATGGAAAGAGTTAATGAGATTGATAATGATGTAAATAGAGATTTACAAGATCAGCTCTTTACTCTTAAGAATGAAATTGCTGTACTAAAAAATAGGAATTTCGAAATTCTTAAGATGTATAATGGTATGGTCACACAAGGTGGTCTAAAGTATATGGAGGCAAAGTTACAGATTGTTCAAAACAATTATAAGAAGTGTGCTGAAGAGAGAGATGAATTTAAGCATCAGCTCAATGCAGCTAATAAAGAGATTGAGGCACTGAAGAGTAAATTGAGAGATTATCAAGACAAGTATGCAAAGAGCTTTAGCTATGAAG
>Ga0007862_1000488_pt1 | contig 12287 bp, 9 predicted proteins | sample CryBogCBH20Aug07_FD_71206 | JGI IMG/M metagenome (GOLD analysis project Ga0007862, IMG submission 71206) | Freshwater microbial communities from Crystal Bog, Wisconsin, USA - CBH20Aug07 | ecosystem: Environmental > Aquatic > Freshwater > Lake | place: Crystal Bog, Wisconsin, USA | collected... | reverse complement strand
GCTGCTCAGAAACCTCAGAAGTTTTATTCTGTGTGGCTTCTTTATTAAGTTTAACAAGCTCTGCACGAACGTCACTAGGTGTCCAGTTATCTTTGCCATAGTCAATGAAAGTCTCTCGTTGGTCTTTAGTTAGTTCCGCAAACTTTGGCGCACCAGGGATTGTATCTGCGACTTTATTCCAAGACTCTTCCGCCAACTCGGCATCAGTTTTAATAACTGTGGGTTCTACCTTTTTCGGCTCGCTTGGTTTTTCACTGGTTTTTTCGGTGCTACTTTGTTTGGTAGATTTTTTGGGTTCGGCGTTTCCTTTGCCCACCTTTTTGCTACTTCGGGCTGGTTTGCGAACATTTCCCTCATCTGTGCTTTGCTCTTGAACGGCATTTTCTTCCTCTCCTTCTTCATTGTTAGTTACAACTACTCCACTATTCTTATCCCAAGTGGCTTGCTTTTTGCCGTACTCAGCCCAAGCGGCTTTAATTTTCTCATCTAAGTCTTTACGGCGTGGGTCTTTTTCGGGTAAAGCATCTCGTTCTTTGGTGAGCTTTTCTATCTTGTCAAAAGTGGCCTTCGATAAAGACTCCACTGCTCCTTGGCTACCGCCTGCTGTTGCGATAGTTCCCATAGACTGGCCTTCTTTTTCTTCGCCAGAACCGTAAATCTCATCAGATAAAAGTTTGCTTCTATCGCCCTCTTGATTGCCACCTTCCAGTTCTTCCGCAAGAGACTGTGGTTCATCTGTTGTCTCATATCTAGTAGCGTATAGACCTGCTAATTGCTGCTCCCCAATACCATCAGGAAACTCTGCAGACCTATAGTTCTCGGCTTCCCTAACAACTGTTTTCGCTAAGTCTGGGTTTGTAACAACATACTCGTCTGTCTTTGGGTCTAATTTAATACCAAGGCGTTCAAGTTGTTTTTCAACTGTTGATACATTAAGTCCAGTTAGCCGGGCAATTTCGGCTTGTTCTAGTTGCTCAAGTAAACTAAAACGAACTAGCTCAACACGTGTTTTAGCGTCAACCGCATTATTTCTATTGGTAAGTGGCGCTAATGCTTTTTCAAGCAGCTCACTAATTATTTCAATTCGGCGGGCGCTTGGGATGTGTGAGAGGTCTGTGGAGTAGTATGCTGGCGGGCTAGGTGGTACATTTTGCTGATCCACTGTGGCCTGACTGGCTTGTTGAGGTTGACTGCTTTGTTGCCCACCCACGCTATTTTGGACTTCATTTGGATTCTCCTGTAAAAGTTGGCTTACCTGCCCTTGCCCAGACCCATTCCCAGCATTGTGAACATCCCGTTGGAGCAAGTTTGCATCGGTGCTATTCCGTACTCCTTCTCCTGCAGTGGATCCAGTTTGCTGGCTAGGCGTTCCTTGAGGGACACTTCCTGCTCCGATGGGTTGAACGTTTCCATTCCCCACATTCCCTCCTCCATTTGCTGCTTGAGCTGTTCCTCCTTGGACTGATACTCCTCCCACCCCGGGAGTTGTTTCCACTTGACGTTGGGGTTGTTTGTTTCCATTTTTGGCTCCTTTAGATTGTTGACTCTCAATATAACCAGTTGTATCCTTGCCTGTCAAGGCTTGATGGATGGCGTTTACATGCTCTAGTTCTGTACCTTTAGCGGTCTTAGAGATGATATTTAGACGATCTGCTGCCTCTTCTGGGGTAGCTGCTGAATGAATTTGATACTTTAAAGCAACGTTCGCAATGCCCTTCATCGCTGCGCCAACTGTCTTAGCGGGGTTGGTAGCGTCAAACTTAAACTGCACCATCTTCCCACCAACGACATTATTTGCTTTGGTAATAGCTTGTGATATGGTTTGAGTTGCTGGTGGTAAAGCCGAAGTCTCTTGAGCTAAAACTGTTCCAAAATGACCAACTGCTGGGCCAAAAAGCGGTCTACCAAAGAAGTTACCTTGCTTTGCATCAACATCTGGTGCTACATCGTATGCTTGTAAAGTACTACTAACTTGTTGTTTTTGTGCTTCTGCTGCTTGGGCTGCCGCTTGTTGCTGTTGCGCAACGGCATCTTGTTGGGCTTGCTGAGCTTGGGCTGCTTGTGCGTTTTGAGCAACAGCGGTCGTACCTTGTGCTGTAGCGGCTTGAGTGGGAGGTGTTGGAGCTTGGAGTCCTTGTGTTGGGGTAGCTCCAAGGTTAGTTTGGTTTAATGCCTGTTGTACTGAGTCACCAGTATTAGGCTGAGTTTGCGATGATTGAAAATTCCCAGCTGGAGTAGTAGAAGTATCAGGTTGCTCATTAGCACCTTTTAATAGTGGTGTACCTTTACCAGCACGAACACCTCCGCCAAGACCAAGAATACCTTCAACTAATCCTCCCGCAACACCTGCGTTAAGGTATTGGCTTCTTGCCTCTTCATCGGAAACTGGTTTACCTACGGCTAGTTCCATTTTAGTTTGTAGCAACTCTGAGGTTGCACCAGAACTGCCTTGAACCAAAGCACTCTTACCAGCTCGTTTTAGAAGATTACCTTCAAATCCACTGCCATGTAAAAGCCTTCCGCCTAACATAGCTTCAGGCACAGTCTCAGCCAAAGCGTATGGAACTGACCCAGCTAATGCTGTAAGTCCTGGATGAGTATCCTCTGGATTTTCCTTTGCGTTCTGATACAAAGAACCAATAGCATTTGCTTCGTTATAAACTGCTCCACCAGCAACTTGTTTTGCTAATGTACGTCCAGCAGCTAATGCGGCTTTTTTCTCAGCATAAGTTTCGGCGGCGGCAAGAGAACCGCCAGCTACTGCTCTGGGTAGATATGCTGCACCACGGGCAACAGCCCCAGGTATGGCGGCTTCAGGAGCTACTAATCCAGTACCAATCGCACCAATGGCATTAGTTGCTTGTTTTGATATTTGGTAGGCTGAATAGGGAATAGCTGAACCTAAAGATTGGTCTTCAATTCTTTCTAAATCCCTACGGCCTGCAATTTGAGAAGCAATTTCTCTATCGGATGCTTGACGGTTAGCCCAGTCTTCTGCACCTTTAGCGCCAACAACGTTAGCAAGAGCAGCCCCTGTGCTATACATTAACCCTTTGGTATCTTCATATCCCGAGCGAAGACCAGCCGAGATTGGCCCACGTTCTTTTCCAGTTTCTAAACCAAGGTGCTCAGCTACATCTTGTGGATGCCAACCCGCTAGTTCCGAAGCTCTTTTAATTACTTCTTCGTCAGATAGGTCTTCCCCAAGTATCCGTCTAAGAGATTCAATTGATGCCATATGGATTACGTATTATGGGTTTGGGAGGTTGTGTGCTACACCAGTATCAATAGCAGTTTTCGGAGTTTTTAGATCATTCATTTTTTGCTGCGCTAAGGCTGCATTGTACAAATCTCTTTGCTTTTGCAGATCAGCCATTTTTTTAGCAGCTTCAGCCCTCTCAGCAGCAGGTGTTTTAAGAGTTGTATTCTTGCGCACATCCGCTATAGCTGCATCTAAAGTGCTAACTTGACTTGCTAGTTCTTGCTGAGTTCCTGCTGGTAACGCTTGTTTCTGTGGAGCAGGCGTTGGCGTACTACCATTAGCTTTTTCTTTTGCCTTACCTTCTTTTACCGCAGTTTCTAAAGCGTCTGGGCCAAATACATTAGGCCACTTGTCTTTTACTTTTTGAATTTCTTTTGGATCAGTTCCAGCGGCGGCTAATTCCCCATATGCAGCTTTCGATTCTTCGGGGTTAACTTGGCTACGATCTGGTTTGCGAAGCGTTGCAACAATCGAAGAAAGGTCTTTGGATACCCTAGCTCCAGCAGTAGCAGCCTTAAGAAGCACAGCTTGCCCTTTCTCTCCGTTTTGCTCGTCTGGCGTAAGATCAGTAAACTCTTTAATAAATGGCTGCATAGCCTCGCCAGCAAGTTTGTTCGTCTTAGCTGTTTCGATTAGGCCTTTATATACCTCAGCATGGGCGTGTGAAAGCTCTGCTGTTGCGCCTGCAGTAATAGCCCCGTTTGCGGCTGTCTTGGTCGCAGCAGCGCCCATAACGTCTTGATATTTACCAGTGTTCTCAACTTCTTTTTTCTTCAAACCAAGTTCAGTTTCTTTATTAGCCTGCGCCAAATAAGCTTCTGGGCTACCAAGCATCATCATAAACTGAGACTTCATATGGTCATCTAATAAAGATATTAGGTTACTATGTGCCTCTTGTGGGGTATATGCTTTTGTCGCCCCACTGGGATCAGTGACTATGATTTTTCCATGCAACATGTCTACTTTATCATTTGGGTGAAACTTAGCATAGTCAGCTTTAACTTCGTTAAAAAACCTAGTTGGGTCGTTAACAGGGTCTTGGTTAAGAAGATTAGCTTTAATATCATAAAACTTTTTAGATTCAGTATCCCATTTATCTTGTGCTTCTACTTTTCGTTTTGCTTCATTAAGTTGGAAACCCCCTAACTGTAAAGCCATTGCTTTTTCTGGGCTTATAGCAGCGTTTGACATGAGCGCCCTACCGTAATCGGTAGCAGCTTGTTTTTCTGTATATAAGTTAGGCGGAATAGCTGCAGCATGAGCAGTAGCCATATTTTGTTGCTGATCCGGAGACATGTCAGAAGTAATACCTGGAGTTTGCAAAGCATTTAACTTTACCCCCATAGCTTGATTGCTTGGTATTGCTTGAGCTGGAGTCATTGGGCCATTTTGAGCTGCAGAGTTATATAGCTGATCGCCAATATCTTTTCCAACTTGCCCGTAAGTAGTAGCTTTGGCATTAGCAATTGCAGTTTTTTCTGCTTGAGTTTGTTCAAACTCTGCAGCTTTGCGTTGCCCTTCTTGGAGTTGAAGGTCTAATAATTGCTGACGTTGTTCACGATCTGCGGCTCTATCTTGCAGCTCTTTAGTAGTCGTATAACCTTTTAAGAAAGCATCTGCAAATGCTCCTGCTCCAATTCCTGCACTAGCCATGATTTGCTACCTCTGCATAGTTAACGGCTTTGTAGCCTGAATCCATTGTGAACACAGCATGTGGGTACACACGCTCAACTTCATGAGCCATAAGCCCACGGAATCTACCATGACCCGCCATTGGATCGTCTTTAAACTCTGGTTTATATTCAAACTCATAAACATTAAGGCCATCAGGACGAGTTCCAATAAACTCAATATTTTCTTTAGCCCTAATATCAGATGTTCCTGCTCCAGCCTTAGCAGCAGCACCTCCAACACCTGCACCAAATGCTCCACCAGCATAAAGGCCAACGCCTGTACCAATAGCTCCGTACAGACCAGCAGTAGCAGTAGCATTAGCCTGTTGTTGTGCGTTATAAGCCGCTATCTGTGCGTTATAAGAGCTTACACCTAGTTGACCTGATTGACCATAACCACCAGTAGCGGTTTGAGCTGCGGCATTAGCTAATGTAGATTGATTATTGACGTTGTTAACATTAGTTTGTTGTGCCTGCAAACCAGAATTTTGCATACCAGCAGCAGTTTGAGCTGCAGTATTAGCATTAGCCAACGATGGATTAGCATCGGCAAATACATTTTGCTGCATATTCAGACCAAGATTAATAGCTTGTTGTCTAGCTTGAGTAGCCGCTGCAGCACCAGCAGATGCTTCTTGAATAGCGTTGGCGTTTCCAGCCATTTGGGCTGCACCAGAGTTTGGATTAATACCGTATGCTTGTTGTTGCAGTTGAGTATTCTTTAATTGCTGAGCATATTGTTGGTTTACATCACCTAAAGCGGATGAAGCAAACTCTTCTTGGTAGCCAGGAGTGTTGTAATTATTTGCCGCTGTTTGTAGGTTTTGAAGCGCAGGTAAAGCTATGTTGTTATAGATACCAGTCTGTTGAGCAGCTATAGCGTTTTGGTTTGCCGCCGATGTATTCATCGCATTGGCGTAATTGTTTATATTTGTAGCTTGAGTATTTACAGCGTTTTGAATAGCGGGTGCTTGAACGTTTTGATAATCACTCCAAGCTTTGTCTGTTACAGCATTGATAGACTTTTGCGCCGCCGCAATACTTGGATCAGGAGGGGGTGGGCTACCACTGCTTTTACCGCCTTCTAAAGTCATACCACCAAAGCGACCGCAGCGAGGACGAAACGCCAACTCAGGCAGCATCTCAAATTCATTTAGTCTCATAATTTAATCCCCAAGAATCTGCACTCATCTTTGAGCATCCCATATAAAATTAGATTCGATCCATCAGTACAACCTTGTCTGATTAAACCTTCTCTTTTAAACCCTAAATTCTCATCAAACTTTTGCGCATGAAGATTGTCTTCTCGTACCAATGCTGTTACTCTTTTGCATCCCAGCTGAACAAATGGATAAGCAAAACATCTCCACAAAAAATCTTTAGTTAACCAGTACTTACCAGGTAACGCCACTACGTGCATACTCACTGAGGCAATCGTATACATGTTATATGCAACAGCCCCTATGATTTCGCCATCTTCCTCCATAGCAAACGCAACAGAATCGGTACGGGAATAACGCTCGTCAATACGGGCTTCCATCCATTGGAGGACACGTTCATCTTCCCCATACACAACTTTTTTCATAGTGCATCAATTTTAACCCGATATACCACACTTTGTGCATTTAATTTCCAATAGCGATCCAGTTCAACGAACCAGTTGCCAAAACTGTAGCGGAAGACAAGTCGTAAGCGTAAGAGTTAAAGTTAAATACGTTAACAGGTGTTGTGGAATTTGTCGCTGGCTGGTGTCTAACAATTGTGGCTGTGATGGTTCCAATAGTAAGAGATGCCGATGCACCGTGCAAGTAGTCCGAGGCAGCATGTGCCGTCGCAACAAAACTATTAGTGGTGTAGCCCGTAGCATTGACAGAACTACTTCCGCTACCATTAGAACCGATAGACAAACCAGGAGCACTAACACTAGCTGATCCGCCTGAGGAAGCGGTATAACTTACAGAATAACTATAGTTATAAGCGTATGCAATACTGACAATTGTCCAACCCCCAGGTACAGAATACGATGGGGTGTAGTTGGCACTGTTTGTTTGCGGAGTACCAGCTCCGCTGGGGTAATTGGTATAAGAAGTCGCAGAAACTGTTCCGCCTGCGTTAGTAGCCGTATCCGTAGCTGTAATGTAGGATGTACCTGTATTAAATGTGCTTCCAGTATTGGAGGTAGTCCCTACGATTCGGAACTGCCATGTACCAGACGACGGGAAGGAAAATAACTGGGTACTTGTAATATTTGCAGGCTGCGTTGCGGGGCAGGTAACAGTCACACTGCTTCCCATATTTACCCAAGTACTACCGTTGTAATACTGAGCTACCCAAACGAACTGCCTTACATAATAGACTCCTGAAGTCCCTTGCCCGCAGTATGTACTTACATATACGCTTGGTGTAATGTCCGTAGTATTAGCCGCAGTTGTATATGTTCCAGTGACCCAACTATCACTGCTTGTCGTACCGCTGTTCTCGTTAACAACTGTATTTCCTGTATTAGCTGCAAGGCTTAGCTGCGCAACGGGAGTAAATTGCCAGACCTGTGAACCAGAGAAAGTTTGAACTAAATTATTAACATAACATTGTATAGACTGGTTTTGTCCTGCGTAACTAGCGCTGTAAAGCTGCATACTAGCTGGGCTGGCGATTACGTTTGGCTGTGATGTCCAGTAACCTGGGATCGTAACGACTGTATTGTTTGTCGCTACGCCAAACTCAGCTCGAGACAAAGCGTTGTATTTAACGGTATGACCAAGGGAGCTAATGTATTTCCAGACCTCGAAGTTAGCGGAAAACATTCTGGTGTAGTTACCAGCTCCATCATTGGAAACAATCTGACCATCCGCAGTTAAAACAAGCGGGGCGTTGGAGCCTGAGCCACCAATCGTAATAGCCGATGTCGCAGTAATCTGACCGCCATTTAGTTTATCGGCTGTGACTGAACTAGCTGCAATCTGGGTAGCCGTAATGGAGTTTGCATTAATTTTGCTACCGTTGAGGTTAACGATCTTAGCGTCATCAATGACGGCATTACCGATCTGAGCGTTTGCAATCGAGCCATTTGCAATATATGCCGTAGACATATAAACGCCAGCAGGAACAGAAACACCGTTAATCGTCGTGGAGGATGACTGTACGTAAAACGGATATCCAGGCGACGTAAGCCCCGAGTTAGCCAAGACCGACATAATATATGTTGGGTCAAGCGCAGTTTGAGCAGATGTACCAGAAGCCCCGTCATAAGGCCCTTCAACCGCAGCCTTAGAAACAAACCGTATCCAATACCAGTAATTTTGATATGTGCCAACAGCGTCAACATAGACTGAACCGTAAGAAGTACCGAGTAGTTCTGCTGCCCCTAGAGCGTTGGAGTTTGCTCTCCATATCTCAGTATAGGCATGGTTGGGGTAAGTTGGCGGAGTCCAAGTGAGGATAATATTTTGAAATGCACCAGCCGCTGAGAACCCAGTTGGAATAGCAGGAGGCGTGTAATCTGTTGTTGGGTTGTACCCAGTTACCCCAAAAGTAGAGCCACCAGAAGAAGCGATATAGGGCGAAAACCCAGTAGTTATAACTTCCTTATTAGCGTTTGGTGTGCCTGATATTGCGTTACCAAGAAGAATAACTGCCTCTCTAAGCGGCCTTAGGATTGACGCTATAGTAGGATCAGAGACTGAGGAAGTCGCTGGTATTGACGGAAGCTTTGGCAACTCCATTAGACAGCCCCGATTTCAGTCATAGATGTTGTCATGTTAATTCTACGAACAGGTACATTTCCGCTAATCTGAACTTCCCAAATATAAGCCCTTGCAGGAGCAATCCTAACTGGAAAGTCGCTAGTGATATTCCCAGAGAAAATAGTTGCTCCATCAGCATAGATAGTAACTGTAAGGTAAGACCCTGAGTGCGCTGCCATATATACATAGTCCGCATGGACTTGCAAAGCTGAGTAGCACATTGGTTTGGGGTGTAGGTACTTCTTAGACTTCCAGACAAATGCAGTATTGCTAGAAGTGTTGGTATCCAAACTGTAAACTTTATTATCAGTGTTAGACAGGATATTTAGTATGCCTGTAGTTGGTTCAACATAGATAGCCCTTGCAGCTGCTGTAAAGTTTACAAGCGGTGGGTTGTCTCCACGCAACATAATGATGGCGTTGTAGTTCCCGCTTCCATCGTTATAGAAACCGAAGTACATATTGTTGTAAATTGCCCCAATCATCGAAGACGGGTTGATCGCTTGCCACTCATCCCTTGTATACAAATTGGTGGAGACAACGTCGTTGACACCCGTGGCTATGGACACGAGTCCGTTTGGGCTTGCATATACTACGCCGTATTGATCGCTAGCTATTGAGTATTTAGACACGCAAGGCTGGACTAGCGCCAATTTAGACTGCGTCATAGAGGAAGATGTTGTACCTGTAATGATGTATGGTTCACGAGTTGTACCAACAAACAAAGAACCCTCGAACGCACAAATCCCAATAATAGGATAGTCAGTTGTCAACATATAGTTGACAGGCCAAGCGTGTGGTAAAAACGGCTCACAAAACCAAATTTGGTTCCCTGTAAACCCTGCCAAAACACCGTTACTCATAGCAGTTAGACCTTGCAGTGTGCTAGGAGGTGGCGTGTAATAGAGCGAGGTTAAGGTGACTCCAAGATTGATAGCCGTTGTAGTATCGGTATACGAAGTCTGTGTGATAGGAATCTGAGCTACAAGCTGATACCCAACAGAGGTTGCGCCAGTAACTGATCTGTATATACGAATGTAGACAAAGTTATAGTTCCCAGTAGGTGGTGAGCCAAACCCGTTAACCGTAACGGAGTCTCCGCTGTAATTAGCCGTTACCAAGGAGGCAGGGCTAGGAGCTGACTCTTCAAGAAGTACCGACCCAAATTGAGTTACATAAGTGTAAATATATGAACGAGTCTCACTAGGAGCTGTACCTGTACCCGCTGCAACAACCGTGGGGGCTACTGTAGGGTACGGAACACCAAGCTCATAGTAAGCATCTGGGTAAGGTGCAGAACCTGCGTTATTAGCCGAAGCCAATGCCCAGTTTGTTTTCTTTGGGCCAAACGCAGTACTTGTGTAGTACAGACGGTAATCTGTTATGTCCGCTACTGGGCCAGGAACTACATCAACTGCGGATGTCCACTCAAGCCAAATAGGGGTTGTACCTGTTGGGCCTGTAAATTTATAGATAGTTTGCGCATTAGAGTTATACGGCGTATAAACTAATGTAGGTGCTCGCCAAGGGCGAATTTCGCCTGACTGAATCTTTAAGTCTTTGGCAACTTGAGCTTGGTTTTGGGCAAGTAAAGTGGGGCCAGTGCGTGGACTAATGCCGGAAAAGCTCTCTACCGTTATTGCACTCATAGCCCCACATCCTTTAAACTTTTAAATCTTCTTCTGTAATAGCTGGAATAACGATTCCGTCACCAAGGTCAACTGTCTTTGGTGCTTCTGGCTCCGCTTTATCAGCTTTTTTGCGCCCTTTAGGAGCAGCTTCGATTTTAGGTACTTCTGTTATCTTGGCTTCTAACTCAACCAATAACTTTTGCCCGTCATCATTTAAAGTAAATACACCGTCAATTCTGTCGCCAACTTTTTTACGGTTAGCCATTTGACCGACAATAATATTTCCGCAAACTAACTCAGCGCCAGAGGCTTGCATAAACTGCTCATAGCTCATCATAATTGAAACTCCTAATTGTTTAAGATGGATAGCATTTTTTGAGTCAGGCCAACCCGATCCTCAAGCCCGATTGTGCCACCATTAATACGCTTGGTCAAAGCAACCCAGTCTTCGTTATCAGCCAAAAGATTGCATTTGTGCGTTTTCCAAAACCAGCCTGCTGACAGCATGGCATACATGGGGGTTGAAACCAGATCGGGGGTTGCTACCAAATCTATTTTGATGGTCTGACCGCAGTGCCAATAGTTATCGTGCCCAGTCAACTGAATAGCACCCCTTCCACGAAACCTGTATCCGTCTCCACTAGCTTCATCTCTGTTTCCGTCACGGCTAGCGTAAGCTCTGTTAGCTATCCTCTCAGGCTGGTGTGCATACTGTGCAGCATTGGAAGCGTTAAAGTGGCTAGGCCAGACACGAACTAAAGACTCAGCAGAGTAATTTAGACCCTCCTCAAGTTTTGTATATCTACCACTTTCATGTGCAGTCTGAGCTATAAAAGCCGCTATCTCATCGGCGTTATTAATACCAAACGCTACAAGTGTAGTATTGATCGGTTCAACCCAAATGGCAGCTACCCCGATGCCATGCAGATGTTGTGCTGTGACGTTCATTTACCCGCCTTATTAAATAATGATCTTACTTCGTTGTATTTTGTGATACAGGAGTTAAGCTCTGTGATGGCTGCATCTCCTTCTGTTGTGAGGGCGACAATATCTTTAATAGCCTGTCTGTCAGAGTTGCTTGCCTGACTTCCATCTCCAGAGGCGGTATCTGAGGGGGAGTGTACGGAACAGTTGGACGGGAGGCGCAGCTCGCCAGAGTCAATACGAGCATCAATACTAGCTTGCTTGGATTTAAGTTCATCTTTAGCTTTCCTTAGTTGCGTGGTGATTTGACTGAATTTCTCAGTCACCTGTTGCTCTTTTGTTCTAGCTTCGTCGTTGAGTTTTGCGATTTCGATGGCATCCTCGGTGGACTTTTGAACGTACCCTTCGTGATGACCATAAGTATAAGTGCCGCCAAGTAAAGCAACAAATACAAGAATAATCCAAGTGTTAGGTATTCCAAACATATTATCCTAACTGTGATCTGATGGTAGCTAAACGCTCACGCTCTGCTTCGTCTAAGACAGGAGGAGAGGTAGGAGGGGGTGGAGGAGTCCATCCAGAAGCAGGTGCAGCAGCCATAGTAATAGTCTGTACAGGAGGGGCAACATAGGCATCCTTATTATTTTTAACCGCTGTCATCATATTAGTGGCTTCGTTGGTTAAACCTTTAGTCATAATACCGCCTATCCCCCCAACTATGAGGAGCACAATGTCATTGAGCATCTTGGTGTATGCCTGGTCAATAGGAGCCATTGACTTAATTGGCTGGGTTACAAACGTAACTGAATAGAGGAGAGAGAATGTAATGAACGCAAATATGAGTGTCACCATGACAATCACAAAAGCCCTTACCCTAATCTCTATCTCATCGGCATTGAGTCGTGGATTGTTGGGGTTGGGGGTTAGTAGTTTGAGCAGGATTTCCTTCAATTTTCTTCTCCAGGATAGGGGCTACAAGATATTCAGGGCAAGTTTGATCAAACTCGCAGCGAGGTTTTTGGCATTGGGGAGCGCCGAAGTTGTCAGGATTTTG
>Ga0007862_1000487_pt1 | contig 12293 bp, 7 predicted proteins | sample CryBogCBH20Aug07_FD_71206 | JGI IMG/M metagenome (GOLD analysis project Ga0007862, IMG submission 71206) | Freshwater microbial communities from Crystal Bog, Wisconsin, USA - CBH20Aug07 | ecosystem: Environmental > Aquatic > Freshwater > Lake | place: Crystal Bog, Wisconsin, USA | collected... | reverse complement strand
TCTTACAGTAGCACAATTTACAAGTACATCCTTCTTATATGGATCTATGACTTACATCAGTCAAACCTAAGTATAATCAATGAGTAACACTTTCGTATATCAAGCAGTTCAAGGACCAATAGGATTTTCTGGTACATCCGGATATTCTGGTTTCTCAGGTTTTTCTGGTTACTCAGGTATACCTGCAGTAGGTATAACATATTATTATACTAATAGCGCAGCAGATATAGCAGGCTATGATTATATGGCTACTCAACCGGACTACGATCCGGAGATATATTTTACAGCCACTGCACCAGCTAATTCAAGTATAAATCTATTACAGCAAATAACGCGGGTTTTAGATCCAGATCAAACTACTATACCAGCAGGTACTTGGCAGTTTAATACGTATTATGTAACAGCAAGTGGTTCGAACCTATACATTGTTTATTACCTTTACGCTTATCATACTGATACTACCTCTACATTATTATTTTCAGCTACAGGTGCAACATTAACCAATACAGTTTACCCACCTACCCAACAAACAACGCGGTATACTATTAGTGCGCCTATTAACATTAATATTAATGATAGGTTTAAATTAATAGCAGCAGTATATAATCCTTCATTAACAACAAACTATTCTGTTTCAGCTTATTACGAAGGCACTCAGCATTATAGTAATATTGCTACTGGTATATACGAAGGTGCTGTTGGTGCTTCTGGTATTTCAGGTTACAGTGGTTATAGTGGTTATAGTGGCATCTCAGGATATTCCGGTATTTCAGGCTTTAGTGGGTATAGTGGTATAAGTGGTTTTTCCGGTACATCAGGTTACTCAGGCTATTCTGGTATTTCTGGTTTTAGTGGGGCTTCTGGCATAAGTGGTTTTAGCGGTTACAGTGGTATATCAGGCTACAGCGGCTACTCTGGTACATCTGGCTTTAGCGGTGTATCTGGTTACTCAGGCTATTCTGGTATTTCAGGTTATTCTGGTACAAGTGGTTACTCCGGCTTTAGTGGTATTTCTGGCTTTAGTGGTATATCAGGGTTTAGCGGTTATAGTGGCATAAGCGGCTTTAGCGGTTACTCAGGCATTTCAGGCTTTTCTGGCTACTCTGGTATTTCAGGTTTCAGTGGTTCCGGTGTATCAGGCTATTCCGGCTACTCAGGTATTTCTGGCTTTAGTGGTATTTCAGGCTACTCTGGCTGGTCTGGCATATCAGGCTACAGCGGTTATAGTGGTATAAGCGGTTTTTCAGGCACTTCTGGTTATAGTGGCTGGTCAGGTATTTCAGGCTACTCCGGTACATCAGGCTATTCTGGTATTTCAGGCTTTAGTGGCTACAGCGGTATAAGCGGCTGGTCCGGTATTTCAGGCTATTCTGGTTACTCAGGCATTTCAGGCTTTAGCGGCATTTCAGGTTACTCTGGTTACTCCGGCATATCTGGCTTTAGCAGCATTTCTGGCTACAGCGGTTGGTCCGGTATATCTGGCTACAGTGGTATGTCAGGCTTTAGCGGTTATAGCGGCATATCTGGCTTCTCGGGCACCTCAGGCTTTAGTGGTTCTGGTATATCAGGTTATTCTGGTTATTCTGGTACAAGTGGTTTTAGCGGTTATTCAGGCATTTCCGGTTATAGCGGTTGGTCCGGTATATCAGGTTATTCTGGTTGGTCCGGTATTTCAGGCTATAGCGGCATATCAGGCTTTAGCGGTTGGTCAGGCATATCAGGTTATTCCGGTTATTCAGGCACTTCTGGTTATAGTGGCTGGTCAGGTATTTCAGGCTACTCCGGTACATCAGGCTTTTCTGGTTACAGCGGTTACAGCGGCATTTCTGGTTACTCCGGTTATAGCGGTACTTCAGGCTACAGCGGCAATTCTGGTTTTTCAGGTATAAGCGGCTATAGTGGTTACAGTGGTATATCTGGTTTCTCTGGTATTTCAGGCTACAGCGGTTATAGTGGTTCTGGTGTATCTGGTTACTCCGGTTATAGTGGTTCCGGTATATCAGGTTATTCTGGTATATCAGGTTATTCCGGCTACAGCGGTTTAAATCAAAATGCAGTCACCGTAACCTATTCAAATACTTTTAGTGCAGGTCAAGTTATATATAAAACAACAGGCGGTTATGCTTTAGCAAAAGCAGACTCTACAAGTACTTCTGATGCAATTGGTGTTGTACAGTCTTCTACAGGTAGTACATTTAACTATGTTGTAAATGGATATATTTCGGGATTAGGTGGGCTAGGCTTAGTAGATGGCTACAATTATTACCTATCTGATACAACAGCCGGTGCACTTGTTTCTTCTATACCAGTTGCGCTTGGTTCGGTTATTAAGCCAATGTTAATTGCAATTGGTTCAACAGCAGGACTTGTTGTTGAGTATCCAGGTGTAGTAATTAGCAACGAACTAAACGGTACAAGCGGTTATGTAGCAAAGTGGACAGGTAGTAGTAGTGTAGGTACCGGTATTATGTACGACAATGGTACATATGTTACGGTGGCCGGTGGTTTATCTGCTCAAACAATTTTAGATTCAACTAATTCTCCTGGCGCAAGCGGTTTTGTTTTACTATCAACCGGTACATCAGTAAAGTGGGTATCGGCTGCAGGTTTAGGTTCAGGTGGTGCTTCAGGCTACTCTGGCTACTCCGGTTATAGTGGTACTTCAGGATTTAGTGGCATTGGTACTTCTGGTTATTCCGGTAACAGTACTTCTGGTTATAGCGGTACATCTGGTTTCTCTGGTGTATCTGGTTATAGCGGCTGGTCTGGTGTTTCTGGTTATTCTGGTACAAGTGGTTTCTCTGGCATATCTGGCTATAGTGGTTATTCTGGCTATAGCGGTTATTCCGGTATATCAGGTTACTCTGGTACATCTGGCTACTCAGGCTATTCTGGTATTTCTGGTTACTCTGGTATAAGCGGTGGTACGGGTGCATCTGTTTATGGTAGAACATATTTCTTAGAAGAAGTAGTTAGTGATCAAAACCCTGCTCTGTATGAAGTAATGGCTTTACAACCAGGTGGTGGGGGTACAACAATTAATGACGACCAAGCAATTATTACTTCTAGTGCTGGTTTAACAGCATTTGGTTGGTACTTAACTCCAATTGGCGAGCCTGGTATTACTGAAATACCGTCTGGTTTATGGGATATTGAATTTTATCGCTATGTGTTAGGCGGTACAGCAAACTTTGTATTTAGCGTGTACGTCTACTCAATGGCTACAAGCGCTACATCAACGTTTATTTTAAGTGCAGATAGCGGTACAGTTTCAGATACAACCTCTACATACCAAAAATTATCGTATGCTACTTCAAACATAACCACGCTATCTTCAACAGATAGAATATTATTACAAGTTTCAGCATACACATCAAGTTCTTCTCCAATTACAGCTGCTTACCAATACAATGGTAGTTCAGTGTTTACTGTAGTAAGAACACCAATTGGTCAAGGTGTGAGTGGTGTATCTGGTTATTCTGGATATAGTGGTTTAGGTCTTTCTGGTTATTCCGGTTTCTCGGGTATAAGCGGCTTTAGCGGGTTTAGCGGTATAAGCGGTTATTCTGGTTTCTCTGGTATATCCGGGTATAGTGGTACATCTGGCTTCTCCGGTACTTCTGGTTATAGTGGATGGTCTGGCATAAGCGGTTACAGCGGTACATCTGGTTTTAGCGGTATAAGCGGCTATTCCGGTTATAGCGGTATATCTGGTTATGTTGGTATTTCTGGTTTTTCTGGATACTCTAGCTTCTCAGGCTATAGCGGTATAAGCGGTTATTCCGGTATATCAGGTTATTCTGGAACCTCTGGTTATAGCGGCATTGGTACTTCAGGTTATTCTGGATATTCAGGCCAAGTAGGTACTTCTGGCTATAGCGGTTCTTATGCTAAAGCAGTAGCAGCGGCCTTAATATTTGGGTACTAAACAATAAGTAATATTATCATATGCCTATTAATCTTGCCAATTTAACTAATATTACAGGAACAACTTCAGCATATAATAGTGTTCCAACTGGTGGTGCTATTATCATTAATACAGTACAAACTAATCACGTATATAAATTGGGCACGGTTATTGCTGCAAATAAGACAGCTTCTGCTGCAACAGTTACTGTTGTGGTTTATAGAAACTCTTCTTCTTATTATACACTTGCATATCAAATGTCAGTACCTGGAAACGCCTCAATCGTAATTGTAGGTAAAGATAATCCGGTGTATATGATGGATACGTCCTCTGACGTACTTTCAGCTCAAGCAGGTACTTCTAATGCAATAGATATATTCGCCTCTTACGAAGATATCTCGTAAAGGTAGCTAATCGTGTTGTACGATGAGTACCAAATACGGAGGCTTAATAGGTAACGTAACGATACCAACTGCTACAAGCGCTCCTGGTATTTGGGATATGCGCGATGTGTTTGCTAATAGAGATGAAAATACCTGGCCCGGTGGTGGTGGTTTATTAGCCACAGGCGGCACACAAACAACAGGAAACGGATATAATCAATGGACCTTTACAGGTAGTGGTACATGGACTGTAAGTAGTCCTGGTGTAGCTTATTATGCTATTGTAGCGGGTGGAGCGGGTGGGGCTACTCAAAGTACATACGGGGCTGGTGGAGGTGGTGCCGGCGGTATGATTACAGGTATATTATCAGCTAATGCTGGTACATATAGCGTTATAATTGGGGCAGGTGGTACAAGTAGCTACGGAGTCTGGGGAAGCAATGGTACTATATCTTCTCTTGCAGGATTATCAGCTGTAGGAGGAGGCGGGGGTGGTACAACTTTTTCAGGTTATCAAATAGGCAATAATGGCGGGTCGGGTGGTGGTAGTGCAGGTAGCGGTGGTACAGCAGGCGGGTACGGTATAGCTGGACAAGGCTGGCAAGGCGGAACTTGTTATTATACAGGTAGCCCGTATACTGCAGGTGGTGGTGGTGGGGCAGGCAGTATTGGTATTAACGGCTCTTCAGGTGGAACCGGTGGTGCTGGTGGTATCGGGCTTTCATTTTACTTGCCAGCATCTGGAGTTTCAACTTATGTTGCTGGTGGCGGTGGTGGTGGCTGTGGTCAAAGCGGTGGCACAGGTGGTGCCGGTGGACTAGGTGGAGGTGGTGCTGGTGGAAATACAGCCAGTGTGGGTACTGCAGGCACAGCTAATACTGGCGGTGGTGGAGGTGGTGGCGGAGGAGGCAGTTCATCTCAATACGCCGGTGGTACAGGTGGTTCTGGAGTAGTATATATATGGTCTCCTACAGGGGGTCCAATTAAAACTCCTTTTGTAAATTATTTAGTAGTGGCGGGAGGTGGTGGAGGTGGGTTCACTAATGGCGGCGGTGGCGGTGCAGGAGGTTTACTTGCTGGTACCACTACAATATCTTCTGGGGTTACTTATACAGTGACTATTGGCGGTGGCGGCACTAGCACTTCATCCTCTACTGGTGGTAATGGTGTAAACACCGCTGTTACTGGGGGCACGTTAGGAACAACTTTATCTGCTATAGGTGGTGGTGGAGGGGGTGGTACAAACTCCGGATCTCCAGGCGTTGGTACAGGTTTAGCTGCTCCTGGCGGCTCTGGTGGGGGGTGTGGTAATAATGTGGGTGCGATTGCAGCTGGTACTACAGGGCAAGGATACGCAGGAGGATATGTTGGTTCAACAACTAATGGGGCAGGTGGCGGTGGTGGCGGGTATGGTGCGTTTGGTAGCAATGCTGTTAGTACAACAGCAGGTAACGGTGGAGACGGTGGTACATTTGGTATAGCTAATGGTACCGGACAAAACTGGTCTGTTAAATTTAATGGTAATGGTCAGTACTTAACTACTCAGTCAAGTACCGCTTCTTTAGATTTAAGCAATAATCCTTTTACTATTGAATGCTGGTTCTATATGAACACAACAAAAGGTTACCAAGATATTTTGGCTCGTCCAGGTGCTGCAGACGGTAATGGATGGATTTTATATTTTGAAACCAATAGTACAATTAACTTTTTAGGTGGTAGTAGTAATAGTTGGAATGTAGTATTAAACACAGGCATTGTACCTACTCCAAACACTTGGTATCATGTTGCAGTTACAAGAGGTAGCTCTAACAACTTTACATTGTGGTTAAATGGTACATCTATAGCTACAACCACTGTTAATTACACGTGGCCGTCATTTTCTTCTTACCCGTTTTATATAGGTAAATATCCTAATTTTCCAAGTTTTAATGAAGCCCAAGACTTTGGAGGTTATATAAGTAATGTACGTGTTGTTAATGGTACTTGTTTGTATACATCTACATTTACCCCGCCAACAGGCCCGTTAACAGCTGTTACTAATACAGTATTACTTGCATGTCAGTCTCCTACATTTACTGACAATAGTGGTAATTTTACATTAACAAAAACAGGTTCTCCTTACATAGTCTCTCAAAACCCATTCGGCATTACATACGCAGGTGGTGGTGGTGGAGCATGTGATCCAGGCTATCAACTTGGTTACGGTGGTATGGGTGGTGGTGGTAACGGTCAACAAAGAAGTAATGCTACAGTAGCGGTAGCTGGCGCATCAAACACAGGTGGTGGTGGTGGTGGAGGGGCTAACAGCGCTTCTGCTACAGGCGGTTCTGGGGTCGTAGTCATATCCTATCCATCTTCTTATGCAGCAGCTGCCAGTACAACCGGTTCACCTACAGTTTCCGCTATAAATAGTAATCGTATATACACATTCACAGGCTCAGGTTCAATAACGTTCTAACATGAGAAAAAACGGATCAATTATAGGTTCAAATAGAGTACCTTCTATAACTGGAGCGGTAGGGGTGTGGGATATTAGTGATGTATATATTAGTGAAGATGTAAATAGTTGGCCAGGACAATTAGTACCACCGCCTTCTATCGCTGCCCTTGTAGTAGCTGGTGGAGGAGCAGGCGGAGAATGGTATGTTGGTGGTGGTGGTGGAGCCGGCGGTCTAGTAGCTAGTACTGCTAGTGTAGCTGCGGGTACAACATATACGGTTACAGTAGGTGGTGGAGCAGCTACAAATTCTTCTAGTGGAGTGGGTGGTAGTGGACTTAATTCAGCTATAACCGGTGGTTCTTTAGGCACATCTCTATCTGCAATAGGAGGCGGGGGTGGTGGATACTATCAAGGACAGGGTGGATCTACATATAGCGGTGTTGTAGGTGGGTCTGGTGGTGGAGCATCGTACTTAGGATCTGGTGCAGCTGGCACTACAGGGCAAGGTAATAATGGTGCTGGTACCAATTATACCCCCAATCAAGGTGGTGGCGGTGGTGGAGCAGGAGCTGCAGGTAGTAATACTTTAGGTACTGCATATAACGTCGGACCAACTGGCGGCAATGGCTTAACTACAACTTTAATTACAACCACACAAGCTTCTACATACAGTATAGGACAAGTAGTAAGTAGTTCAGTGTATTTTGCTGGTGGGGGTGGAGGTGGTAGCGATCAATGGGGTGGAGCAGGTGGTTATGGTGGAGGCGGGTCAGGAGGAGGTGGTAATTCTGGTGGGCAAGGTAATTCTGGTGGTACCGTTACAGGGGCCACACCCGGTACTGCGGCAACTGCAAATTCAGGCGGCGGCGGTGGTGGAGGTGGTGGTAACGCTACAGGTTTAAATGGTGGAGCAGGGGGGTCTGGTATTGTTATTATATCTTACTCTACTAATTATAAAGCAGCCAGTGCAACTACAGGGTCTCCAATTATAACAACTAATGGTAGTAATAGAGTATATATTTTTATAGGTTCAGGTTCAATAACGTTCTAACATGAGAAAAAACGGATCAATTATAGGCTCTTTACGCAATGCTACACTATCCTCTGCACCAGGTGTGTGGGACATTAGCGATGTGTACATTAGTGAAGACGGAAATATTTGGCCGACTATTACCCCAACTCCTTCTATAACTCCTACATTTACACCGACTTATACACCTACTCATACACCGACAGCTACCCCAACAGTAACCCCTACTCTTACCGTATCTCCAACATATACTTCAACCCCTACAATAACTCCAACAGCTTCTCCTGTATATGCTCCTTCATCTGTGACTTATTTGGTAGTAGCTGGAGGTGGAGCAGGTGGTGGTGTAGTTGGCGGTTCAGACAGAACAGGCGGTGGCGGTGGAGCTGGTGGGTTACTAGCAGGTACTGTTTCTGTAGCTGGTAGTACTTCTTACACTGTTACTATCGGTGGTGGTGGGTCCGGTGGTTCTTCTCCTACTAACGGGCAAGATAGTTATTTTTATGCAACTTCTACTATAGATGCAGTTGGCGGTGGTCGTGGTGGTGGTAACAGTGGTGGTTATTACTCTCCAACTACAGGTGGTTCAGGTGGTGGTGCTCAACATAACGGAGCTACTAATCCCGGAGCAGCTGGTACTTCTGGGCAAGGCAATTCCGGCGGAAACGGGTGGGATAGTGGAAGTTTGTCTCAAGCATTCGGAGCTGGTGGTGGTGGTGGAGCAAATACAGCTGGTAGCAATGCCTCAACGAGCGCCCCTGGTAATGCCGGTAACGGCGGTACAGGGCTAACAACCTTTCTTATTACAACAACCCAAGCAACTACATATAGTGTTGGTCAAGTTGTTAGTAGTTCAGTCTACTTTGCTGGTGGCGGTGGGGGAGGGGCACAAACAGCTAGTGGTTATTCTTATACAGCCGGTACAGGTGGTTATGGTGGAGGAGGGAACGGAGCATTAGGTGTATTAGGTGGTAGTGATGGTACAGACACAGCCGGAGCAACAAACACCGGCGGCGGTGGTGGTGGGGGTGGAGCTAATGGTGGTACAGTAAATGGCGGCAATGGTGGTTCTGGTATTGTTATTATTTCTTACTCTACAGCATATAGGGCAGCAATAAGTACTACAGGATCTCCTGTTATTACAACTAATGGCGGATCTAGAGTATATATCTTTACTGGTTCAGGCTCAATTACTTTCTAAAACATGCGTTCAAATGGCTCAGTCATAGGTAGATTAAATATACCCGCTGCTTCCGGGACAGGTAGCGGTATGTGGTTTAATACAGATATATATGTAGCTAAAGATGAAAATATATGGCCAACTATTACGCCAACACCTTCAATAACACCTACTTACACACCAACAAGTACTGTTACTCCTACTTACACACCAACAGTTACTCCGACATTAACTGTAACACCTACTAATACACCGACTTATACCCCAACTTACACGCCAACGTATACTCCAACAGCTACTGTTACACCTTCAAACACACCCACCCCGTCTTATACAATACGTATATATGTATGGGGAGCTGGTGGTGGGGCTGGTTATAATTCTGGTGGTGGGTATGGCGGTGGTGGTGGATATGCTTACGGTCAAATGGTGGTAACGTCAGGTACATCTTTATACCTATTAGTTGGTAATGGTGGAGATACTAGAAATTCTAATGCTGGGCCTGGTTCTTCAGCATTAGGTGGTGGTGGTATTGCAGGCACACTAGGATATGGTGGTTGCGGTGGTGGTTATTCAGGTATTTTTACATCTACAAGTTATAGTCAAAGCACAGCTATAATTATGGCAGGCGGTGGCGGTGGTGGTTCCTGGGATTATAATATAACAGCTGGGGCTGGTGGTGGTACATCAGGCGCAAGCGGGGCTTCTTACGGTACTGATCCAGGTGGTGGTGGCGGAACTCAAACAGCAGGCGGATCCGGAGCTATTAGTGGATCAACAAGTGGTAGCGCTCTACAAGGCGGAAGCCCTAATACTTCCGGGGACGGCGGTGGCGGTGGTGGTGGCGGTGGTGGCTATTATGGCGGCGGTGGTGGATCTGGTAATTATAATACACCTGGTGGTGGTGGATCTGGTTTTTATAATACTTCATATATAAGCAGCGGTTCATTAGCAACAGGGTCAAATAATGTACCTGGAAATTATAACGTAACATTTAATGGTAGTACAGTTTTACCTTCTGGTTATGCTTATGGTGGCAATCCCGGTCCCAATCAAGGTCAACCTGGTTGTATTGTTATTGTGTATTCCGGTACACCAGTTGGAGCGGGTGGTACTATAACCCAAAGCGGTGGTTACACTTACCATACTTTTTATGGTAACAGCACATATACTTTTATACCTTTCTTCAGCGGGGTTTTAGCAAATTATTTAGTTGTAGCTGGTGGTGGCGGTGGTGGTAGATTTTACGGTGGTGGCGGTGGTGGTGGTGGAATGTTAACAGGCTCTGTCGGTCTTACTATTGGAACAACATATACAATAACTGTTGGTTCTGGCGGAACAGGGGCTACCGCTGTTGTTAATAATCCTTCTACTGGCCCCGGTACTTCAGGTAACAACAGTAGTATTTCCGGTTCAGGTATATCGACAATTACTGCAATAGGTGGTGGTTATGGCAATGGAGCAAACAACGCTACAGATTCAGGCGGCTCAGGCGGTAGTGGTGGCGGTGCTGGTGGTTATGGTGGTTCCGGAACAGGCGGTTCAAATACAGCAGGACAAGGCTATCCAGGCGGTAATGAATGTAGTTCTGGTGGTGGGTCTGGTGGTGGTGGTGCTGGTGGATCAGGAGCAACTTCTACAGGTGCAAGCGGTCAGGGCGCTGGTGGTAGCGGGCTTTCTTGTTCTATTACCGGAACTGCAGTAACATATGCAGGTGGTGGTGGTGGTTCAGGTGGTAATCAAGGCACACCGTTAAATAACGGCGGTAGTGGTGGTGGTGGGTATGGAGCATCTGATGGTTACGGAAGTAGTAACGGTACTAATGGTTTAGGTGGTGGTGGTGGTGGTGGTTCTCAACCAAACAACTCATACTATTATGCAGGTAATGGTGGTAGTGGCGTAGTTATTATATCAGCTTCGCGATCTGCTACCTCTACAACAGGTTCTCCATCAGTTACAACTAATAGTGGTAACACAATATACACTTTTACATCAGGTACCGGTTCAATAACATACTAACATGAGAATAAACGGATCAATTATAGGAAAAGCTAATTTACCCGCTTTATCAGGTGGTAGCGGGGTATGGAACCTTATTGACGTTTATGTAGGACAGGACGAAAATATATGGCCAACGTTTACCCCAACACCTAGTATTACACCTACTTATACTCCAACACCAACAGTAACACCTACATACACTCCTACATCTACTGTTACACCTACATACACTCCAACACATACCCCAACAGTAACACCTTCAATTACATTTACACCAACTAATACTCCAACCCCAACTCTACCGGTTGTGCCTGTAAGTTATTTGGTCGTAGCAGGTGGTGGTTCAGGTGGTTCTGGTAACACTTATAGTTATTCTGCTGGTGGTGGTGGTGGGGCTGGTGGTTTATTACAAAGCAGTATAAACATTAGTAGCGGTACAAATTGTACAGTTACAGTAGGTGGCGGTGGTTCCGGTACTAATACAGTTGGTAATAATGGCAGCAATTCAGTATTTTACACAATAACTGCCTATGGTGGCGGTGGCGGTGGTGGGTATGGTTATGATAATGGTGCTAATTGTGCAGGTGGTAATGGTAACAGTGGTGGTTCTGGTGGGGGGTGCGGTAGAGATGCCGGATCTTCTACACCAGGTTCTGGCACTTCCGGGCAAGGCAATCCAGGCGGTTATTCCGGTGGTTGCGGATGTAATAGTGCAGGTGGTGGTGGTGGTGCCGGTATATCAGGCTATTCTGGTTATTATGATGCATGCAGCTACGGTAGCTACGGTGGTGCATATCCAGGCTCTGCACAAGGCTATCCTGCTCAAGGTGGTTATGGTGCAACTACTTCATTAATTACAACCTCACAAGCTTCTACATATGGTGTAGGACAAGTGGTGAGTAGTTCAGTTTATTTTGCCGGCGGTGGTGGTGGATGCTTTGAATATAACAGTACCGGTCAAGCTGTGGGTGGTTATGGTGGTGGTGGTAACGGCGGTAACAACGGCGGTAATAATAATTCTGCTGGTTCATCTTATACAGGCGGTGGCGGTGGCGGTGGTGGGAACAACTACGGTAACAGTGGTAATGGACAAAACGGCGGTAGCGGATGTATTATCATTTCTTATCCAAATACCTATAGAGCAGCTATTGCTACTACAGGTTCACCATCAGTAACAACTAATGGTAGCAATAGAGTATACATTTTTAAAGGTTCTGGTTCAATACAATTCTAATGAGAAAAAACGCATCATTAATAGGTACATATCGCAACCCTGCACTATCTGCTGCTCCAGGTGTATGGGATATTAGTGATGTTTATATTGGTCAAGATGAACAGATTTGGCCAACGTT
>Ga0007862_1000486_pt1 | contig 12311 bp, 12 predicted proteins | sample CryBogCBH20Aug07_FD_71206 | JGI IMG/M metagenome (GOLD analysis project Ga0007862, IMG submission 71206) | Freshwater microbial communities from Crystal Bog, Wisconsin, USA - CBH20Aug07 | ecosystem: Environmental > Aquatic > Freshwater > Lake | place: Crystal Bog, Wisconsin, USA | collected... | reverse complement strand
TGATGAGTTGTAACGGCTAGTTAGTAATGCCGACATGTTCTGTGTGTAGTCCAGCTCAAAGCCAAAGTTACTTAAGAAAGAATAAAGGTCTGGGTTGTCCCAAATATCTGTTGTTGCTTGATAAGGCTGTGTGATCTTATAGATAGACGGTAGGTAGTCATACATCTTATCTGTGTTGCCATAGTTCTTAACGGATAGCGCAAACGCTGTTCCAGCGTTAACCCATGAGTACTGAATTAGGCTGTATACAAAGATGGTGTAGTAGTAATAGCTTCCTTCTACTAGACCAGAAGAGTCAATGTAAAACACAGGATCGTGTCCGTTGTATACGGTAAGGATATTAGTGCCGTCCCAAGGGTTTACTGGGTAGCCGTAATTGTTTCTTACAATTACAAGCTTAGACCAGTTTCCCGTTGGGTCAGTCCAGTTAAGAAGAATTCTTCCGTGTCCAGCAGGCTTTGCTGTAAACGGGGTCGCGTCAAACTTAATTGGGTTATCTGTACCATAGTAGTCAAGACCATAGTAACTAATACCGTAGCGTGACATTAGTTCAGGATTCCTCCAGTAGCGTTAATAACAACGCTGCCCACACCTGTGGTTGATGGGCTGGCGGTAGTTCCAAGTTCATATAGCGTTGGGATCTCGTTAATTCCGCAAACAATGTCCTTAACTACAAGCGCGGTTACTGAACCCGTTGCTGAGGTTGAAGATACGTTGTTAGCTACTAAAACATATGAGAAGGTATTAGACGTAGTTGCAATAACCACAAATGTGCCGTTAAAAGTGGAGTCCACGTTAGTCACAGATACTGTTTGACCCACGGATAAATTATGGGTTACAGATGTTGTAAGAGTAGCTACGTTGCTAGTTAAGGCTTTATTTGTAATAGTAAAGGTTTGATCTTGGTCCGCTCTAACTAACTTCTGTATCTGCTGGTACGCCACACCGTCTACAGACGATATGGTCTGGTAAACATCTGCCACTGCAACGGTGTCATTAAAGATGACGTTATCAATATAAAAAAGGTTATTAATTGCGGACGTTACGTTGCTTACAACTGATGACTGCTTATATTGAGGCGCCACTGTAATATTTACTACTAAGTAGGCTCCAACATACTTTGGGGGCTGGAACGTTATAGTGGTGTTAGCGGGGGCTTTGTCTATCAATGAAGACAATACATTTGGGGTTAGATTGTTAAAGACAGATGTTGGCGTTACGTTGTCTGCTGCAACCCCCGGATCACCTGCAGGAGCAAGATACAAAGTAACAGAGGTATACACGTCAGCTGTAGCAATTGCTTTAGATACTCCAGAGACCTGGACAGCAATATAAGAGTAGTCACTTAAAGATACAGCTCTGTTGATTGCTCTAATGCTCTTAGGAGCATTAATTCTAATTGAGTCCGTGCTTTCAGCATCTGCTCCGCCGGTAGCGGCTCCATCTCCAGAAACTGCAATGTCTTGGTTAGATACTGTAAGGCCTGCAGGTATAGTTCCAGAAGGAATACTAATTACATACTTAATTGTATTAGAGGCCACGTTGCCAATAACACCTCCGCCAACTCGATAAGTGGCGTAGATCTGTGCTCCGTTAGGCGGCACTCTTCCGCTAACGCTGTCTCCAAAGGTAACGTAGGTAATGCCATCAGCATCAGTATTTGTTGAAAATACTGGGTCATAGCCATTAGAGTCAATTAAATACTGCACTGACTGATATGCAACGCCATTGATAGTAACGTTTACTGTCCCATTAATTACGCTGGTGTTAGCTAGCGCATATGTCTGGCTAGGTGTTCCATCAGATACGCCAATAATCTCGTTAGATACTGTTTGACCTTGAGTAGCCACAACAGTAGCTGAGCCGTTAGTCGCACCTGATTTTGCGGGTACGGTTAGGGCTGAGTTAGTTTCAAAGACTACTTGGGTGGTAGTTCCATTAGATACTAACGAGGTTGCAACTTGTGTAAGGGCAGGTAGGGTAATAGGAGAGGCTGTTGAGTTTTGGAAGGTAAGTGTTACGGTGGACGCCGTGCTATTTGTAGGTGTGTATCCAATAAGGTTAGCGATCTGTAAAACGGTTTGGCGCTGGGTTGCGCTGGTAATAAGGGCTTCGTTAGCCGTTCTATCAATATAGTAATTGAGGATATCTCCCATATAAGCAAAGAGCTCTAGGAGAGTCATGCCAAAGTCGGCAGGGTCGCGGTTAGTCCAGGTAGGGGAGAAGATAGGGATAAGGTTGGTCATATCCGTAAGGATCGCCGAGTAGTCCCTAGAAGTGTAATCTACTGAGGGAACGTAATTGTTGCTAGCCATTTGATACCTCCGTAATTACATCTCCAGATCGACTAATAATAGCAGTTTTAAGACTTACGGTCTCAGGGTTTGAGTTAATGCCGTAGTTATAGGTAATGGATATAGACAGGATGTTATCTACGGGGTCTACCTTTGAGGTGGAGTCAATGAGGTTTAAGTACGGAAGCCACTTGCTAAAGACCACAGCAACCTCTTGTTTTATAAGCTGAGTTGCTTCTGTCATGTTCTCAAAAGAGACCGCTTTTATGTTAGAGCCAAAGTTAGGTCGGTTAACGCGCTCACCCAAATAGGTCATGACTACTAAAACAATTCGGTCTTGGAGTACCTTTTTAGGGTCTTGGGTGTTATTAACCGCCCCATTGCTATCAAAAGAAAACGGCAAAGCTATAGCTTTACTCATAGTTGTACTCCCATCCATACTGGAAAGTTAGGGTCTCCGGCTATAAACATAGCCCATACTTTTTGACCGACATTTGGAACTGCTCGATGATAAGTGTGCTCGGCGGCCGGGTTTCCGTCTTCAGAACCGTCCCTATCTAAAGTATCAGTAGTTGGCTCATGCGGATGAGCTAAATAGTAAGTAGTGTCTGGCGTTTTACCTGTGTGATTATTGGTGTGGGCGTCATGCGCTAATGAGTACGTGATTGTGTGAGTGTGCGCGCTTGGCCCACTAAGGGCTGAAGAAGAGGTAATTGTTCCTGCATGTGTGGCGTGCGTTGCATGCGCTTGTAGTAACGCAGCTACTTCTGAAGCTAAGTGCTTCTTATGGTCAGGGTGATTAGCATTATCAGTAACCGGCAAGCATGGAATGGCCCAGTCCGTTTCTTCTGTACCTAAGACTTGAGGTATCTGCAGCTTTATCTTGTAAAGCTTGTCTGGATCCTCATTGTTAGTACAGATCCCCTGGTATATTCCATAAAATCGCTTGTCTTCGTTCATCATGGCTTAGGTACCTTTGTAAGTAGGCGTTTAGTGTAAGAAGCAGAACTTGTATTTGGTTGAGTAACTGATTGTACAGCCGGCTTAGAGGCCGTCCAAGTCGGACCTTTAACAGGTTGTTTGTTTATCAAAGGAAGTGGTTTGTTCTTTGCCGCACTGAACTGACCATTGGCGGCAGGAGAGTATGCAATAGATGTTCTTCTTAAAGCTGAGGTAGGTGGTTTATTTGTCTGACGCACCCCAGGAATAATTGTTCTAGAAGGAGCGTAATCAGGAGAACTAATCAAAGCGCCATCTGTCCACTTAACTGCTGGTCCAAGAGAGTCTGTGCCTAAATGAAGTAACGTTGTGTACTTAAATACATTTCTAGACTCTTCTACAATCATGTGCTCTGTGCCTAAGATAACCCAGTACCCTGAGTAGTTATTGCCAATACCGTCAAGATACACTGGTAGATCTGGACGTAAAGAAGGGTCACCTATCACTTCAGCTACGGCTCTATAAGGAAATACTGTTCTATCGTCTGCGGCTTTAGCCTCATGGTTAGCTACTTGAGAGTCAAGCGCAACCACATGAGTCTGAAATTTATCAAAGAACTCTGCTTTGCTGTTGAGCCTAGTGTTTTTATTTCTTTTCTGATTGACAATTGCTACGGGTGAAGAGGTGTTTAGATCAACGCCTGATACAGAGATGGCAGCTTTTTTATCTCCATCGTGGTCAATGCTCTCCCCAATTACTGGGTAAAAAGAGTACAAGGTAGATCCGCTTGGGTTAGCTTGGCTTCGCATTGTAAACTTCTTTGCCTGTGACCTGCGCTGTGTGTAGTCATACATCATAGGCTGAAAATAGATCTCTGTACCTTCTGTTCTTAGAGAATAGCCGCTTTGCTTCGCTAATCTAACGCAGAACTCCCAGTCAGTATGGCCAGCTTGAGATACCTGTGGGTACACTCTTGGGTGGGGTATTGCATAACAAGCAAAGTTGTGCTTAGCCGCAATCTGTTGAATGATTGCATCTGCTGACAGTCCTTTATACACTTTTTGAGACTCGTTCTTAAACACGTATGAAGAGCTTATAGCTACCACTTCAGTTAGGTTAGACCCAGGCTCATTTTGTGTGGTTACATGGTCTATGTAGCCAATAAAAACTTTGGACTCTAATCCATTATTAATGGTAAAGGATATTGGCGATCCGGAGCTTACGTTGTCGTAGTCAACGCCCCAGTCACGAAACTGGATGGTTGCAACTTCGTGTTGGTACCTATTTTGCTTTAAGCTTAAGTCATAAACGCGTGCCGGGGGCAAAGTGGTATTAGGAAAAGAAACAGTAATGTAATTAAACATTAGCTATCCTAAGTACTGTGCCTGCGGGTATGTTTGTAAAGTCTACTTTAGGGTTAACCTCGGCTATTAACCACCATAGAAACGGAGTTTTATAATATTTAGTTGAGATCTGATCTAATCTTTCACCAACAACGTACGCGTGTTCATAGTAGTTTAATGGGTTAATATTGTAGGTAGAGTAAAAAACAATAGGATTGTCAGGTCCATTAGTAGTTTTAGATACAAAGTCAATAGTAGAGTACTCGTATCTAGAGCCAGTATAAATTGTCATAGTTGGTACTCCTTACTTAAGAGAACTTTGAGAGTAGGTGGACATATTAATAGTTACCTCAGAATGAACTGGAATCATATCCTCAGTAAACATCTGATGAGAAACAGATATGCTTTCAACCCAACCCACGTATGAGAGGCTGTCAGCATTTGGGCCAAATTGTACAGCCACTGGTGTTGGAGCTAAGAAGTTAATATCCGCTGTTTTTCTTCCTAAAGCGTTTGTCCATGTAGCGCCATTTGCACCGTCACCATTAATCATTTTAAAGATAAACTCAATGTCGGCCATGGTGCCTTTTAGCATTAAATCTTTAATAAGAGCTGATGTGTTATTGCCTGCTCCCGCAGACTTAGGGTACATTTCTGCATGGTATGGGGCTTGATCAGGTGCGGCCTTAAAACAAGCAAAGTCATTTACTCTATTTATAACAGCAACAAATGACAGCGCCTCTGTTCCCGGAAATAGTGGCGCTCTTCCAGCAAAGGCATCCATGGCTTGTGGAACTAAATTGGCATTTCGTTGTACAGAGGTACTGATCTGAGTGGGGTTCCATAAGAACTGAAAGCCCCACTGAGTATCTAAACTCTTAGATACGTTAGTTCCTCCGGTAACAACCCCGGCTTGAGTAGAACCTGTTTGAGTTTCAGTAGCGTAGTTAGAATCACTTGCCCCAAGATAACACCACATTCTAGCTCTACGAACGCTCTGATCCGCTTGAGTTTGATTATCAGAGCTTGTATTAAATAACTTTTGATTTGTTGGCATGCTCCATTTGTGAGGGGCAAGATTAAACTTAATATTGGTTGGAGTATTGTTAGTAGGTACTACTGGTACTTGAGGCGCCCCACCAGTCTTAGTACTAGGAGGGGTAAAGTTAGGGTCTTGTAGTTTTTTATTAGCAGCATATACAATATTGTTAATGTCATAGAACCCAGCAAAGCCAGAAATTTGAACAGGCGTTGATGTATTTATATGTAGAGCTTTATTTACGGCTACAGCTTCTTGTAAAGAATGTGCTATTTGCGGGCTCAGTTTTTTTAAATCTGCTGGCAGCAGACTAATCTTTCCTGATTTTGTTGTTAAAGTTACTGGTGGTAGTGGTGTCATTAGTGGCTCGCAGTCTGTTTAGCAATTTCTTTTTTAAGATCTTGCGCTAGTTGTTTAGCGTCTTTACCTGCCGCAGAGATAGTAATTGTGATACCCCCGTAGTTATAATTTATATTGCTAGATGGGGAGCTTGTTGATGTGGTGGATGGGTTTGCTACCCCAAGCATTTGAGCAGATGTAGCTAGGGCTGCTTGTGAAGCGGCCATAGCTTTAGAAGTTGCTGCGTCTAATGCAATTTTTGTAGGATAGCTAGTTGCGCTGGAAGAAGCCCCGCCTGAACCACCGTAATGACCGGCATCCCAAGAAGAAGCTTGCATTAGCTTAAAGAAGTCGGCATTAGAAGCTCCGCCGCTTGTTAAGCTTTTAACAATATTTGTGTATCCACGGTCTGCAGCATGTGCGCCAGTTAAAGTTTTAATTGTGGCGTCTATCCCTTGCTGCCAAGAAAGATAGGCTTGTACACCTGAGCCAGACTTACCTGTATTAAAGTTAGTAGATCCTTGCTCTTGGTAGCTGGTGTTAAGCGGATTGAACTTTGCAGTATTGCTCCAGTTACCGCCCTCTTTACCTTCCCACATAAGCATATTAGATATGCTTTGTGGGGTAGGTGTTCCCCCCAAACCTTTAATAACTGCGGCAGCAAAATCTTCTCTACTAAACCCACTAGCGCCTCCAGCAGACATGACGCCCCCATTGCCCCTGTTAAGGCCCAGCATATGATTAGGAACAATTGTTCCATCAGTCTTAGGTACAAATAGTTCAGGTCCTTTTTCACCAACAATGTATGGCATCTTGTTACCTACAGGTCCACCCTCAGCTCTAAGACCAATTAGACCTAGTAATGTGTTAATAATCTTTCCGCCAGTACCTCCGCCTAAAGCAGCAGTACCTGTGTAAGCGCCATTTATCGCGCCTAGTGCTGTGCCTAACGAACCTAAAGAAGCGGCCGCATTGTTAGCAAGTACCCCTAGATCTTGAGATGCAGCAAAGCCTCCAGCTGTGCCTGAGGCTGTTTTTGTTAGTAAATTAGTCTGTCCAGCTACATTTCTTGAAATAGCATTTATTGTGGCGGTTGATGCGTTTAGATTCTGCAAAGTTGATTTTGAGATGTTTTGAACGGGTATGTTACCGCCAGTTCGAGCTTTAGCTAAGAACCCAATGTACACGGCCTGCATACTCATCTGATCGCCATTAAGCAAAGAGTTCATGCTCTCATAGAAGTATCTACCAGGCATCCATGATTCTTTAATCTGATCTGGTGTAAGCATAGGCATGCCAGGCTTATTAAAGTAAGCCCATAGCTGATCAATGATCTTGTCAACACCCATGATGTCGCCATTAGCCCCACGGATGTTAATACCCATTGCACGAGCCATATTTACTGTTGTTGGGGCATTAAAGTTAGCGGCTACTGCAGCCGCACCTTGTCCGCCAAGTCCAGGCATCAAGTTAGATAAAGTATCGATGCCATTAATAACACCGGTATTGAAGTTAGTCGCTCCGCCTAGCCCACTGTTTTGCGCAGCCATAATTCCATTAAGAGAGTCTATGCTATTAAGCATTGTGCCTTGAGCGGCCATCTTACGTTGAAGCGCATTAATCTGATCGGTTCGAGATTTTGAGGTTCCTCCAAAGCCAGCAACACCATAGAAGGCAGCACGGTTAGTTAGAAAGTCCTGCTCAACAGCCGTAGGCACTCCAGGCATTGCGTTCTGCAGAATGTTCATGCCATACATTCCGACACCTACGGCCTTTGCAGCAAAGGAACCGTTATCAGCTACCCTATTGCCGCCCCAACCACCAGTACCGCCTGCACCACCATCACCAGCTGCTTTAGATGTTGGGGCCCCGCTATCGGCTGTTTTGTTACCAGTACCAACTCCGCCATTGATCTTTGCAGCATCTTTTGCAATGTTACTAACGCTTTTTTCTACGCGCTGGATCTTAGGGATGATCTGGTTTTCAAGGACGTTAGCTAGATCAAGAAGGCTGTTCTTGATGTTGGTAAATGAGTTACCATTTAAACCGAAGAACGATTTAATGTCCATCAGACTCTCCTACCTCTCTTTGATCTCTCTATCCAGTTAAGTCGTTCTCTAGCGGACATGTTCTTTATATCCGCTAGCGTCCATCCAGTAAAGGTGCGGGTTAGTACCTCATACTGATCTAACAAGTTCTCGTAATCTTTCTCGTTATAGGCGAAACAAATCTACAAGACTAAGTGGTAGAGGAATACCTTCACCACATGCCTTACAGACCTTGCTCACCTCCCCAAGGCGTGGGCCTGGGGTGCGAGCCATAATCTCTTCTACAATTTGAGCACGGTCTGCAATACCTAGATTAAGAACAGTGCTGGCGCCTAGTGAAGGTGCGCCATTAACTGTCTGAACACATCCAGATAGCAGGATCGTGCTTAGCTCTGCAGATGTTTTATCTGAGTTTTCCATCAAACGTCGCTGCGTAATACCTGTAGGCAGGGACACAGTTACAACGTTTTTCTTAAGCTTTATCTGCCAAGTTCTATCTGCAACAGGGTCCTTTAAAGTTGTTACTGGGATATCGTCTTTTAGGTCAATTGACACCGCTTGTTTGACACCGCAGTTAGGGCAAGACGCCGTTACATCTAGGGTCTCACCAAAGGTAATTCTACGGATACCGATTAAAACTGCGTCCCTATCACCAGAAAGAAAGAGGTCTAGGTCTTCTTGAGTTGCTGGCCGTGATCCGATCTTTACAAGACCACGTTGTAGAAGGACGTTAAGGGCCTTACCAGTATTAGATGCTTTAGCAATTGCCTCTTCATCTAATCCGTTTAGCTCGCGCACTTCTACGGTAGTTACTAGAGCGCCTTTATCAATAAAGCCTCCAGGCAGTTCTACCTCAGGTCCTGGAGGAGCCTTGGTCTCAATGACCTGTTCCGGCTCCTCCATTGCCTGCTGAGCAAACTTGTTTACGAGTTCTGCATCGGTAATTACTTGTGACACGAATTATTCTCCTTAGTTTATTTTAGAACGAATCGATTGCTACTGGGGAAGCCCCGTAACCTTTAACATTTGCACCTGTAGCGTCAGTGAATCCGACTGAGATACCCTCATGGACTACCTGCATTGTCTCAAACAAGATTGCTCCGTTTGTAGCATCTAGATCTGTATAACTTAGGCCTGTGATCCAGGCGTTATGCAGTCTAAATACCATCTGATCAGCGTCGTTTGAGGTAGATAGATCATCGGTTGTTGGGTGCTGATTTACGTAGATATTGATGTTCAAACGGAAACCCTTGTTGGTTACTGATGGGTTATTTAGGCCCAAATTAGAAGCAGCTGAGAAGAGTCCGCGCATCCATGTAATTGCTTGGTCATTTCCAACAATAACTCCACGAGTAAAGGTTACTGGTGTGAAAGTGGTCATGCCAGGCATCTGGTGAACAGTGGTGTTGTAGCCACCTTCACGGTACTGAATGCTCTGAACGTTGGTCTGAAGACCGCTGATGTTTGTAAAACCACCGGTCCATCCACCTGTAGTTCCTGTCTTGATTCTGTCATCAAACACTGCATCAGCTGCTGCAGAGAAGGTTGCACGGAACCGAAACGAGCGTAGCGGATCTGTGGCAAGTGTTGAGTTGAACGTGCTTTGATTAGCCATGGTCTATCTCCTTACGCGATTGTGACGGTGGTGCCGCCGTTGTATTGGCCAATATTGATAACTACAAACTCAGCTGGGCGCTGCAAAGCAACACCGATCTGAATATTTACATACCCATTATCAATAGATGACTGTGGGTTATTAGTGCTGTCACACTTAACAAAGTAAGCCGCTGCTGGAGAAGCTCCTGCTAGGCCGCCCTGTGACCAGAAGGTTGTTAAGAATGTGCTGCATGCCGCATTCAAACGAGCCCAGAGACGGTAGTCATTTGGCTCAAAGATTGCAAAGCGTGTGAGATCAGTCAAGCTCTTCTCAATGTAGATAAGGCTACGACGTACTGGTACATATTTGTCTACATATCCTGGCTTCAATGTGCGGGCGCCAAATACTACGATTCCAGAACCTGGGATGTAGCGGATAGCGTTAACTGGGGCCGCTGCTGAGTTAAGAGAGTCAAGATCAGCATTGCTTAGAGCAGGTACAGATACAACCCCTGCAAGGCGTGATTGAAGACCAGCTGGAGCCTTAAAGACTCCTCGGCTTGCATCAGTTAGAGCATAGAGACCTGCAACAGCAGCTCCAGCTCCGATAGTCTTGGTTGCACCTGAAGGCGCTCCTACAGATACAGTTGGATCAGCAATTGTTACCTGTGGGTAGTAAACAGCGGCCTGTGAGGTTGCTGTGTAGCTAGCTGCCAAGGTTAACTGGTTAGCTGCTGTGTCATTGATACCGTCAACAACAACAAAGCCATCTGTACGAGTTGTAGCTGCGTATGAGATAGCGGCGTTAACTGTTGTAGCGTCTGTGTAGCTTGGGATGTTAATAAGCAAAGACTGGGTAATTGTGTCAAATGGGCTTGGGCTACCAAACGCATAAGAAACAATTGTTGACCCACTTACAGCTGAGCCATCTGAACCAGTGCTGAGTGACTGATTAGATACAATAGCTGGGTTGTTGGCTGGAGCAGTTGTGGTTGAAGCAAGGTCAGTAGCTGTCAAGTATGTTGAGTTATTGTTGATAACAGTAACTGCATAACGGCTATCTGCAGAGTTCATTGTTACGTCTGTCCACTGCTCAACAATGTATCCAGCGGTGTTTCCACCAAGGTACACAATAATATTGAAGTAACCTGTAACAGTTGAGGCGGTAATAGATACGTTAAGTGTGTTACCCCATGAACCAACGTTTTTTGCGTTTAGGCGAAGTGTTGGCTGAGGAGTTCCAGCAGTATCATTAAATGAGCGTGTAGCAGCGGCTGCAGTAGCGCCTGGAACACGAAGGATATAAGCCTGGTTTCCACCGTTAGCAAAGTACATATAAGCACCGAGTGGGAGGGCATTAGATGCGTTAGTATTCCAAGAACCAAATAGATTTACGTATTGGCTCCAAGAGGTTACTAGCGTAGGTGTAGTTGGGCCGCGGTCAGCAGCACCAATAAGAGCAGCTACTGTGTTAGCAGATGCTCCAGCAATTGGCTGAATTGGGTTCAACGTCTCTTGAACGTATACCCCGGGACGTGCATATGTTGTCATTAGAGTGTCTCCTTATTAATTAAGAATGAATTACGATTGGTGGGACAGGTGTTAGACCGGACGGGATAGACGAAGTAGTGTTGTTGACTTGTACAGTAGATACGAGCTTTGTGGCCACAGCATTAGCTACATCTGGGGTCATCTGACTTACAACTCGTACCGTGTAGACGTTTCTTAAGAGACGGCGGTTTCCGGTTTCGCCTTCAACTGTGTCTCTCTTTACAAATCCATCAACGAACATAGACCTAATTGTGAAGCCAGTACCATCTGGCGTATACACTTTTAGGCGGCTGTACTTTGATGGAAACTTAGTCATTAGCTGATAGATGATTGATCTATCATGGCGCGGGTGGCGTGAGAACGAAGTGATCTGATAAATAAGGTCGTAAGCCACAGGGATCTGATTTGTATAGACGTAGTTTGGATCAGGGGTAACTGTTCCCAAGTTATCTGTGTCTGTAATAAATCCATATGTCTGGCGCTCGTTAGCAGGCAAGATATCGATCAAATCAATAGTGATGTACGGGAATGACTGATCTCTGACTTCAACGTCAGGGAAGCCGTACCATACCTTTACAGGTCGGCTATTGCTCTTATCGTCTGAGACGGTGATGCCGTTAAGGTGAGTTTTTAGCGCGGAGTCTTCAGCAAGTACAAATGGGTAGGTGGTTGTCACATTATCCCCATCTCTGGAAAGAGGTTATTGATTGTCTTCTCAGAAAGAACTGTGGCTATAACACCCTCTGAGCGAGAGATAAATGGACGGATAGCTGCGTTAGGCATTTGGCCAGGGCCGCCATACTCAAGGTCTTCTACCTCTGTAGTGAGTTCTTCTGGGTAATGAACAAAAAGGTTAAAGTCTCTATCGCACTCAACGCTGATGCTATCAACGATGTGCTTAGGCCACTGTGAGGTTGAGGCTAGAAGACGTAGCTGCTCAGTAAGGGGAGGCAAAAGCTCATCTACCGCTTTACGAGAGATAGATTCAATGCTACTTGCGCTTATTAGCACGCTGAGTCACCTTATATCCGATGTATGCTGCACTTACGACATCTGCGACATGCCAGTTAGGTTCTGGAATATGTTGGGTAATAGCCTTGGCGAACTCAATGTCCGAAGGCTTATCGACCTTATCTTTGTCAGCCATAAGTAATCTCCTAGG
>Ga0007862_1000481_pt1 | contig 12416 bp, 13 predicted proteins | sample CryBogCBH20Aug07_FD_71206 | JGI IMG/M metagenome (GOLD analysis project Ga0007862, IMG submission 71206) | Freshwater microbial communities from Crystal Bog, Wisconsin, USA - CBH20Aug07 | ecosystem: Environmental > Aquatic > Freshwater > Lake | place: Crystal Bog, Wisconsin, USA | collected... | reverse complement strand
AGACATTAATACAAACATGCTAAAGGTATTTTGGATTGTCGCCATTTTTGCTTTTTTGTACTTTGGTTTAATGCTTTATCTTCTAAATAAGTAAATTTAAGAAAAACTCAACTAAAAAAAGCATAACTTATTTTTTAGTTTTAAATATTTGAAAATTATTTGCTTGTGCTTCACTGTGACGATTTGAAAAGTAGATTGGAAGAGACTCTTTAAAATTGCACAAGGTTTTTTACTAATTAAAAGCCTTGGAAAGGGAACGATTTAGTGAAGGCATGAGCATATGGGAAATCGTGAGTGCCATTAAGACAGAAAAAATGACATTTAAATATTTGATACTTAAATTTTCAATAAGCATAAAGTAAGCAAAAAAAGTAACAGGCAAAGTAAAGATAATTAAAAGTAAATAATCCCTTAAAGAATTAATTCCAATATTAATTAAAGCCCTTATGCCATGTAGAAAACAGAAGTAAAAAGTAAACCAATAAAGAGGTGATAAAAAACTGGCTAAAATCAGTGTCACTAAAAATTCCAAACCAAGAAAGAACTTATCTTTTTTGGTAATAGTATAGCTACTAGAAAGGAAAAATAGGAAACTTGCAATAAATAGGATCGTAATTATTTTAAGTATTATAAATACTCTCATATCAATATCTATATTTATTAAAGCATCAAAAATTGATTTAACATCACTTTCAAAAAAAATAACAGGGAGTAGGCTCATGATAAAGCCCCAAGAAAACTTAATACCTTGATTGGCACCCCTTAGGTATAAAAGATCACTTTGTCCAAAATGGATAATTGACATAAAAAGCAAAGTAATTAATCCACATACAGGGCTTTTAAACCAAAGAAGCAAGCCCAACATCACGACCACTAAGTAAATTAAAAAAGCTATAGCCTTAATTTTAAATTTTGGAAAAGTTTTCCATATAACGATAGAGTCTGCTGCACCATGAGAAACCCCAAATGACATAATAATTAAGAATAAAAATGCGATTGATGAATTAATATCTGAAATATTGAGAGACGGATTATTCTTACTAATAAAAATTAAGAAAAGACTCAATACTAAATAGAAAAGCTGATGAATTCTTATCTTATTTAACATATAACTTAATTAAACCTTTGAGCATAACGAATTTAGGTAATCTCAGAATAATAAGTACATAATCAAAAAATTTTGCTTGATCCGATAAGAATCTTATGACAGAGGCAATATGCACTTTTGTAAAAAAAACACGGAAGATTTCAGGAGCCTCATGAGGGCTTGATCTTAAGACAGAAAGAAAAATTTTATCCAGCCAATTTGTTAAGCCATTTTTTTTGTAATTAATCAATTCATAATGAAATTCTTTGTTTGTCTTTATTCTATTTGCCCAAAGAGCAATGCGTGTAAATGCATATCCAGAAGCAGGCCTAGAGGCTCCTCCAAAATTACCAATTTTAAAGTATTTATTATCTGTAATCGATTGAACGTAAGGCGACATTGGTAAAACTGCTTTCTCTGTTCTTAATATCTTTTTAATATCAAATTTCTTTAAAGTTTTTTTGTGGAGTTTCTCTACTTCTTCGAAGTTGATACTATTAGAAAAAAAAGTTGTCTCTACTAATGCTTTATTTTTTGAAAAGGGAAGAATATAGGTAAAAATAACATTTTTTTTAGATTCAAAAAAATCCATTAATGTAACTACATCATCATCAAATATTTTCTTGCTTGAGACAACTTCTGACCCGATGAAGACTTGTTTTAATGAAGGGTATGTATCATCAAATGACCTATTTGGTCTGCTATCCACTATATTATTTAGTAGAATTTTTTTCTTTTTTAAATTTATTTCCCAATGATCTTTAATCTTTTTGATTTGGTTTATTGAATTTCCTTGCTCTACTTTAATTCCTTTTTTAACGATTCTTTTATATAGATCATTAAGTACTGATTTGGATTCATAGCACGCATATCGGAACTCGCCCAGATTAATCTTATAAGATTTACCCTTAACTTTGATTTCTATGTACGACCATTCTTTTTTTGGTTTTACATTGAATGTTTTTTTGATATCGAGTAATCCTGGCCCTGTCCAGAAGCTATATGTTTTATCATTTCTTACACTTAATTCTTTTTCAAATAAAATGAAATTTTTAATTTTTTTACTCAGAATAGAATTCGCCAGAGTTAATCCAGATAACCCAGCTCCAACAATGCCAATATCAAATTTTCGCTTCATATCCTAACAGTGGCTATCTGGTAGTGAGGTTAAAAATTTATGCAGTTTCTTATCGTGAGGGTTAAGCTTTGATTTAAAACTAAGTAAATATTTTGTAATAATACTTAATGTAATCAATGCTTTAGAATATACACTCACATAACATCTTTTTTCTTTACTTTCGTAATTAGTTTGAATGATTTGGTAGCCAATTTGTTGGTAGAGAGCTGACGCTAATTTGACTGCAAGGCCTGCTCCTTTTGGCAAATGATCGATCGCCCCGCTAGCACTCGCAAAATATACATTTGCTAAATTAATAATTTTTTTTCTGGCTAAATCTATTTTTATGGCTGTTTCTTTCGTGGGATTGGCTATTTCCTTAGATGTATATTTACCAATAAGACTTTCAGGCAAATAAATTCTATTTCGTACGCTATCCTCATAAACGTCCCTTGAAATATTTACCAACTGCATTGCAATACCTAAATCAATTGCAAAATATCGCATTTTTTTATCTTTGACTCCAAAAATATCGCAAACCATTAATCCGACAGTTCCTGCTACTTGGTAACAATAAATAATTAATGCTTTTTCTGACTTAAATGACTTAAATTTAATATCTGAAATCTGTCCATTTAAGAAATTTTTTACTAGTTTTTGGTTTGGCCAATTAGCTTTAGGAATGCTATTTAACAAATTAATTACCGTATGAGGCTTACCCTTATTCCACGCCTCCATAAAATCAAAAAGTCTTTTTTTTGCATCATGAGCTGTTTTAGCTTCATCGACCATATCATCTATTCTTCGGCAGAAGCTATAAATTGAATATATAGCTTCCATATTCGACTTATCAAGAAAAAAAGAAGCCCAGTAAAAAGTCTTACCATGCTTACGCATCAGTAAATTATTTCTCATATTAAGGAATGAGCTTATCTATAACTTTGGCTGAGTTTAAAACGCCTGGCACACCAGCACCTGGGTGCGTTCCTGCTCCCACATAAAATAGATTTTGATATAAATCATCTTTATTATGGGTTCTAAACCAAGCGGATTGCCTAAATAAAGGTGCTATTGAAAAACCAGAACCGTAAGGAGTGTTGTAATCATGCAAGAAGTTTTCTGGGGTCATATAGAAAGAATCACAAATAGTTTCAGCAAGTTTTGGCATCATTGTTTGCTCTAAGGCTTTAATGATTGATTTAACGAATGAAGGTGCCTCGTCTTCCCAAACTACACTTCCTTTTAGGTTCGGAACTGGTACTAAAGCATAAAAACTATCACAACCTAAAGGTGCAAAATCAGGATCAGTTGCTGTGGGTCTATGAAGATAAATAGAAAAATCCTCAGCTAATTTATGTCGGTCAAAAATATCACCTAATAAATCTTTATATCTCGGTCCCATCCAAATGGTATGGTGAGCAATATTTTCATACTTAACTTTTGTTCCAAAGAAAAGAACGAATAAACCCATTGAATGTTTTGCTGTCTTATTAATGAATTTGTTATGAAGTGAAATTTTCTTATTACCTATCAAATAATTATTTGTATAAATGGGATCTGCATTTGTAATTATGTAATCAGATTTATGAAAATCTCCTTTTGAATTCTCAATACCTTCAACTTTTTGCTTTGAAGTAATAATTTTCTTAATCTCGCTATTTAAAACAATATTGATCCCTTTGCGTTCCATTAACATTTTAAGTTGAGACACTATCTCTCCGGTGCCACCCTTCGCAAAAAATACCCCCCATTTTTTCTCAAGGGCATGAATTAGCGCATATATTGAAGTTGTATTAAAAGGATTGCCTCCAACAAGCAATGGTTGAATTGAGAATGCCTGTCTTAGATTTGGATGTTTTAGGTAAGTCGAAACAAACTGATAAACCGATTGATATCCTTTTAACTTAATAATATCCGGTGTATATCTAATCAAACTACTTAATTTATGAAAAGGTTGATCAGCCAGCTTAAGGTAGCCTAATTCAAATATCTTCTCAGCATGCTTAAGCATTTTAAGATAGCCATCGACATCTTTAGGCTCAAGATCTTTGATTTGAGCTAATAACTCATCTTGATTTGGCCCGTAGTTAAAAAATGATCCGTCATGAAATCTAAATCGATACCAAGGGTCTAGGGGAATAAAATTAATAAAGTCATCAATTTCTTCATCAAAAATCTCAAATAGTTCTCTAAATAAATATGGTGCTGTTATTACTGTAGGGCCAGCATCATGAATAAATCCATTTTGATTAAATTGTCTTGCTCTGCCACCAATTTGATCGAGCTTCTCATGTAAATCAACTTCATAACCTTTAGCTCGCATTCTTAAAGCAGCCGCTATGCCGCCGAAACCACTTCCAATAACAATGATTTTTTTAGTTGGCATGAGCGAACTGATGGGATCTTTTTTGCATCTCTTCACTTAAAGAAGAAATAATAGGTCTAATGACGATTGGCATAAGATGTAAAGAGTTGTTAATGTCCTCTAGAATTCTCTCAATTTTAAAAAATAAATCTTCTACAATATTTGAAGATAATAAATGTTGCTTAAGCTCGCTCTTATTTTTTTTAAGAAAATCTATTTCTTTTTCAGAAGACTTTTCTTTGATTAACACAATCAATGCATTCATTCTCTCAAATTTAATATCTGTGGGAATTTCAGTCGACTTATTTAACAAAATATTTTCCAAGTCATTAACAATCTGATAAGCAAGCCCTATTTCGTCTGTTAGTTTTCTTAAATTTGCATAATAAGGCTCATTTAACTCAGCACATTTAAACATTCCCATGATAGGCAAACAAATGAGTGGGGAAGTTTTGGCTGTTGCTAGCTTTATATATTCTTCCCAACCTAAATTTAGGAAGTTTGTATTCACATCTCCTGATTGTCCAAAAACAATTTCTTTTACAGTTCCCGATAAAAGACTTAATAAAATATTTTGATGCCAGCCCTGCTCAATTTCAGTAATTTTTCTGAAAGACTCAGCGATTAAATAGTCGCCGGTACATATCGCAGCTGGTATTCCGAAATTCTTCCATACACTTACTTTACCTCTTCTTATTTCATCGCTATCGCAAATATCATCATGAAGAAGTGATGCACTATGAATTAATTCACAAACAACAGCCCAAATAATAGCTGTATGCTTTGAAACTCCCAATGCTTCACCAGCTGACAAAGCTAAATGCGATCTAATTAACTTTCCTTCTGATCTGCCATGCCAATTTAACCACTGAGATAGATTTTTCTCATCAACTTCAAAAGACATAGCTAAATGTTTTTTGACAATATCTAAGGATGAGTTCTCGTCTGTAAATATCATAGGTTTATTTAAAAGAAGGGATATAGATATTTAACTTATTTTGATGGAGCTTGATTAAGCTCCAATTTCAGATTTCCTTTGTGCAATAACGTAAATCAAAATCCCAAAAACAGATTTAGCCACGATATCAACAAAAGTGAAGCCAACTTGAACACTAACAAATGTCGACAAACCAAATAAAGGCAAGATGTAAACAAGAGGATAAAATGACCAAGACAGGATAATAAGTAATCTTGTTTTTTTGAATAACGGCTGAACAACTAAAGGCTGAGTTTTAATTGACATACCCACACCTTTAATCATTTCATACAATATATATGAAAATGGAATCATTGCTAAAAACCACCAAATAATTCTAGCAAATTCAATTCCAAGGGTCTCACCAGGGTAACCTAATATCACCATAATCGAAGCTGCTAGAGTAAGACTTAAGCCTTTTTTATACGTCTCCGCATGCGGTAATCTTAAGACTAAAACAAACTCCAAAAGCAACATAGGCACTGTTAATAACCAATCAACATATCGATATGCATTATTAAATTGCATACCACTTTGGATCACTAAACCATCTTTTAATATATAAGCGTTATTAAAGCTCTCAAAAATTCTTAAGTAATGGTAGGTTGTAATTAGGCAAACAAGCCCTGAAAGCGTTAATGCTGTTTTGTAGGCAGGTGAAACTTGTGATCTTTGAAGAAGAAAAAATAGAGTTGAAGCTCCAAAAGCAGCTATAGCAAATGAAATAGCGTTATAAACTAAATTAAATTCATTTGGACTTAAGGCGCTCATGGAATTAGTGTATCAATTTTATTATCTAAACCTATTGATATGATTAAATTAGTAAAAATAAAAAAAACTGTGCAGCCTAAGCTGCACAGTTTTTATACTAAATTACATTCTTACTTAGATTCTGATACTGCTACAGACCAAATAATGACACCGAAGGCAATTTTATTTAAAACGTCAGCTAAGTTATAGATGATGTTTAAAGATGCCATGCTGCTTGCAGGATCTGAGCCAGTTAAATAACCAAAGTAATAACCTAATGGATAGATTGCCCAACCAAATGTAACAATTAATCGCATTGTATTAAAAGCTTTTTGTACGGTTGCAGGAGCTTTATTTGCACTGATTTTACTTGCTTCACCAGCGAAAATTTCGTAAAGAATGTAAAACCAACCAAGCATACCAACGATAAATGAAGTCATAACGTTGGCATAACCAGCCTCACCAACATAACCTCCAATAAGCATTACTAAAGTACCAATTACTAGTCTCCAGAAAACGCCTGAGTTAACCTTAGTAATGGCTGAAAGAATTAAATAAAATTCAATCATTAATAAAGGTACTGTAATTAACCAATCAATATATCTATAAACTGTTGGTGTTGATCCTGTTGCGACCCACACGTCACGCATATAGAAATAGTGAACAGCTGCTACAAGAGTAACTAGTCCAGATACAGTAAGAGAAGTTTTCCACTTACCTACTACGCGATCTCTTTCAAGAAAGAAAAAAGCAGTTGAAGCAACTAGTGCCATTGAGATTAACCAAAAAGTAATGCCAACAAAGTCACTTGATTGGAGAACTTGGCCTGAAGTTGCAAAAACAGATGTCGATATGCCTAATAAAGACAATCCTAATAAGCATTTATTTTTTACAGATTTAAAAAAACCTTGAATCATAGGAACCTCCTAATGGTTGAGAGAAAACTACAACTACTAACTAAAATAATTAACTAGAGCATAAGTAAATTATCTTGTTACAAAGTTTACACGCAATTCAAAATATTAGTATTTTTTGTTCCTATTACGGATTAACCATAATTAAATTATGGCAATAAATAAAATACTTTTCATTGTTGATTTTCTTTTTAAAAAAGAATAGTCTTAAAGAGTTAAAAATTTATTTCGACGTAAATTTTTTCCTAAGTAACCCCTTCTTTTGTCTTTTTTACTAATCCTTGTATAAATAGCTTAAGAAGGGGCTTTTATTTTTTTCAAAAAGTCGTTTAAAAAGATTTTTTTAATGCCTAACTCAGACTTAAAATCCAAATTCCGGATATTACTCAACCCCCTCCTTTAAGCACTAATTAATAATAATCTATACAATTCAATGCTTTAGTGCTTTATAAATTTAATATTGATATGCATTACTTATTACATAATTAAAAACAATTGATTAGATTTATATAATGTAGAAACATAAAATTCAGAACTAGAAACTATTATTTAAGGAATTAAAAATGAAATCAAAAAAAGAGAATAAGACATCTAAAATTTTAGAAAAAAAGACAAATAAACTTAATATAGAAAATTCTAAGAACGTAGATAACAGCATTTTTATATGCAAAAAAAATGATAAAGATTGCTGGCATAGATATTCATCCGCAATGGGTGATTGTATTTAATTAACATCTACCCAGATCTTAGAAATTGGCTGAAATAGCAATATATTGGTTTCGAAATGATCTAAGACTTTTAGATAATCCAGCATTTTTAAAAGCTTGTTCTGAAAGTGATCTTCTTTTACCTATATATTGGCATTCTAGAAATGATTTAGAAAACAATCAGTTTGAAAGAATTGGGATACATAGACAGATTTTTTTAAAGCAGTCGCTCGAACAATTAAAGAACGACCTTAATCTTCTTAACTCTGACTTAATAGAAGTGTGTGGTTCTAATGTTGACTGTATTATAAATATTGCTGGGGATATCAAAGCTACAAAAATATTTTTTGAAAGAATTCAAGCACCTGAAGAAATTGATGAAGAATTAAAGATTAAACAAAGTGGTTTAGAAGTAGTCTCAATTTGGCAATCTTCAATGCTCGATATTAATGAACTCCCCTTTAATCTCGAAAATATGCCGGACGTATTTACCCAGTTTCGGAAAGTTGTTGAATCAAGTAATATTAAACCAAACAACCCGCAATCAAGGCCAACAAAAATCCCTCCCCTTCCAAAACATTCTCAATTATCTAATAATGATCTCGAGGTTAATGTTTTACCAAAATATCATCAATCCTCTTTTCCATATCTATCTCAAGATTTCAAAGGTGGCGAAACTCATGCCTTAAGTCACCTCGATAATTATTTAGAAAAAAAATTGGCGCATACTTACAAAGAAACTCGTAATCAGCTTTTTGGTGTAAATTTTTCAACAAAATTTTCTCCATGGCTATCTTTAGGTTCTATTTCTGCAAGATTTATTTCATTCAAAATAAAAGAATTTGAAAATCAATATGGTGCAAATGACAGCACTTATTGGATATGGTTTGAACTTCTATGGCGAGATTATTTTAGATTTCTTCATTTTAAGTTTGGAAAAAAACTATATCGTAAAAATGGCTTGAATGAGGATGGGCGTTATGAAGAATATAGTGATATTAATTTTAAAAAATGGGTTTTAGGTGAAACAGGTAATAAACTTATAAATGCTGGCATGAAAGAATTAAAGGAGACTGGTTATCTTTCAAATAGAATGAGACAAATCGTAGCAAGTTATTTAATTTACGACTTAGGTTGTGATTGGAGAAAAGGTGCTTCTTGGTTTGAGTCACAATTAATTGATTACGATGTTTACAGCAATCATGGAAATTGGCTCTATATAGCTGGTCTTGGAACAGACCCGCGAGGTGGAAGAAGATTTAATATTCAAAAACAAAATGAAGAATATGACTCAAGTAATGCGTATAAGAATTTGTGGCTTAATTAATTTTCTGTAACTTAATAAGCTCCCGATATCTAAAATGAATTTTTTTTAAACTTTATATCAAACTAATGTCTATAAAGAATGTTTTAATGAGTAAAAAAATTAGTAATTAATAAAGGGTACATAATGAAGCAATTTTATAAAAAATTAAATGTATTAATAATATTTACCTGTTTGGTATATACCAATTCATTTGCCTTAACTAAGAATGAATCAATTATCCCTCCAGAACTACAAAAAAAATTAGAGGAAGTTTACGTAAGAATTAAATCCGACTATGTAGATAATATTGATGATAAAAAATTAGTTGAAGGGGCTATAAATGGTCTTGTTACTAACTTAGATCCTCACTCTTCTTATTTGGATATTGATGCTCAAAAAGACTTTACTGCTGCTACAAGTGGAGAATTTTCAGGTGTTGGTATAGATACAGGCATGGAAGATGGTTTGGTGAGAGTCGTTTCCCCTATCGAGGATTCCCCAGCATACAAAGCAGGTCTTAAAACAGGTGATCTAATTTTTGAAATTAATGACAGAAATGTTAAAGGGATGAGCTTAAGTGAGGCTATCAATAAAATTCGGGGGCCTAAAGGTACGACAGTTAAACTTTCAGTGCTTCGTAAGAAAACAACTTCTCCGCTTTTTTTTAGCATTGTCCGCGAAACGATAAAAAACCCAAGCGTCAAATTTAAATTATCAAATCAAGACTATCCGTATTTAAGAATTACACAATTCCAAGAAAATACAGGAGTTGATTTAGCTAAAAATTTGAAGCTTATTTCAGAACAAAATAAAGGTCCTCTGAAGGGATTGGTGCTTGATTTAAGAAACAACCCGGGAGGGATGGTTTCTTCTGCAGTAGCAGTTGCGGCAGCTTTCTTAGAAAAAGATAAATTGATCGTCTATTCTGAAGGAAAAACTAATAATGCAAAAATGAAATTATTTGCTAACCCATACAATTATGTTGAAGGTGGCGAAAAAAATGATTATTTAAGTGATATTCCAACAGAGTATAAAAAAATACCTATTGTTGTATTGGTAAATAATGGATCAGCTTCTGCTGCAGAAATTGTTGCAGGCGCATTACAAGATCACAAGAGAGCTACAATTTTAGGCACACAAACTTTTGGTAAAGGTACCATTCAACAATTGTTTCCTCTTAAAACAGGATCAGCTGTAAAAATAACAATTGCAAGATATTACACTCCTAGTGGCAGATCGATTCAAGCAAAAGGTATTTTGCCTGATTTCATCGCTGAAGACCCTTCAGAACTATCAGATACTCCAACGGCTAAATCTTATGAGTCGTCTTACAAAAATCACTTAGAAAACGAAAAAGAAAGTACTCATCAACAAAGTTCTGCAAAGGTTGTTAAGCTTTCCGCAGAAAACAAAAAAATATTTTCGGATAAATCTTCATTTGAAACGGGTACAAAAGCTGACTACCAATTTGTTGAGGCAATTCAGCTTCTTGAAGGAAAAGCCTTAGATATTGAAAAATAATAATACAAGAAGCAATACACATTCTTCTGAAATAATTGAGACGAATAGAATATGTTGAAAACATTCTTTATTGCTATTCTTTCTCTATCACTACTTTTGTTAGTATATTTTTCTTTTAATTCTTATTTTTTTAGTCAAAGCTCCTCACCTAAAAAAACATTACTTGAAGAAAAAGGAAATTTTTGTTTAGGCGTTGCCGAAAAAGCTGTTGCAGACAGACAGGCAATTGTTGAATTTCAAAAATATGAAATTTTAGGCGACAAAGCTATGGTGATGCGCAAATGCATGGACGAAAATGGATTTGAAGAAAACCCTAATTGGCTTAGTGAAAATATTAAAATTGTACAAGCAAAACCAAAAGATGCTGATATCTCAGAAGATGGAGTTTTAGAAAATTTAAAAAGGGAAGCTATTTATATCTTTGTAAATTCAAGCAATCAAACCCTTTATTGGCGTTCAAAACAAAGTAAATAGCTTAAATATTAATACTGATATCTCTTAAATAATGGCAAGTATAACCATCGGGGTACTTTTGTATGTATTTCTGATGATTCTCTTCAGCAGGATAAAATGAGCTGAATGAAATCACTTCGGTCGTAATTTTCTTCTTTAAAATGCCGGAGACATCAATTTTCTTAATCAAATCTTCGGCTTGTAAAATTTGTTCATTGGTTGTCGCAAAAATGGCTGAGCGATATTGAGTACCAATATCATTACCCTGCTGATTAAGGGTTGTGGGATCATGGATTTTGAAGAAAAATATCAGCAGATCTTTAAAACTTAAGATTTCAGTATCAAAATCAACTTTTACTGTTTCGGCATGGCCTGTGGTTCCTGTTGTGACTTCTCGATAGCACACATTTTTAACATGTCCTCCAGAAAATCCAACTTTGGTATCAATCACACCTGGAATTTTACTTAATAGGTCTTCGAGACCCCAGTAACATCCGCCTGCTAAATAAAGAGTTTCAATAGTCATATCTCTAGCTTTGGGTTATTTTATTTCTAACTTAAAGTTATCGTAATTAAGATATGCTAAAAAATTATTAGTTCCACAAATGCTGTAGAATATTTTACCTGTTGAGGTGAGTTAAGTTTTTTTAAAATCAGATGACTGCATCCAAAATCAAAAAAATACCATCATCAGAAATTACACCTGAGCATATTTATAATGATCGTAGAGATTTTATAAAGAACCTAGGTTTAATTTTAAGCGCTTCTGCCCTATCAACTTTTTCGAATAAAAGTTTAGCTGCACTGAGCACACTTCCTTCGTTTGCTGAATCAAAGAATATCGATAAAGATAAAGTTTCAAGTCTTAAGGATATTACAAGTTATAACAATTATTATGAATTCGGAACATCAAAATCCGATCCGCACGATTATGCAGATAAACTAAAAACGGATCCATGGTCTATTACTATTGATGGTGCTGTTAATAAACCATTAACTCTAGATATCGATGAACTTGTAAAACTTATTCCCTTAGAAGAGCGGATATATAGACTTCGCTGTGTTGAGGGATGGTCCATGGTGATACCTTGGGTAGGTATTCCATTAAATTCGCTTCTTAAAAAAGTATCATTAACTGGCAATGCTAAGTTTGTTGAGTTTGTATCGCTTAAACGCCCAAGTGAGATGATTGGTCAAAAAGACGATATGCTTGATTGGCC
>Ga0007862_1000478_pt1 | contig 12493 bp, 13 predicted proteins | sample CryBogCBH20Aug07_FD_71206 | JGI IMG/M metagenome (GOLD analysis project Ga0007862, IMG submission 71206) | Freshwater microbial communities from Crystal Bog, Wisconsin, USA - CBH20Aug07 | ecosystem: Environmental > Aquatic > Freshwater > Lake | place: Crystal Bog, Wisconsin, USA | collected... | reverse complement strand
CGTGATGCCCCTGTTCCAGTGCATCTTTGATGATTCCAAGAAGGGGAGCTAGTCCCGTTCCAGTTCCAATCAGCAGCAGGGGCTGTTCGGAATGTCCTGGTAGGTAAAAGCAGTCCCCTAGGGCTTCACTGATCCTAAGGTCATGGCCGACGCGAAGGTCATGGTGGATCCACGAACTCAGTCTTCCATTCGCAAATTTCCTGACATGAAGAATGAGATCAACATCCAAGGACGGAACGCTGGCCAGGGAGTAGCTTCGTGCCTGACCCTCAGGGTGATAAAGCTGAATGAACTGACCTGCGCGGTAGTTCATTTCGCCATGGGGCTCTAGCCTCACTTCCATGATGCTGGGAGCGAGTAACCTAAGGCCTGTAACGGTTGCCTTTAACCGTTCTCCAGCCAAGTTGGGGAGCGCGACACACATCTCCTCTGTCGGTATGCACTGACAAGAGAGGAAATAGTGATTGAGTCGATGTGCTTCCTTCAGGCCCTTTTGAGATTGGACGGGAATTGAGCCTTTGGTGCATTTCAGAAGGCAACTCTGACATGAGCCGGTCTTGCATCCATAGGGAAGCTTCACCCCCTGGCTGAGAAGGCCTTCCAGAAGGGATACTCCTTGAGGTAGTTCATAAGGAGATCCCTCGAAGACGACCTTAACCATCAGCTTATCGACCCAGAACGTCGCCGCGGGCGCCTTCGGCAATGGATGCAACTTGCGCAATCAGTTCATCGGCTACACCTAGTTCCTTGAGTGTGGCGCCCAAATGCTCAATCACGATATCCACGTGCTGGTCGTTGAGGCCTTGTTCCACCAGATGGGCGTGTCCTTTCCGCATGTCGAGGCCCGTGTAGTGATGAGGTCCATCAAAGGCCATGGTCAGAAAAGCCTTTTGTTTGGCTGCTTGCTGCCCCATGTCAACGCCGAAAAAAAACCGGTTGACCCGGGCGTCAGCAATCATCTTTTTGTAAAAAATATCCACCGCTGCATTGACGGCGGCTTCGCCGCCAAGCTGCTCGTAAAGGCTTTGCTCTTGGGACATGGCTCCTCCTGGATGAGTTTATTTATTCTGAGTCTGAGGCCAGATCTTGAACTTTGATGGGTAAATCTGAGGCCTGTGCAATGATGCAAAACATCTGCTGCTTTATCAAGACGTATTGAATCGAAACAATAATGAGTTCTGCCATCGTTGGCAAAGACGCAGGGCTTTAGCTTGAGGGGGGCTGTATCAGTTCAACTAATTCAGAAATCGATCTCGCCTCCATCTTTTGCATCACTTGGGATTTGTACTGCTTCGCAGTCGCCAAAGAGACTTCAAGGGCCTTCATGATCTCCGCGTTGCTGAAGCCTTTGGTGAGAAGCCAAAACACTTGCCGTTCACGCGGACTCAACGCATTGAGTCGGTGCTCGAGAGCCTCTGCTGCATGGGTGGCGCTGGCATGATGAAGGTCACTCTCGATTCCGCGGGAAACCGCTTCAAAGAGGCTCTGCTGGGTAAAAGGTTTAATCAAGAAGTCGAAGGCACCTTGCTTCATGGCCCTGATGCTCTGCTCAACTGTGCTTTCACCGCTGATAAAGATGATCGGGGTTTTTCTCCCCTTTTTAAGAAGTGCCCCCTGCAATTCAACGCCGGACATTTGGGGCATCCGCATGTCAGTAATAATGACAGCAGGTGAATCCGTTAGATTTGCATCCAAAAATTCGATGGCATTCGAATAGGCATTCACAAAGAGGCCAAAGTTCTGAAGCATTTTCACTAGACCGTTTCGTAAGTCGTCGTGGTCTTCAATCAGATAAACGAAGCCGTAAAGTGATGCAGAAGCGTCACGATCTATAAAGGCTTCGTTCTGGCTAAGATCGCGCTGCCCCATGACTTAAATCTTATGCGCCATGGCTAATTCAACTTCTCTCGCCATCAGGATTTCTTCCTTCGAAGATAAAGGGATAGTGACATCGAACTCAACACCATCACCGGGAATGTTGGTGTAAATAATGTGGCCATGATGCTTCTCGACAATATGCTGCGAAAGCCAGAGACCGAGTCCTGTTCCATGGCTCTTTGAAGTAAGAAAAAGACTGAAAATATCACCGCTCAAGTCTGGGTTGAGTCCTTCTCCATTGTCAGCGATTGAAAGATGAAGTTTCCCCTCGGTGATCCGACTCTTAATCCGAATCTGCTTATCGGGACGTTGGATGACATCCAGGGCCTCAATCGCATTGATCAAAAGGTTTGAAATGACTTGCCGCATCAGGGCTCCCCAGAGCCAGATCTCTTCTGGCGCAGCCAAATTCAAGTCTAAATCAATCTTCGACTTTTTCAGTCGATCCCGATAAAGAGCTGCGACCTCCAAGATGAGGTCATCGATGGAACAAGGTTTGGGCAATTCCTCGCGTTTTGAGAAAAATCGTTTCAAGCTCGAAATCAGCCTGGCCGCCATTTGGTTGGATTTGATGATGTTTTCAAGGTACGGCTTAACAGCCTTAGGCTGCTCACCTCCATTTATGGCATGGATTGCCAACTCAGAATTAACCTGAATTACCGAAAGAAACTGGTTCAATTCATGCGAAAGACCCGCAGAAAGCGCTCCGGATTCAACCAGGACATTGGCCTTCAAAAGATTTTGGATGAGCAGATCTTTTTCCTTCAAAAGCGCTTTGATTCTTTCATTGTCGAATTTGTATTTCAGACTTGCCTTGGCTCCCTCACTGGTCCAGTGGAACCCCAACGTCATATAGACAAATACCGTGAGGCAAACTTGGATGTCCATGGACTCAATAAAGGTCTGTGTAAGTGTTTCCGGCGCCCTGATTGAGTATTTATACTCGATGAAAACCCAGAAGTAATACAAGGACAGTGCAATAAATATGATGGCTGAAAAAATGAGGGTTCCGGCCTCTACCAAAGCTTTACTCTTGCGTAATACCATCACTTTCCACAGGAACACGGCCGAAAATAAAATCAATAAGATATCCTTGGCCATTAAACGATCTATAAAGCTACTGGCTGAGCCTAAAGCCATTTTTCCCAGTAATAGGAAGATAAATATTTTAATGAGGGTGTATTTCTTGGAAGCGCCTTTTAGATCGTCAAAAAGGTAAAACAGATTCATCGCACCCAAGAAGCAGAAACCAAACCCCACCTCGAATAGAGGTCCCTCAGGATTGAGGCTTGCCGCCAAGTAATAAAACTGATGACTAAGAACTAGAATTCCGATGGTGAGGGCAGCACAGCCGAATGCCCAAATTTTCCAGGTTGTGTTTCTAGCTTGATCATGAAGATGAAGTGATGAGCTAATCAGATAGCCGATCTGTAAAGCCGCCGCAAAAAGGAGGAGATAAGCGTTTTGTTGATACATCATCACTCCACTTAAGGGTGCAAAACCATTCGAGCCCTTGTCCGGATCCTACGATCGTAGGATTACCTGGATCATGAAAATCATCTAAATTACTCGGTATTCACCGCATCCTTTTGGAGTTTGGTCATGAAGAAAATGCTGCTTTTGGCCACTGGGGCATTTACGTTTTTCTTGGGTAGCCTCACCGTCGCCTATGCTTTCGATCCTACGGAACCGCCGGTCACGTTCAGAACCTCAGCAAATGGTCTATCCCTTGGTCAGGCGCAAAGAAACGGCCAATGGGTTTGCATCACTGGCCTGCCATCGAATGTAACACTCTACGATGCAAAAACTCCCTGGGTGAGTGGGCTTGATGTCAATACCTCCTTGATTCCCTTCGTCTCAGGGAATGTGAACAATGGCAGATCCATCTTCAACACCACGCTGTCCAAAACAGCGCGTCACTTTAAAGGGAACGGTTTACCCAATCACAAGACCGGAGCTTACCCCGTCCAAGAGGGAACTCCAGCATACTCTTGGTACGCATCGCTGCCTGCCGATGGTTATTCAAGCGCAGCAGCGATCCCAATTGCCGCCTACAACCTCGACATCACGGTTCCTCGAAATCCAACGTACTCTGAACAACCCTACTGCATCAATTCTCTCGTGACAGGGGTCGTTACCCAGACTGGATCTGTCTGGCATGCTAATTTGGCTTATGGCACCTACTGGGTAGACCCTATCGCGGCGCTGCCGCTTGATTCGTGTTGGGGGCATCCGTACAACAAGGAATATCACTACCACGGTTATTCTTGGAAATGCTTACCAAACCAAGGAAGCAGCCGAACCCACTCCCCCCTCTATGGCTATGCCTTGGATGGATTTGGGATTTATGGACCTCGTGGAGACAACGGCCGACTGCTCACCAATAACGACCTTGATGAGTGCCACGGGCATGTCGGAACCATTAAATGGGATGGGAAATGGCAGACGATGTACCACTACCACGTCAACAGTGAGTACCCATACGGACCTGGATGCTACCGTGGAAAGCCTGCTACTTACGATGCACTGACGCCTCATACCCACGGTTATTCCCCAGCCCGGGCCGCAAAGTTCCCTGCGCCCGACCCCATGGGCGCAACTCCCCATTGAAATTGGACAGGAGTCAAGCAACCCTTAGACTGATAGACCCTGCTTTAGCAGGGCGCTCTCGGAACTGTCCTGCTCTACAACCTTGCTATTGATGATTCTCTTGTGTAGCTTTCGCGCTATTAATCCGTGATTCAACCAATTCGCCCTAGTCGTCAATTTGGATTGGTTCTCAGTGATACGTCGAAGAGAGCATGAATAGACAATGGCTAAAACTTCAACACCGATAAGCGGCGGATCACATCTACAGAAAGGCCAAAACCTGACCCTTGCGGCTTTAGGTGTGGTCTTTGGGGATATTGGTACAAGCCCGCTGTACACCCTAAAAGAATGCTTCGGGCACTCTTATGGTATCGCTCCGACACCGGGGAATATTCTTGGAATTCTTTCTCTGGTGTTTTGGGCGATCCTGTCAGTTGTCTCCCTCAAATACGTCGTCTTTATCATGAGGGCGGATAACAAGGGGGAGGGGGGCATCATGGCCCTGATGTCACTGGTCTCCAAGAGAGCGAAGATCAGCGGGTCGGCTCAATATGGTTTCATGATTTTAGGCTTAATCGGTGCATCCCTTTTTTATGGGGATGGAATCATTACGCCGGCCATTTCCGTATTGAGTGCCGTTGAGGGGCTAGAAGTTCTAAAACCTGAGTTGCATGAATCCATCATTCCCATTTCACTAGCCGTCCTCGTTCTGCTATTTGTGACCCAGAAGCATGGAACCCATAAGGTGGGCCAGCTGTTTGGCCCGATCATGGTGGTTTGGTTTCTGGTCCTTGCCACATTTGGGATCCGAAGCCTTATGATGAATCCGACAGTCTTAAACGCCGTCAACCCTTTTTATGCGTATGAATTTTTTGTCCTACATCACTGGCACGGATTTTTTGCGCTCGCTGGGGTGGTCCTCGCCATTACGGGAGGTGAAGCGCTTTATGCCGACATGGGTCACTTTGGCCGTATTCCGATCTCAAGGGCCTGGTTCCTGATTGCTCTGCCGGCTCTGCTTTTAAATTATTTTGGGCAGGGCGCCTTGTTGTTGCGAGATGCTTCAGCAATAGAAAACCCCTTCTATCTGATTGTGCCGCCTGAAGCCCTAAAGTACACGATCATCCTTGCAACGCTTGCAACCGTCATTGCTTCGCAAGCCGTCATCTCTGGCGCATTCTCTTTAACGGCTCAGGCCATCCAGTTGGGTTTTGTCCCGAGGCTTCTAGTCAAATACACCTCTGAAGGCGAGATGGGGCAGATTTACCTGCCCGGAATCAATTGGGCATTGATGGTCGGGGTATTGGCCCTCATTATCGGCTTTGAGTCCTCCTCCGCATTGGCCGGGGCTTACGGCATCGCAGTGACCGGCACTATGGTCACCACGACCATTTTGGCCTCGGTGGTTTTCCGGCGGTTGTGGAAGTGGAATCTTCTGGTTTGCGTCACATTTGGAATTGGATTCATGGTCATTGATGTTGCATTTCTTGCTGCAAATGCCATGAAGATCTTTGATGGCGGTTGGTTCCCGATTCTGGTGGGCGCAATCGTATTTGTGCTTCTGACGACATGGAAATTTGGACGATCAGAGCTTCTGGAACGCCTGAAAGAAAGCTCCATGCAATTGGACGAACTCAAGAAAAAGCTTTTGGAGGATCCACCCTCGCGAGCAAAAGGCACCGCGATATTCATGTCCCGGAACTCCTCGGGAATCCCGCTACCACTCTCTCTTAATCTTCAATTCAATAAGGTGCTGCACGAAACCGTCGTACTGGTCTCTGTAATCACGGATCCTGTTCCAAGAGTTGCGCCAGAAAAAAGACGAGAGATATCGGTTTTAACCGATTCAATTTTCAGGTTGAACTTGCACTATGGGTTCATGGAGACCCCCAACATTCCTAAGAGTCTGGGAACCGGGGTTCGGGAATTTTCAATTGACCCAAAGAATGTCTACTATTTTCTGAATAGAGAAACCCTCATCGTTAGGCCCGATGGTTTCTTAAGGTGGTTGCGGCTGAAGCTGTTCATACTAATGGCTAGGAACGCAGGATCGGCTGCCGAATACTTCCAAATTCCGCACAACCGTGTAGTAGAAATTGGGACTCAGGTAGCGCTTTAGATCATCAAGAAGTGACATGAGGGAATGAATCACCCCAAGTTGAGTGTTGGCTGAAGCGAGATGGATCTTGAATCCGGACTGGTTAATGGCCGGTGGCCAAGGGTAAATTTGATGGGCCATCAGTTTCGATTAGAGATAAAGCTGTGCCATTTGCCTCCAAAAGCGGCCTTGATGGGCTCTCCCTTGCCACTCATGGAGTTGATGCCCAATCCCTTTGTCTTGAAGAATGGAGCTTAAGTACCGATTGTTCTCTAAAAATGGATCCTGATTGCCGATCACGAAAATCATGTCGATTCGCCGAAGGGCCTGAAGTCGAGGAGGATCGGTCAAGTTGGGAAGAAAGTGATTTGGGGTATTGAAGTAGACCTCATCATCATAAATGCCTCCCAGTAGGGGGGCAAATTCATCGATGCCAATCGTCAGATCATAGCGGCCACTGAAGGCGACCAAGCGCGTAAAGCTTTCTGGATGTCGAAAAGCCATATTGGCCGCATAAAAAGCACCCAGGCTACATCCGCTGACGACAATCTCGGGGTGTGAGTTGATATTCGTTGCAAACGGGAGAACCTCGCCAAGGACATACTCCTCGAGTTGCTTATAGCGGCGGACTTTCTCAGCCGTATCTATGCTCTCACAATAAAAGATCTCGGACGCAAGGGCTTCTAGACAAAAAAGCTGGAGATGCCCTCCGATGATCTTGTCAGAAAGTGCCCTTACAAGCCCAATATTTTCATATTCGAAGAATCGCCCCTCCCGCGTTGGGAACAGGAAAACCTTGGCACCTGCTTCACCAAAAACCAGCATTTCCATATCGCGCTGCAAAGCAGGACTTCGCCACCGGAGATACTCTCGTATCATAACTTTAAAAAAAACTCCCTCAGTTGATCCAAAAGCTCCTTTTCTTGTTCGTGGGCTCTTGGATAATCCAGATGACCCGCGTCAAGCACAAAGAGTCGTTTGTCCGAACGAATGGCGTTGAAGATAGAAAACTGGGTCGGAGGGGCAACAACCGGGTCTACTAGGGCCGCAGCAACATGGATAGGAATCGTCGAGAGGCTGGCTGCAGATGCCGCGTCAAAATAACGCAGTGTCTCTATCAGATCCGGGTGTTTCTTCGCGTGGTTTTGTATAGACGCAGCGCTACCCAAGGTGGGGAGTTCAAGCCGTAACGGCATATTGCCGAATGTAGGAACATTTAAATGCGCTCTTGAAATCCTATGATCCCAAGGTATTGCGAGGGCGCCCAATCCGCCACTGAAGCTGATGCCCATAAAGCCGATTCGACCAGTCACTTCTGGACATAGACTCTCGATCGCACTGACACTGCACCAGAGATCTTCAACACAACCGCCTATCACGTAAGTGTCAGGGCTCTCGATACCATGCAGAACATGTTGGTCGGATGATTCGGGGATTTCCGGTGAGCGGCTCCTCGAAATACCCCGGCAGCAGGGAAATAGAAAGGCGGTCTCTGAGAGTCCCAGGCGAAAGTCAGGAGAATCCCTTCCACCATAACCATGGCCGACGACAATTGCCCTTCGGATTCTTTGTTTTCGTGGCGTTGCCCACCACCCACCCAATAGAAGATTGTCCGTTGATGCAAACTGAACATCGAAAATATCGAAATCGGGATGTCGATGATCTGACTTAATGAGTTCGGGATTAGTGGAAACTGATTTTGCACAAAGAAAGCGATGGCTCCAAAACGTACGAAATTCGGGCGATAGAGGGGGAGGGGTGATTCCGTGCAATTGCTCAAGTGTGAACTCTTGCATCGGATCAGACTCGTTTTCGGTCACTGTGCTCATGCTAGAGTTGTATATCCGTTTCAGATGCTTTCTGGCCGGCGATCAATTTTCCTTTGGGAGGCCAACATTAATCGTCACAAGATGGGTCACAGAGTTAGGGCGGCAAGCGTAAAGGCCTTCTCTCTCGCTCTGCCGCTTTGAGTTCCTCTTGTCCATCGACCAAGCCGTAAAGCCACTCTTGTCGCTTAACCACATCTTCCGGATAGGGGTTTGCGCTCATGGTTTCGCCATTCAGCCCAGAGATAAACCCCTCTCTCCAGACCTCTTTATCCTGCTGATTCACCGTCGCCATCACCACGATAGGTTCAATCTTCTGTCACAATCAGACGGCTATGATGCCCTACGAAGATGACAGTCATCTGTCCTTTCAACTTGAATCCCAGGAGATATGACCATGACCGAAGAATCCATCATTGATGTGGAACATGAAGAAATAAAAGACAATAAACAATCAAAGGCGTCGCCACTTCCGGAGCCGCAACTGATCGAAACGGAAGTCAAAACGAAGGAGAGTGATTGGCTAAAGAAGCTGGATAACTCCACGGTTGGGGAGCTCCGAAAGAAATATCCGAAAGCCTTTTGGATTGTGGGCGGGATCATTCTTGTCTCCCTGATTTTCTGATGCGCTATGGCGTCCCGATGAATCCCTCGGGACGCTCCTTCATCATCAGTCGGGGCTCACCGCATCAAGGGTGGTAGAAGAGCGCGATCCCAATGACCGCGTAGACCATGATCAAGAGAACTCCCTCAAGCCAGTTGGTGGTGTCATCATTGCTGATCGAGTTGGTGAGGGCGACTGCAACTGTCGCTGCCAGTAATTCAAACGGATGAAAGTCAAAATCCATCGGTTGATGCCATAGTGTTCCAATCAACACGAGTGCCGGCGCGACGAACATAGAGATCTGAAGGCTCGATCCCGTCGCGATGGCGATGGACAAGTCCATCTTATTGGATTGAGCGAATTTCATTGCGACCAGATATTCAACTGCCCCACCAAACAAAGGAATCAAGAAAACTCCGGTGAAGCTTTCGCTGAAACCGTGATCGTGGATCATCACTTTCAGGCTATCCACAAGGTTTTCCGAAACCCAGCAAAGGAGCAGGCTGGCGATAAAGAGGGTCAGAATGGATCTGGCAAGATTTTTTTGGGTTCCGGGCTTGGAGCCCGCAGATGGGGCGAGGATGTGAGCATCCTCCCCGCTCATCTCATAAAGCCCGCGATGGGTTTTAAGAGAAAAGAGAAGCGTCAGTAAATAGTATGTCAGGAGGAGACCCGCGGCGATCAAGCTGAAGCTTTTGATGGATGCATCTTCCAGATGACTGGATGTTAATCGGATGGCCGCAGGTGCGAGCATTACAACCAATGCGAGATTCAGTGAGGCGGTATTGATTCGAGCGATCTTGGGGCTGAAGGATTGCTCTTGATATTTGATCCCTCCCGTCACCATTGCGAGTCCCAGCGCTAGAAGCAGGTTGGCGATAATCGAGCCAATGATGCTGGCTTTGACGAGATCGACAAGACCCGAATTCAGTGCGAACAGGGCAATGATCATTTCGGGCGCATTACCAAAGGTCGCATTTAATAGACCACCGATGACCTGCCCCGAATGATCAGATATCTCTTCTGTCGAAGCAGCAATGACGCCAGCTAAAGGGATGATTGCCGCCCCAGACAGGCAAAAGACCACCACATCATCGAAGTCCAAAACCCGGCTCAATAATCCGAACATAACGAGGATCCCCATCGCAGTGCGAAAGACCGACGAAGGCGTTTGGGACGCTGACTCAAAAGACATAGACAGGCTGGTAAGAAAAGCAGTTGTACTAAGTGTGCTCAAAGAGAGAAGGCTTGTCCCTGGAGTGGGCTTCCTTTTCTGACGGAGTCATTGAAGACCCAGACACATTCTCCGCCATTTTGGCCTGAGCCTCCTGCCGTATTTTTCTCTTCCATGGATGGTTGCTTTTCGGCTTTCGCGTCTTCGTGTAATCCTGCTTGAACTCCATTTTGACCCTCACCCTTTATTGGGATTTCGTGCTGAACATGTCTTACTTTCAAGGTCTATCGCCAGATGGCAATAGACCCCTAATGTGATCCAGGGCGGTCTTCATTGCCGCATGGGCAGTTTCGAGTTGGTGTTCAGCCCTATCCTCAATCGACTCCCAGGCCTCTTCTGAAGCTTCGACCCATCCATCCAGCGTGCCTTCGGTTGCGTCGAAGAACTGTTTTAGGGCTTCCAATTTTTCCAGGGTCTGGTCCCTGATGGCTTCAGATGCGTTTTCAGCCTTAAGTTCAAGGATTTTTATCTCTGAGCTCCAGTAGTCCAACTGCTGGTTGAGCTTTTCAATGTAAATATCTTTTTCGCTCATCATGCCGCTCCTATGAGGGTGAGAATGCATTGAGGACCTTACTTTACACGCGATTGTGTATCGGGATTCTTTCTTGTTCAGACGGGCATTCCGAGGATTGTGAGGTTACCAGCCACCCATCTGTCACAGGAATGTCCTTTGTTTGAAGCATTGAAAGCAGAGGATGACCGGCTTTGAGCGAAACCTCTTCGCTCATCGTATGTGGGACTTTTTGAGGGTGAGGAAGACGATGAAGCCGATTGCTCTGATTTGGGGTGAATCATTGGTCGGAAGCGGCCATGCGAGAATCCAGTCGGCTTTATCAAGAGCACTTCAGCGTGATGGGTGGCATGTTGCTTTAGTGACAAGTAGTCGAGAGAGAATTCATGGATTTGACTTCGGCAATGCAGATATCTACTGGCAACCCCCTCTTCAGTTGTCTTCACCATCAGCAGACCCCTACAAGATGTCGAACCTCGTCACTCCAAATGGAATACGTCTTGTAGACGATACGGCTTACCAGAATGATCGTAGGGATTTTCTTCTGAAGCTTTACGGCGACCTCAGGCCACAGGCAGTGATTACCGAGATGTGGCCCTTTGCTCGAGCAAATTTCGATTTTGAATTGATCCCATTGGCCAATCACATTATTGAGCAGGGTGAAAAGGGCGCGAAGCTATTCTCAATCGCTCGAGACATCATGTTTCCTCCGTCGCTTTCGAGCCCCGATTCCACTCATGTAGAGGAAAATCGCCACCAACTGGCTCGTCAATATTTCAAACCCGGGCATATTCTTGTTCGAGGTGACAACAGTGTGCTTCCTCTTGAAACGAGTGTTGGTCAACTCGAGGATGACCTTAGGGATCGACTTTGTTATGTCGGTTATTTTGGGCTCAACGGAGCACATGACCTGTCGGGAGATCTCTGGAGAACGGGGGATGTTCTTATAACCTCTGGCGGAGGCGTGACGCGAGAAAGTATTGAAATGTTCAGGGCGGCGATTAAGGTTCGCCATCTCACTCCATTGGCGGACCGGCTCTGGAGAATATTGATTCCCGGAACGTGTCCTCAGTCTGTTTTAGAAGAAGTGATCGAGGCCTCTTTAGGGGTCGATGGAATCGTTGTGGAAGGCAATCGTTCAGATTTTGCTGAGCTTCTTCAATCTTCACCTTTGGTCATTTGCCATGGAGGCAACACCATTGTTGAAGCGGTATCCTCGAAGACACCCGTTCTCGTCATTCCAAGAGAATATGCAAAGAATAATCGGGAACAACAGATACGGGCGAACGCCTTTGAAGCGGAGGGCTTGATTGTGACAGGGCGTGTCAGTGAAATTCAGCATCCTGAATTTTTTGCCCGCAAGATTTTAGAGACGCTTCAACGGGGGAAACAGGACTCTGAGATTAGGGTAAACGGGGCTGCGACAGCCGCTTCCATCATTACGGAATCCATGTATCCAATGGCTGAGAAACAACATGACGAATACTTTTCCCCTTTGGGTGCCTTAAGAGGCGATTGCGAACCTTCTTTATCTATGTATTTAGGTTAAGGAGGCAAACACTTCGCAAGCCTTAAAAATCAGAGGAATGAATAGCGGCTTGGATTTCGGAAGGGACTGTCAACCTCGGACACGCTATGGCGCATGCACCAGGTTTATGGCCCCATCGACTGAAATCGCCCGGGTTTCCATGGTCGTGCGATTGATGCCGATCATGGTGTTGAAAAGATCTCTGGTGAAAACTCTATTCCCGAA
>Ga0007862_1000458_pt1 | contig 12756 bp, 17 predicted proteins | sample CryBogCBH20Aug07_FD_71206 | JGI IMG/M metagenome (GOLD analysis project Ga0007862, IMG submission 71206) | Freshwater microbial communities from Crystal Bog, Wisconsin, USA - CBH20Aug07 | ecosystem: Environmental > Aquatic > Freshwater > Lake | place: Crystal Bog, Wisconsin, USA | collected... | reverse complement strand
TGCATATGGTGGATGAAGAATATCCAGATCAACCATACATTGAAGCCAGGGAAGTCTATTATGATGCAATGGGCAAACCAATGGGACATTGCCCAGCTTCAGTTGGTGGTGAAACCATAGATGAGTTGAAACAGTATGTGCAATACATTACAGAAGCATTAACCAAGCCAATTTTGAAATTTAAGGATTCAAAATGACAACATTTACCACCGAAGATCGCATTGAAGCTGAAAAAGATGATTTGATTAAGCAGTTAAAAGAAAAAATTGAGTTTTTGCAGTCTAAGAATAAATGGTTAATGCAACAAGTTGAACAATTGGAAATTCAAATTTGGGGGTCAAGATGATTGGATTATTAACAGCATTTTTTTTGTATTACGGTGATGCCGCTTGGTGGTGGTGGGGCATTTGGGCAATTCTTGAATTAGGTGCGTTTGTTAAGGAAATAAACAAATGACAACTAGGGATGGCGGCAAGGGTGATGCGCCACGCCCAATATTGAATCAAGAAGAATTTGATAAAAACTGGGATAGGATATTTAACACGCCCATTCCAGAAAAAGATGGAAGTTGGACAGTCAATATTGATGTAGAAAATCAAGAAATTGAATCAACGATAACTTATAAGGAAAACATATGACACCACAAGAGTTAGCACAACAATTAGATCAAATAATTGATTATTGTCCTGGCGATATTATTCAACAAGCCGCCACGATGTTACGCAAACAAGCAGATGACCTTGAGTATATGCAAGAACAGTTTGATAGGGCTATAGAGTTTTTAGCCAAATGCAACGGCTGGAGCAAAACTAAATGAACGCAAATGAACTAGCTGATAAATTAGAGCAAGGTCATTGGGAAGGCGGCACAAGAGAACAATCAGCCACCATGCTACGCCAGCAACAAGCTGAATACTATTCTTTACTTGTTAATCACGACAAACTTTATGCAAAAGTAGTAGAGCAACAAGCTGAAATAGAGGCGTTGAAAGCAAAGACACTAACAGATGAGGAAATAATTGAAATTTGGAGTGGCATGGAAACTGACTCAGGCGAACAAAACATTATTTTTGCTAGAGCAATACTAAGAAAGGCACAAGAGGGATGAGTTACGAACATTTTGTAAATAATTACCAAAGATACTTAAAAAGCCCTAGAACGCTATCTGAGGCGTTTAAAGATGCTTATTACTGTTCTGCTATTACTTACCCCAAAGAACCCGATCATGGCGGTTTAATTGGCTTTTTAATGGCTTTATTGTTTGTTGGTATATTTGGTTACGGATTTTGGGTGTATCTTGGCGTATAAACCATTTAACAAGGAAATGTTTGATAAGTGCGACCCGCCAGCACGGGAAGCGGTTACCAAATGGATCAAGGTTTTTTGGGGATTAGAGGCCACAGATAATCCTGATAAATATGGCGTAGATTTAGTGCTATATAAAAATGGCCGCCTAGTTGCATATGTTGAAGTAGAACAGCGGGATTGGGGAGTTGGTGCGCCATACTGCCCATATCCTACAATTCATGTGGCTCACCGCAAAAAGAAACTATTTGCTAATAAATTGCCGACTTTGTTATTTGTTTGCACAACCCCGTTAGTCAATGCGTATTGGGTGAAAACAGAGATTGTGGAAACTAGCCCATTGATAGAAGTCAAAAATAGGGCGGTCAAAGAAGATGAGTGGTTCTACGATGTCGATATTGGACATTTTAACTTTGTGGATTTAACCCAGCCATTTTGAGGGCTTCGGCTTTTTCGTTTTCTACTCTTTTGAGCCAGCCATCGATAAACTGTGGCCGATGTAGGCTAATATAGTATTCACTTCTTTGTTTTGAGTATTGCCCGATAAGCTGTCCAACATCTGAATGGGCAATCTGATTAGTAATTCGTGGGCCAAGAATTCCAGTTGCGACTGCACCAACGGATTGTTCAAGCAATTTAATTGCTCTGCCTGGGCCAGCATTGACCCCCATTGAGAATACCAAAAAGTCCAATCCTCTGGGGAGTACCTCGCAATAAGTTGATCGCCAGTATCGTTGTTCATATAGTGGGCTAATCTGGTCAATGGTTAGATTTCGCATTTCCTTTTCAGTTGCTTCGTGTCCAGTCCATTCTGACCATGTGGTGTTTGTAACACCCATATTTGTCCACTTTTCACCATCGCCCAGCTTATCTGTAAAGCCGCCTTCTGACTTTAATAACAAAGCCAGGCAATTCTTAAAGTTGCCAGTCATCTTAAGTCGTTATATTTCTCGATGACATCGTTTCGTTCTATTTCTGTTGCTGAACATTGCTTGGCAAAGTTGATAAGAAATTCGACATTTGGCCCAGATAATCTGAATTCTTCGTTTGGTATGGCAAGGGTGGCGGTACTGCCACTTGTGGTGCGGCTGTGCAAGCCAATAGAACGGTACTGACTAAGAAGTAACTGATAATGAGTTTCAAGGGCATCTTTTTCATTTTGGGCTTTCTGTGTTTGTTGGGCTTGTTGATTAGCTATCTTTTGTTCCCATTCGGCTTTTTGTTTAAGTTCTGCGGCCTGATATTCCACCAAGCCGTTATGACCAATACGATAACCGATAAAACCAGAGCCAAAAAGAAACAAAGCAACCAAACCAGCTTTGACATAAAAACCTATAGGTAACGGAAACATTATTTTTCGTCTAATGGCTTGGTAGTAACAATACGCAATAAAGCGGTAATTACACCAATGCCAATCATAACCGTATTAAAACTAATATCGTCAAGCAATCCACGCAAATACTGGGAATTGTCTGAAACTGCGCCCAAAGCGGTAATAAGGCCGCTAAACCACATCGTTTTGGATTTAATTGCACCCCGAATTGTGGCTTTAATCTTTTCATATATTGCGTTCATTTATGAAACCCTTGAATACTAAGAAAACCGTAAAACAGCCAAACGATTGCGCCAGCAAGTAATGTGGCTAATGACCATTTTCCAAACTTAGCAAATTGTTTATCTAACCATTCCTCAATTGCTTCCTTCATTATTTCTTTTTCTTGGTCTGGTGTCATCTGATCGGGCATAATAAAATCAAAGTAAAGGTTAATGAAAATATTATATTGTCCGATATATTACAGAATGAATTTTAACACTTCTTCGGGCTTTACAAAAGCATCTGGATTATGTTCGGTGAAATCCCACCATAAGAATTGATTTGGTGCTAAATAACTACGATCTTTCAGCAAATTAATGTTTTCTGGATGGCCATATATCAGCGGATCAGATACCGACCATAATACAACACCAGGCTTGCCACAGTCCCACGCAAGATGCTGAAAAAAACTATCACAACCAATCCATGTGCGACATTCGGCTATTAATTCTTTTAGTCTGGCGATTGGCAAGTTTTTAACAAACTCTGGGACAAGCTGTTCTTCGCCATCAACGCCAACTTGAATAATGCGTTCATCTATCTGAGCAATTAATTCTTTCCAGTAAGGGTAGTTTTTGGGATTGTTTTTGCCATTAACCAATGGTTTGGCAAACGGGGCTATTAAAATCATAAATACAGCTTCCTATACGCATCTTCTAAACTGCCAGTCCAATTCCATTGCGCCATTTTTTTGTATATATTCCATTGGTCTATATCGCCAAACATGGCTTGGGCTTCCGCAATCGGTCTGCCTGGCACTATTTCAGGATAACAACTAAACACCATAGGATTGCGTATCTGAGATATAACACGCTTACATACAATGTGATCGCCAGCACCGCAATTAAGAACCACAAGGGTGCAATCACCCAGCCCAATAATATTTCTGAAAATAGTTTCATCATGTTGGTACATTTCCTCTTTAGTTTCGCTACGGATGCCGCCTTGCGGATTCTTTAAATGCCAAGTTGTTGCATATGGCACAACTAAAATTTTGTAGCCGTTAAGATACAAACCGTATGTAAATAGTGTTTCTTCCCGATGGGCTACACGGGATAACCCTAAGTTATAATCATAAACACCAGCACGGTATAAAAATGAACAATGCAAATGCTGAACTTCTTGCACGGCTTGTATACGATCCCATTGTATATTGGGTTCTTTATCTATATTTTCTACCCTACCAGTTGATTGGAAACAGTCAATTTGTAAAGGTGAAGTAAGAATTTCGCCACCAATTGCACCAACATTGTCTGCAATGTGTGATGATAGTTCTTCTAATACATGAGGTTCTGGAATGGCATCGTCATCAACCCGCCAAACCCATTCATAGCCCATCGTATTAGCCATTTGATGTATATGGTGCTGGCCCTTCTTTTCGGCAAATAACCACTCCCATTCCACGCACTTAATGTCTAACATTTGAAAGAAATATTGATAAATCATTTCTTTTCGCATATCTAACGGTTCATCGTTATCATCAAATATCACCAACTTATCTGGCAATACCGTTTGATTAATAATGGCGTTTAACACTAATGGAAGGGTAGTAAAGTATCTGCCCCGTGTGGCAACAGAACATAAAACGCCTTTTTTCTGTGGGACAGAATCGTATTTAGCTATCATTAAATTAAATCGATTGAATTCGTTAATTGCTTTAGGGTACTTAGATATATTTCCGTGTTCGCCAATGTAGGAAATATTAAAACCTTTAAAATGGATTTCGTTTATGCCGTGAATTTTGTGATGTTCGCCCCAAAACCCTTTTGGCTCATTCCAGGGGCAAGTAATCAATAATCGTTTGCAATGCTTTTTGAGTTTTTCGGCAATTTCTAGGCCATTGTCTAAATGCTCTATAACCTCAAAAGCAATAATGGTGTCGTATTGTTCTAGTGGATAAGTGTTGATGTCGGCATTAACAAATTTGTTAATACCATCCCATCCTTGTGCTTTGGCGTTTTCAATAATTTTAGGGTCGTAATCTAGCCCTGTATATTCAATGTCTTTTGGCAAAAACTGTCTGCCATAGCCATTAGAACAACCAATTTCTAGTATTTTGTTTCCTAGAAGATTGTCCCTAGCCCAAAAATAACGGGTTGATTCTCTTGGGTAAACTTCATCACCTTTTAAGAATACAGCCCGTTCATAGTTGTTCATCAACTCATTTACTTCATCTTGTTTTGTCATGTTTTTATATTAATTAGTGCGGATAAACGGCATCTACTATCATTCCCGCTGTTAATCCCGTTCCAAATACAATTGCCGTGCCGCTAGTTACGGTTACATCCGTGCCATTTCTAACTTTGACACCATTTACATATACATCTATCTTACCCGATGTATAGGTGGTTGATGTAGTAAAACTTGTTTGGCTGGCTGTAGCAGTAAATGAATCATAAGTCATTACACCGCCACCAGAACCGCTATATCCAGAAAAACCAGAATAACCACTAATGCCTGATCCACTATAACCAGAATATCCGCTTATGCCTGATCCTGAATATCCTGAATAGCCGCTAATACCAGATGCACCATTTGTGCCATTACTACCAGAATAACCAGAAATTCCACTAAAACCCGAATATCCTGAATAACCAGATTGTGCCAATAAATTCCAATAAGTAGAATTAGTTGGAAGTTGATTGGTATTGGCAAGAATACAATAGTAACTAGAACCATTGTAAGAAACAATATTTCTAACTACATAAGCAGTTGAACTTGACCAAGCACCTAACCAAGTGTCGCTTGAACCTGAATATCCACTATATCCTGAAATACCGCTTGCACCACTATATCCGCTTATTCCAGAACCGCTATAACCACTAATTCCAGAATAACCGCTATATCCGCTGATGCCAGATGCACCATTAGTGCCGTTTGTTCCAGAAATTCCAGAATAACCGCTGTAACCAGATTGACCAACTGCACCCGAATAACCGCTGTAGCCACTTATCCCCGAACCGCTGTAACCCGAATAACCAGAAATTCCTGAGCCACTATAGCCTGAAATACCAGAATAACCGCTAATACCGCTGTAACCCGAATAGCCACTAATACCGCTATATCCTGATTGGGTATACATTACTTGAGTTGCGGTAACAATTACACCTGGCGTTACTGGCACAGTTGGCCCAGTCTGTGCGCTAGTTGTTGTAATAGAAATGCTTGTATTAGAAACTGCCCAAGCTAATTGCAAATAATCACCAGCGGAAACTGTTAAAACATAATTAACTGCGGCAATTAACGCACCAGCACCGCCATGCGCTGTACCTGGCACATTGTAAATAGAATTACTATCTGCAACATCAGAACCATTTTTTCTTAGCCATACATCAACATTATCGCCATTTGAATCTGTATTTGCGAATTGCAATGAATATTCAAGATTGTATGTACCAGCATTTGCAAATTTAATTTGATTACCAGAAACAATGCTTACGCCATTAGCTTCAAATTGACTACCAATGTTTACAACATAAGCTGTTGTTGTATTTGCGGCAGTTTGATTGGTTGTGTCATAAAAAGAACCATAAAAGCCTTGTACGCCACCGCCACCGTTTTGACCACTAAATCCTGAGTAACCAGAAATTCCAGAATAGCCACTTTGACCAACTGCGCCAGAATATCCAGAAATTCCAGAATAACCAGAATAGCCGCTTACGCCAGAACCAGAATATCCGCTGTAACCAGAGTAGCCAGAAACACCACTACCGCTATAACCAGAAAATCCGCTAATTCCTGAATAGCCGCTATAACCGCTATAACCAGAAACGCCACTACCAGAATAACCAGAAATGCCGCTGTAGCCAGAATATCCAGAAACACCTGATCCGCTATAGCCTGAGTAACCACTATATCCGCTTATTCCAGAACCACTAAATCCGCTAATACCGCTGTAGCCTGATACACCAGAGCCAGAATATCCGCTGATGCCACTAAAACCGCTATAACCAGAAATGCCACTAAATCCTGATGCCCCATTAATTCCAGAATAGCCGCTATAGCCACTAATACCGCTGTAGCCTGATACACCAGAGCCAGAATATCCGCTGATGCCCGAAAAGCCACTATACCCACTTATGCCCGAAAATCCTGAGTAACCAGATACACCTGACCCGCTAAATCCGCTGATACCGCTAAAACCTGAGTACCCGCTATATCCACTTATACCACTACCCGAATACCCGCTAATGCCAGAATATCCAGAGAATCCGCTGATGCCAGAGTAACCACTTATTCCAGAATAACCTGATGCACCATTAATTCCGCTATACCCAGAAATACCAGAGTAGCCAGAATAACCGCTAATGCCGCTACCCGAATATCCAGAATATCCTGATACGCCAGAACCAGAGTAACCACTAATACCAGAATAGCCACTAAATCCAGAAATACCACTATAGCCTGATAATCCATTTTGCCCACTTATTCCTGAGTAACCGCTATATCCTGATACTCCGCTACCAGAATAACCGCTAATTCCAGAAAATCCAGAATATCCACTTGTACCTGATTGTCCGACTGCGCCAGAATATCCTGATATACCGCTAAATCCTGAGTAACCAGAAACACCGCTACCAGAATAGCCTGAGAATCCACTAAAACCGCTTATACCGCTAAATCCTGACCAGCCCGATACACCGCTACCAGAATATCCAGAAAACCCGCTGTAACCGCTTACACCGCTTCCGCTATAACCAGAAATACCAGAGTAACCAGAATAGCCAGAAATGCCTGAGAAACCGCTGTAACCAGAAATGCCAGAATAACCCGAAAAACCAGAATAACCAGATGTGCCTGGTGGCCCTACAATTTCACCTACATTATTCCAAGTTGTGCCAGACCATACATAAAGATCGCCATTGGAAGAAACAATGTAAGCATCGTTTGGAAGATTGCCAACTAAAGGCAAATCCGCTGGTGTGGCAACCGTGCCTTTAATGTTGATCGATGTACCTTGCTGACCACTCATTCCAGAAAAACCAGAATAGCCACTTACACCTGATCCGCTATAACCGCTTATTCCGCTAAAACCAGAGAAACCAGATAAACCACTAGCACCGCTATAACCGCTAATGCCGCTAAACCCACTATAGCCAGAAACGCCAGAACCCGAATATCCACTAAATCCAGAAAATCCAGATGTACCACTAAACCCAGAATATCCACTTGTGCCACTCCCTGAGTAACCGCTTGTTCCAGAAAATCCGCTATATCCCGATATACCGCTTTGGCCAACTGCGCCTGAATATCCGCTAATACCACTAAAGCCAGAAATACCTTGTGGGCCAGTTGCACCTGAATATCCGCTAATGCCAGAACCGCTGTAACCAGAGTACCCCGAATATCCCGATTGACCAGAATAGCCAAAACCTGATGCGCCACTAAAACCACTATAACCCGAATAACCAGAAAATCCTGATGGGCCAAATTGCCCTTTATCAATACTGATAACTTGATTAGGAGTTGGGGTTACTTGTAAATTAACTGTGTTTTCTTTAACAACAGAAATATTTACTGTGTTTTCAACCGCAGTTACATTAGTTGCGCTATTGCCAGCCACTACCTTGATATTTGCCATGATTACTCCACAATGATGCCATCAGAACGCACCAGGAATAATAGGAAAATAATGTAATCATTAGCGGGTGTTGATCCGCTTGCGGGAAAGCTGATTTTTATGCGCCCAGAGTAGCCTACGCAATTTGTAGCGTTAATTTCTAATTCTGGATCGTTAGACATTAATCCCCATGCGGCAGAATCAATAGTCAATGTAAATGTGCCAGCCGTATCTACACGATTGCTGACCGTTAAAGAAACTGGAGTTGGTGTTGGGCTATAGTCGGCAATATCAAAAGATAAGCCGTAACGAGTGTCTTGAATATTTGACACTTCCCTACGAATAATTTGGGCATTAATTGTTGCGCCAGTTAGGTTTACTGGAGTTACATTATCTGACCCAGTAATAACTAAATTCCAATAGGTTGCTTGATCCCATACGAGTTCACCAGCAATAATTGGATTGTCAAATCCCGATACCTGAGTTAAGGTGTTTTTGTTAAAAATTGCCATGATTATTCCAATTCTCGGTTAATGGCAAGTGGCACTCCACTTAGCCCCAAATCATGTTTTGTTTTTTAATATTTTACTTTAAAATTAAATAGGATTAACAATTGCAATTAAATCAGCAGTTGTTTTAGAGTTAGCAATGGCAGTACGCCCATTAGCCAATTCAGCAGTAAAAGTCACATCGTCTGGTGTATTAACAATACCAGCTAATGTATTTAATTGACGCTTTTGGGCTACTTGAACCGCAGCAGCATTAAAATCACGCAGTTTGTGGGCTTGGGCTGTTGGGAAATCTACAGTAACAGTAGAGCCGTCTAGCTTCCATGCGTCAAAAAAAGAAGCATCTGCACCTTGAGGAAGTGCTGAATCTTCAACAATGATTGCACCAGCAGGGCAGTCTTTTGCTAAGACTTCGTTAATTGGCAATTCGCCTGTAGGGACACAGACAGATACACCGCCAGTAGAGTTTGTATAAATGATTACTTGGGACATTTTTATTCCTTATCTAATAAATGAAGCGGAAATTCTTGAATAGTTTGATAAAGCTGCTGCTGAATTAACTGTATATACTCCGCAAGCTGTTGTTGAAGCTCCAACAGTATTATCGCTGACTCCTAAATAGCCACCAGCATTTCCAGGATTTACTCCTGGGCAACCTGCAACAGTATAGTTAGCATCAGACAAAGCATTAGTAAAATTAATGGTAAATAAACCTGTAGACCTATAAGTAACAGAGCTTACATTGTATGAAGCTAAAATTGTTCCAACACCATTACCATTCCAAGTTACCCAAGCCTTTGCTTCGCCAGCAGTTACAGCGGGGGCTGAATTGGTAATTGTTACACCACCAGTTGAAGCTGATACTGAAATACCAGTTCCAGCCGAAACAGATGTAACACCAGCATTATTTAGTGTTACTGATCCACCTAAGGATGGTGTGCCACCACCAGATAATCCAGTTCCAGCATTTACAGTAATACTTGAATTTTGCAATCCAGAATTGCTGGTTTGCCCAGAAGTATTTAGGTTATTAGCAAAGTTAGCTAAATTAAGTGCTTGTGTCATACTGCCCCTGTTCTATTAAAGGTTTGTTGAACCAAAATGTTTAAATTGCTGGTTGGTGTTTGTGCCAAAGTATATGATGTGCCGCCAGCAACCGTATAATCCACAGTTTCCAACAATAATACCCCATTATTATATAGATTAAAAGCCAATGGGTTAAAGGAAAATGGATAAAGACTTTGCCCAATAGTTGTAAATATGTCCACATTGGCTGGTGTGCCGTTGGGAACGCCCAAATTGTTATTTGTCCATTGGATAATTTCTAAATCACCAGAAACGGCATTTACAAAACTAATAGTCTGGCCAGATATATTATAGTCTTGAGCATTAATTACAGTACCGTTTAAAAATAGCAATTCATTGCCACTAACTAAAGTAAACCCTGATGCAGTATATGATCCTGTATTGCTTAATGTTGCAGAGTTTCGGCTAAAACTATTATAAGTTCCAGAGCCGCCAACAGAAGCAAAAGAAATAATAGTAACAATATCGTTTAAAACTGCGCCAGTTGCCAAAGTTACAGTTCCAGTTGATCCGCTAGTATCGGTATATTCAGATGGATTTAATAAACATCCATTAATTAATACCCAGCAATTGCCCGATACATATTCTGTACCTCTAGTAACGCTAAACACGGTTTGACCAGCGGAAGCATCAAAAGCTGTCATTGTGTAATAAAAATTGTCTGGCGGGCTAAATCCAACTACACGCCCATAAATGTCAATTGTTAAAGTGGCTACAGATGATGTTTTGGTTGGCGGCCCACCAAAATCCAATAATTGAGCCAAAGATGCAATAACTTGGCCTTGCGGGTTATTGGTAATAGCAATTTCACCAGTACCAACGGTAGTTGTACCAGTTTGAATAAGCTGGCCAGTACGAGCATTAAGATCAATAATATTATAACCATCTTCCAATGCTTGCCAAATTGTTGGGTCATAACTGCTTGTGTTTGTTGGAACAAATAAAGCCGTTCCAGCACTAAAAGCCGCATTACCAATCGCAAAACTGACTAAATTATTTCCACGATTACAAAAAAGCAAATAATTTAATGAGCCAGTAGTGCCAAATGCGGGAATGGCTTGATACCATGTGTAATCAGATGGATTCGTGTCAAATATTGCGGCAGATGTATTTAAAATGCCATAGTAAGTTGCCCCTCTAGGATTTGAAGTAAATCCACCGCCAGTTGCGCTGGTTGCATAAGCAATAGATAAATAACGCTGTGAATATTGGAATGTTGCTGGCCGCCAATCTAAAACCGTTGATGCTGGGCTAAATAATGATTTGGCAACACTATTAACCATACGACTAAAGAAATACCAATTACCAGCGGGAATTCCCGTTAAAAATACGGTTGGCATTACCACGCTATTACCATATGGCGTACCGCCAGATTGAACAGCAGTTGTGCCAGCCAGCATCAATTGACTTTGTGTTGGATTTGAATAAGCTGAATACCAAACTTCGGCATATTGCGTAATGCCAGCAGAACTTGAAGTAACTTGAATTCCAATAGTGGGTACTGGCAAAGAAGTTAAATTGCTTACTACAACTGGTGCTGGTATTGTTCCAAAACTATTGGGTGCTGACAATCCAGTATTTGATCCTGGCGTATATTGCGTAATGCTTGCATCGTTAAATACTGCTGGATCATAAGCCTGTAAAAGTAAATTTACAGAAATTGTTCCGTCTGATAAAAAGTTTTGTTCTACCTTCATTACCCGCATTAATTTGGCAGTCCAGCCATAATTAGCATTGGTAATGGTTACAACATCGCCAGCTTCTAATTCTAAGCCAATATAATTTACGGTTACTTGCACTTGTAAATCTAATCTAGCGGCTTTAAGAAATCTAGTAGCCAGTAATTGTGCTTGCACATCGTTATTAACCAATGGCAATTGTATTGTCTGGCTATTGGCTGGTTCATTTGGATATAGCAACGCTGGATCAACCAAAGACAAATTAATTGTGCTGGTATTAAATGAACTATTTAATGAAATATCTGGGAATTGACATTGAGCAATGTTATAAGTATTGCTTATATCCATAGTGCTAATAGCAATTGCCGAAATCATATTGGAATCGTTAATATCCATCGCCACCGTGTAAGTTGGCGTTTGGGTAATTACCGACCATAAACCATATATTTGATTAAATGTAAGCAAGCAATCACAACAATTTGTCATGTCTTGCAAATTGGTTAATATATTTTTAGTAGTGTCAATTGCGCCATTAAATGTAAATCTAGGTTGTGTTTCTGGAACACCAAGATAATTATTAAATGTAATTGTTTGTGCAGAATAAACATTTAATGCTGTAAGGCTGGCGGTATCTATTTGCGATACTGGAACTGCACCGCCATAAACCGTATTGGTTAAATAATCATAAATAACATCGCCAGGTGCGGTTCTTGAATTAATAATTTCAAATTGTGTTTGTTGAATACTTGTAACACCAGCATTAGCGTTGTAAGTTAAATGTAATATGGCAAAAGCCGTATTTGTCATTAATTTGTTGCTATCCCATGTATATGTCAATCCGCTAGCTTGCATTACGCTAATAGCGGATTGACTGCTATTTACTGGGCTATTTGATCCATTGCTATATAAATAAATATTTATGTAGCCATTTACTTTTGTGTCTACTAAACCAGTTGCGGGATCAACCAATCCTGTAACAGCCGTGCTTGAACTTTGACCAGGATTAACACTATAAATTTCATTG
>Ga0007862_1000457_pt1 | contig 12759 bp, 19 predicted proteins | sample CryBogCBH20Aug07_FD_71206 | JGI IMG/M metagenome (GOLD analysis project Ga0007862, IMG submission 71206) | Freshwater microbial communities from Crystal Bog, Wisconsin, USA - CBH20Aug07 | ecosystem: Environmental > Aquatic > Freshwater > Lake | place: Crystal Bog, Wisconsin, USA | collected... | reverse complement strand
ATATATTATTTTCTATATTACGTCTACCTTCATTATGTTGTTGACATAAATGGGTATAGTATTCTTTGTTTCATGCTATCTTTTGCTGCATAAAATACCCAGTCCAGAAATAGCTCTAAGCATGATTAAATCTTATTCTAGCATACATGCAAAGCCATCTATAAAGACATCTTAAATTTTAAAGTACACGCATATTCTTGTGTTTTATTGGTAAAAAAAGATAAAAAGTCAAGCATAAAAAATGTAAAGATTTAGGATGATTTCAAAAAAATATCAAATGGTGTTGACTTTAAATTCTCGAAAAGATAATTAGTACGTTTAGACCGATAATTACTTGGAGGTACATGTATGACATACTTGAAGAATATTCAGGGTATCCTAAAACTCATAGATCGATGCTCTGTTCATGCAGATATTTTAAACAAAGAGATCGAAAATATAGGCGATGAAAGATTGAAGTCTTCTTACTTAGATAAACTGACCGAAACCATTCGACAAACAAAAATGGATTACCTTAAGAAAGCCTGCATTTCGTATCCCAAAGGAGGATCTTGTGAAAAACTACACTATTAAGGACATAGAGGGCGTTATTAAAAGACAAAGACAGTATGCAACCCTAGCAGAGAACGAGGGCAAGTACGCTCTTAAGCAGGAGAGTAAGGAAAGAAAAAAGCGTTTTCCTGAAATGGCTAAAGATAGTGCAAGAGAGGCAGGCATAGCCTTTCTATTTGCTGAAAAAAGACGCAAACTTGCTGATAGAGAAGCTGCAAGATTACCCAAAAATAGAGATAAGTCAAGTAGTTCATAACTTCTTTAGCTTAGAACTTCCGGAGTTAGGAAGTTGAGAAGTCTTTAGGTTGCTCTGAAGTACTATTTTGGTTTTGCGTCTCAGGGGTTAAGTCTATATTAGCCCCTGTCTTAATCTCAATAACCTTTTCAACAACCTGCTCAGCTACGTTGTCATCCTTTATACCAAAGCGTTTATTCATGGCATGGAAGACTCCCATACCAGCTAGGAAGGATATAGTTGCGATGATAAAGCTTGTTATCACAGATGCTGATTTCTCCATTTTTCTCTCTTTAGATAAATTCGGCCTTTAAGATCACGTCATTTTGGCCGTAGGTAACTTTAATGGTTATGAACTGTTCTTTATTTACGCTTGCCTCAATCGGGGTTCCTACCAATTCCCACATAAATCCAGTTGAGCAATCGAGGATTCCGTGCATGATTGCACGAACAACTGAACCTTTTTCTGCCTGTACTTGATAAATCTCTACAAGATTTCCATCAGCTAGTCTTTCAGACTGAAGTATCTTAGCTCCGATATTTAGAAATTGCACTCTTGTATTGCATTTCTGTATTGAGGCTAAATCGGTTCCAGCTTTTTGACTTGCCATATAGACAGAGCAACCAGTGCACAGACTCATGACTGATAAGAATAGGAGTTTCTTCATAATCTCACAGTGCCTTTATGGGTACGCTAATATCTGGGGATGCATCTGTTGAGGAAGTCGCATCTTGATCTTCAGCTATACTGTCATTGTTACCTTCAGTTTCTGCTAATGATTGCGAGATAGTAATTGTGCAACCTGAAAGAGACAGGGCTAGAGAGGAGTAAAGTATCAAAATGAGTTTTTTCATTGATTCCTCATTTATTTGCTGGAGCAGCAACTTGATATATAATTTGATTTATGTCATATTTAAGAAAAAAAGTAAAGGGTTTTCGGTATGCCGTTTAAGAGTAAGGCTCAACAAAGGTTTTTATTCTCGAAGCATCCTAAAGTAGCTGAAGAGTTTGCCGAAGAAACTCCGAAGGCTACATATAAAAAGTTGCCACAACATGCAAAAGATAAGAACCATTTTAAAGACTACGAAAAAAAGCATAGAGGAGGATCTAGCCGTGGAAGGTGAAAAGAAATCTAAGAATATGAAGCCTGATAAAATAGGGCATCATGCGTTTTATGAGGGTTGCAAAGCGAAGAAGACAACCTTGCCTGGACAAATGTATGTCCCACAAAAAACCTCAAATGAATCTGAATTTGTAGGTGAGAAAAAGAATTCCTAAATCGGTACTGGCTGAGGCCAGAAAACCGTTAACCTTTAACTCTGAGGAGTTACCAAAATGCCAACACCAACAGTAATTAACCGTTATCAATACCCACAATCGATCTCAAGGAATGTCTGGGATCAAAACTATCAGTATGAAAACTGGAAAACACCACCAGTATTTTCAGGCGATGGTACTATTGCAGGACTGAATGCAGCTACGAATAACAACATCCTGAGAACACCAAATCTAACTCTTGAGTTTAATCCAATTGGAACTCAAGTCGCACCTACATTAGCACCAAAGATCGCTGAGGTATCTGAAGGTGTCTCATCTTTAGATCTTGCAATGACTCAAACAGCAAGTTTAGGCGTTGAGTTATGTCCTGGAATTACAAAAGAAAATCCATTAGCCTTTAAAATGGGTTCTTCTGCTGCTATCTTTGTGCGTGCAAAACTTAAAATTGCAACTGTTGCAGGAGCTGCAACATGTGCAGTAGGTTTTAGAGTATGCGCAGCCTATCAACAAGCCTTCCTCTCTTATAGTGATGTTGTTGCTCTGAATGCAGCAGCTGGCACTATAAATGTCTCTACCGTTCAAACAAGTGGAGCACCAATCACTACAAATACCACCCAAACTTGGGCTAATGCTGCAACGCATGAGTTTATGGTGCTTATAGATAGTACTGGTGTGGTTTCCTATCAAATTGATAAGGCAACACCGACAGTTGTTCCAACATTGCCATATCAGTTTACCGCAGCAATGTATGTTGTCCCATTCCTTATGATAAAACAGGCAGCAGCTGTTTCACTAAGTGGAACAGTTAATTTACTCGAATGGGAATGCGGATTCCAATCGTAAAGATCTTTTCCATGAGACTTTAATCCATATGGGAGTAGTGGGGGCAGTAGAAATACTGCTCCTTTTTATTGCTTAAAAGTACTTCTCAACGATATAATTCTGGTATATGTTTCCAAGAACAGATAAATGTTTATGGGACGAATTGAATCAAAAAAATGGTCGTTCTATTCCATACATTTTCAAGTTATTTATTTTATACAAGGACGTATATGGAATTCGAGTTTGTGGAGTTTTATCCAGACATATCTAAACATTCAAAGTTTTTAGGTACTGCTCATGTGTATGTTTTCTCAAAAAAAGATCCGGACGTAACATTCGATGTACGTGGGATCATTATACTTAAAAACTATCAAAACAAGATTCTTGTCCAGATGCCTCAACGAACGCAGTTTGATCCTGAAGAAAAGAAACTGGTGAAATTTACTGTCTTAGAACTCAATAAAGACAACAAAAAGAAACTTCAAGTCTTTGTGAGGGGTGAGTATATCAAATGGAGGAAAGCGCACCCTGAGTTTAAAGAACATTGTGTTATGCAAAAAGAAGAGATCAACCCAAATTTCATCGATATTCCAGAAATGGAAGTACACGATAAAAAATACGCAGAATATAGGGCTGCCCATCCTCCTAAGAAATTCGTTCCTAGAACCAATACCTATCCACCAAAAAGCAGCAGCAATACCTATACTCCTAGAAGCAGTAACAACACCTACACTCCTAGAAGCAGCAGCAATACATATACGAATCCTTCATATACAAAACCTATCGTAGGGCATTCTTCAACAGATATAAATTACAACAGATAGTACACGAGAGAGCAAAATGATCTGGGTCAGCATTAAGAATAAACTTCCAGAAGTAGATAGGCGTGTTCTATTTCTCATAGGTAAGTCTGGGACAATATCCGACAAGGGCGATATGCATGTTGGATATCGAGATGAGGAAAGAAATCCTTGGATGTGGACAACTGGGCACAGTGTCTTCACTCAAGAGGAAGTGTCGCATTGGATGGTTTTACCAGAAGAGCCATAACCTCTATCATGCGTATGAAATAGGCGTTTTGTATGCATGATGATCTATCATGTGTATGAAATAGGCATTTTGTATGCATGATATTATCCTTCCATGGGAAATTTAGGAAGAGAAAACCAAAATTTTACTTTTTCCCAATTCATATATTTTGGGATAGATGGCATAGGATTTTCTAATCCGCAATATCTACCATATGAAACAAAAAGATCATTTCCTTCTGAATAAACTATAAATTCATTTTCTTGAGGAAGTTCTTTTTTTATATCTTTCCAAGTAGAGGTTTCCATTATTTTTCCTTATTTTTTTCTTCTTTTTGTTTAACACCAGATTGAATTTCGCATAGTGTCTTATGGAAATCTCGCATTTCTTTTGATACTGTATCCTTGAATGAATCCATAGACTTCTTAAATTCATCTATCTTCTTATCTGTATGAAGATATAGAGCTATTGATACTCCAATACTTGTAACCATAAGAGCCAAGTTTGCTCCGACGATTGTAAGAACTGGTGTCCATATTTGTGCTGCTTGTGTTTCCATTATTTTCCCTTTTATTTGTTCCTATTCTCTTCAATCTTGCAAAGACGATTGTGAAAATCTTTAACGTCATCTTTAATTGCCTTAACGTCTTCCTTAATTGCCTTAACATCCTCTTTGATGGCATCAATCTTTGCATCTGTAGCTTCAGAGTATATCTTAATCATATCCGATGTATCTTGCTTGAACCATCTTAAAATCAAAACTACCGTACCGAACATAGCAAAAGGCGCAGCTAGGCCGGTTATTATTTTTGCTACCTCAATAGACACTTCAGGATCCTGCATTCACGAACTCCTTCCTTCTCTTATCAAAATGTTTTACTATGTAATTTCACATATTTTCAATGAGGTTATAATGTACCATTATTCTAGGAATAAATCAAGCTCAGAAGGCTATTCTGGAGGAAAATCGAATGCATATTTCTATGGAAAAGGAGGAGCACCTAACAAAGAGCAAATTAAATTTGATGAAAAGTATACCGAGAAATTCTTAAAGGACTGGACAGGTTGCCGAACACGACATGATGGGCAGCAACAGATTATCGATGACTACAGATCTGGTAAGTTTCGGTACCAATTCATCCAAGCAGGTCGAAAGTTTGCAAAAACAACAACTCTCATCGATATTGCTTGGTTGGCTTGTAATACAAAGCAGAATATCGTCTGTTACATGGGCTTTCCTTCCATTTCACAAGGTATCGATGTCATTTGGGATGAATTGCGAGCTCAACAATGCGACTTAAAAGACCCATATATGTGCGATCGATACGTTTCTAAAACTGATAGTACTCGCCATATCATAAAATTCAACAATGGCTCTTGGATAAAGCTTTTTGGAACCTGGGTTGAGGTTAAAGGGCGTGGTACACAACCAGATTTACTCATTTTTGATGAATTTCAAGATTGCGATCCCGAATACATCGAGGCTATGGATCCAAATTTGGCGGCCAAAGCTGATTCCCATTGCATTATGTCGGGTACACCTCCAAAAGTCCCTGGACATTATCAGGATTGGAGAGAACGAATTCGTATGAGGGAGACAGGGAAGGTCTATCACTTTACCTCTTACGATAATAGAGCACTTCCTCACCTAGAAAAATGGCTCGATGAGAAACATGCCGAACTTGTAAAGGTTGGTAAGGAAGATATCTGGCTCCGTGAGTACATGGCAGAAGATTGTTTTTCATCATCGGATAGAGTCTTGCCAGATCCTGTTTTTCATGAAAGAGAGAAGATCTTTGCTATTGCCTCTAATTTCGCCTATAGCGATAGGATACCAATCGTAGCTATATCCATTCATAAAAACTACATTTGTGCAATCCTGGGCATTTTATGCCCTAAAAAGGCTATATTTTTCACCGACATGTACATGTCCTCAGAAATCTGGAAAACTTCATACGAAGACATTTACCCAGCGATTAACTCAAAAGTAAAAGAACTTAATGACTTTTGTGGTAAGAAGGTTAGACAGGTTGTTTGGGATGAAAGTGAATCTTTTACTGATATTGTATCAGGTGTTTGCAGGTGTAGGAAAGATATCAAATGGCAGGACAGAGGCATCCCTCTTTTAAAAGAGATGATGGTAAAGAACAAGGTATTTTTCTCAAGAGAGTTAGGAGAGGTTGGTCTTGAGTGTCAAAAGATGCTGATGGACGAATCTATCAAAGTGATAGAAAAAAACTATCCTAAATTGAGCACTCTTGGAATGATTGTAAATGAATACTTTCAAAAAGATCCAATAATCATCGCAGCAGCTCAAGACTTTGATAAATATGAGGGGTTAAGGCAGATGGGGATTCCATGCCCTCCAAAAAAACGAGGAAGAACGCTATTTCATATAGGTGCCTGATTAAAGAATCACACAATCAGGGTCTTTATATGTCTCAATGTTGAGGTCTTCTGGGAGGATTTCTGGTTGTAGGCTCACAGATCCATCTTGTGTGAAATATCCAGAAGTTTCTTCAAGGAGCATATAATCTACATAGTTAACTAGGTTGGTCTGGCTTTGTACGGTTTGCATAGAACCTCATGTTTTTCATGATTTTTTACGCTCATACGCTGCTATTGCGCTTAATAGATCAAAACGCTATTCTAGGTATGTCCATTTTCCTTGGACATTTTTTTGATTCAGTTCTCAACGATCTTCTTTTCAAGGGATCGTTGAGTCTTTGAGTTATTTTACATTTTCTTTCTGAATTTTTGCGATAAAATGCTTGATATTTTCAACATTATCGTTAAATACAAACTTTAACGCTTCTTCTTGATTTTTTACATTGCGCTCTTTCGATGCTTTCTTATCTTTTAAAAGACAATCTGCCAATATAACGGTATTCATCGCTAAAATATTGCCGAGAATATGGGTTACAACAGGTATTTTTTGGTTGTCTTGGCAACAGCTTTTTTTTAGAAAAGAGTAAATCGCTTTTTCAATTTCTTCCATTGCCAATTCTAACGATTTTTCTAGTTGCTCGTCTTTTTCTATGTTGGATTCTTGCATGTTATCTCGATCTTACGAAATTGTTTTGGGTAGTCTCTTTAGGACATTCAGATTTATCAAAATTGGTGGATTTATATTTAGATTCTTTTTTTAGAGCATAGGGTTCAATTACTTCAACCAATTTATCGAATGTCGGTCTAAAATCTCTATGAGAATAGGTTATACAAAATACAGGTAGTTTGGAAAGAATTTCTTTTAAAGTGGGGCAATTTACGGCAATACTGGTAATGCTTTGAGATAGGTATTTGTACAAACATGGCGATTTCTCAAGTCTGCTTTTTGCATAAATATAGTTTTCTTCCTCAGGTGTTTTTTTAGCATCTAAGATTTTTTGTGCTTCATTTTCTTGCATTTTTTTCTTTGCTTCTTTGTTGTCTCTTTCTTGTTGAAGGAATTTTCTTGTTAGTCCAACTTCTCCTAATGCGTAACATTCTCCATAGTTGTGTCCTTGCATTTCCATTTTATTTAAATGATTTATAGCATTTCTCTTTTTTTTATCGATATCTTGTTTTGAAAAATCACCGAAGTCTCGATAGATATATTCTAAGTCTTGCTCAGTCATTTTTTTTCTTTCGAGAAGTTGTCTTTTGGTAAATTGCTTCTGCTTTTTTTCCTTTTGGATAGGAGGGATAGGTGATTTTTTTATGCTTTTTGGTTCTTCTATTTTCTTTATGGGATCAGGAAGCTTTTTTTGTTGCTCTATTTTTTTATTTGAAAAAGAGGTGGTGGCCGAGGCTTGCCGAGGCTGGGTTTCTTGATTAGTTTTCCCCATACCCCTTTCCTCTACTACCTCTTTCTTCAATAGATTAGAAGGAGAATAGCTTGTATTATAGTTATTATATGTGTGGCCAAAATTTACCCAGCTACAAGATTTTTTAAAATCTGGTTCTTGTGTAGGGGTTAGAAGCGCTTGGTTTAGAGAGTAAAAGTTTTTCTTTGTTCCTTTTTCCCATCGGACTTCTTTTATAATAATTCCCATGTCAATTACTTCTTTAATTGCTGTTTTTGCGGAACTTACGCATATTCCTCCCCTTTTGGCTAATTGAGAAATAGTCATCCAATCGAATATTTTATCAAAACCTTCTGTAGTCTTAAAAACTGCTGTTATTACCCCTCTTGTGCTTTTTTTGGTTACAGAAAGAAGAATGTTACCTAGTAATTTCTCAATGGATCCGTTAAGATGCACATATTTGAGATAAAAATTATCTTGGGGGCTTGATTTTGAATAGACATATTGTGTATGCTGAAGTCTGACTTTATTATGATTTTGTAAATCATTCGTTATTGAGTTGTGGCCGAGTGGCGTACTGCTATCTCGGCTATTTTTTTGCTCAAAATTCTGTTCAATCCCAGTCTTAAAAAATCCAGAAGTTGCTACGTTTCTCTGTTGGTGATTCTCATTTAATGAAGGATATGGCATGATATGTTCACTTATTTTACGGTTTTGCCAAACTAGCGTTTCGCCAGTTTGGCTTTTTTTTTGCTCAGATTTTTTCTGTTGGTGATTCCCTTTTAATTCAGGATATGGCATAGTGGGCTCACTAAATTTTGTAAGGTTTTGCCAAACTAGCGTTTCGCCAGTTTGGCTTTTTTTTTGCTCAGAATCTGGACATTTCCGAAATTCCGTTTTTTCAAGTGTATCTGTTTGGGTGATCTTTAAGCAATTCCCTTTCTCAGGATGAAAAAAGTTAGCTTTGGGGGTTGACTTTATTAGTTCTTTTTGTAAAGATTTAAACATATTTTTTCTTTGTGTGTATATATATATGTTCCAGAGAGCTTTTAGCCTATCTGGTACATATATATATTTTTTTTCCTAAGATCCATTTCTTTAGGGTGTCTCTAATCCCCTCCAACCTACCCGTTGTTCGATCGGAAATTCCAACTTTAAAGATATGATAAATTCCTGTCAAAGATTAAGCATTCCTTTACACAAAATTACGTAATTCTATTGCATAAAAAAACATTGAGTGTTACATTCAAAACTGTAGCTAGACATGATGGCGCAACGAGAAAATAAGCATCCAAAACTCCTTATAGTTTAGAGTAGAGAGCATATGTTCCTTGAACTTTTAGGAATATCGATCTTAGTGGCAATATGCGGACTATGGGTTGTCTACTCTAAAATTTTAACACAACTAACTCAGCTTAGAGCAGATGTTGACAAATTTAATGAGAAATTTGATACAATAAAAAGCACCACCTCTCGCGATGGTAGATTCGAGACGTTGAAACGGGCTTTCACTCAGCCTGGAGCTGGAAATGACAGAGTCAGACCTCAATAAGTATTTTTTAACCAAAAAGATCCCGTATGTTAAGCCTTTTTATGCAATAAAATGGCACGAAGATAAGGAGATCTTAGGTTGGTTTAAAGATGCTGAGCATATCCTAGGAGAGTACTATAGACCTCTTTTTAGGGAACAGCATGAGAACCTTCAGCTCTTCGTAGGATCTGGCTTAAATCCTAACTTCTGTTCCCCGTATACAGCAACGTTTGCAACTACCTCTGATATATATGCAGAGCCACAACAGCTCTTCATCAACGAAGTCTATCGAGCCACGATGGATCAAATATCGTTGATTATTTCGCATGATCTCATTCCTGATGTCCTCCCAAATTCCGAAGATTATTCCGATAAAACCTCTTGTAACATAGTCAAAGAGTGGCTTGACTCGATGAGCTATGATCTTGATATAGAGGCATGCAGGTTTAGATGGGAACTCGCGAAAAAGATGTTCGGCGAAATCTACACTATCGTTATGTGGAATCCGAACAAAGGTGATCTACACCCATACGCCAAAGAGTTTGATGAAGAAGAACTCCCACTTCTCGATGAAGAGGGTAATGAGGTCTTAAGTTTCAACGGCGAATCGGTAAAATTAAAAAAAAGAACTCGGGTTGGAGATATTGAATTTGTCACACCATTCCCTTGGGATGTGATGTTCGATCCCCAGCCCAATTATGATGCATCGTGCTGGTTCTATTGGAAAGAGTATGTTGATGTTGACTATCTGAAAAAGAAATACCCGAAATTCAACTGGGATCAGACGAAGCAGCTTGAAAAATATTATGATCCATTCTCGAATTCCGAGAAAGACAACCCTAGTCGTCGTACGATCTTCTATTTTTTCCACAAAAGTCACGAGTTTCTACCGGAAGGTCGATTCATCATTGCATCAAAAGATTATGTTTTGCTCAATGAGCCGATGACACTGCCGACCCTTGTTGATAGTCAAACTCTCCCTATCGTCCGTTTTATGGACATGGACATTTGGTATGGTTCTAGAGGGATCCCTATACTATTCAGAAATGTCAAAAATGTGGCAGATGCCTACAACAGGGTCACCAACCAGATCTATAATAACCTAGAAATGGAATCGCCAAAACTCTTTGTACATAGAACTTCTGGGGTTGATGCGCAACGCATGCCAAACGGTTCTGTAGCAATTGAGTGGGATGGCAATATAAAGCCAACTATAGAGACTCCTAGCACAAACTCCTCTGGAATCTTTGCCTTTAGGGACTCTCTTAAGAAGAATATCGATGAAATATCCCTCCAAAATCCGATGGTTCGTGGAGATACTCCAAATGCGCAGATGGATTCATTTGTCTCATTGCAGTATTTTGAGGATATCAGAAATCAACTAGCCTCTCCAGATATCAAAGGGCATATTAGATCGATGGAACATCTGTTCCGCCTCATGATTACGATCGCCAAAGACAAATACAAGCCCGAAGATGGAAGGCTCATCAAGATTCTTGGAAAACACAACACCTATCAGCTGAAATATTTCGATCCGATCAACCTCCAAAAGTCCTATGATGTAAAAATCTCCTCAAGTGGAAATCTCGCTAACTCAAAAGCGGCTCGATCGCAGATGATTATCACGATCAAGAGAGATTTTCCAAATATCATCAGCGATGAGCTGTTCTTGGATATGCTAGGTCTATCTCATAGCAAAAAATTCATGAACGCTATTACGGCAGCTGTCTCCTCTGCTGAGGCTGAAAATCAAGATATGTTTAACGGAGAACAAGTTTTGTCTCCAGCTCGGTTTGAAGATCTTATTACCCATTGGGAGACGCATAGAATTCCGATGCAGACATTAGATTTCAAACAGGCTCCTGAAGAGGTTAAAGATCTCTTCATAGGCCACGTTGCAGCAACAGAAAAATTGATGTTTGAACAGGCTGGAGAAAATCCAGTATTTCAACAACGACTGGCAGGTTTGCGACAGTTTCCGATGATCTACACGCCGGTTCCTGTCAACGAAATGCCCCCCAATTCTAGTCTAATGGGTGAGCAAGCCCCTGAAGCTCCTGTAGAACAGGCTCAGGATGAGGCTTCACAAACTCAACCTATGATCGGCTAGCTCTATATTTACTGACGACAACTAAAAATGTAAATTGTCAGTATAGCCAAACACACCAAACATACCAGACACATTTATAGACCTTTCAGCCGTATAGGAATTGGTTATGACCATAACAGATACAACAGTTGAACTTAATGATTTAAAAAATCAATTGATTGAGAGGCAGCATAAACCGAATTCTCTGAGTACAGAGAAAAATGAAATTGCTGACGATCAACCAAAAAGAGCCGTACAGGATGTGAAGAAATTCACATTCCGAAAGGGCGAACAGAGCTTTGAACTCGATGAAGATGCAGAGTTTGAGATGATGGCAGATAAAAAGCCTATCAAACTTACTCTCAAAGAGCTTAAGGATAGAGCTGCTGGAGACATTGCGGTGAAGAACCGAATGCACTCTCTAGCCGAAGAGAAAAAGAAGGTGCAGGCGACCTTAAAAGAATTTGGGTCTCTCGCGAAAACTGATCCACTTGGAGCCTTGGAATATATTTCCGAGCAAGTTAAGGACAGCGATAGCGAGTTTGAGTACGCAAGTTTTCTAAATGCGCTTGCAGAACAGGCAGAAAAGCTCGGGAAAATGGACGAAAAAGAGCTTAAAGCCTATGAACTTGAAAAGAAGCTGACGAAGGCCGAACAAGATTTATCTCTGAAAGAGAGAGAAAATCGCGTGGTTCATATGAAACGCGATCTTCTCAATGAGTTTCCTGAGATAGGGGATCAACAATTCGACCAGATGGTTACAGCGGTGCTGGAAAGTGATGAGCTAGCTGCTCGGATAGAAAACGAGGATGATCTGATGAGAACCGTAGAGGATCTTATCAAGGAAACTCTGACTCAGAAAGACATCATTCACTTGTTGAATGAACTGAGTCCGGAGTATGCCAGTGACAATACCCTTATTTTCTCTCTAGCAGACCAGATGAGGCAGAATCCAGACCTAGACGAGGAAGATGTTCGGGATATCATTCGCTCCGTGACAAGGGGCAATGAACGGCACATTGCAAAACGTGTCTTATCTCAAAAACAGAGATCCTCAGCAGATGTAACGCAATTGAAGGCACAGGGTGCCACCGATTTTGACGTATTAAGGGAACAGCTCGAAGAGCTTAAAGAAAAAAAGATTAAGAGGTAAACATGTCTTCAGTCATTAAACAATTCAGCATTTCGGATATATCGAGTCTCTATAGGATTGCCTACGGTGATCTAGAGATGGATGCAGCAGGGTGGGATCATAGCGAGCTTATTGGACTCGTCGAAAAATCCCCCAAATTCGTGGGCAACAGGCTTGAAATGGCGCAGGTTGTCGATTGGGGTGGTGGTCAATCTTCTGGAAGTCTCCCATCAAGCAGCGTATCTCTCCTATACAGGCCATTTATTACCGCTAAGAGCGTCTATAGTACTTCGGTCATAGATAGC
>Ga0007862_1000454_pt1 | contig 12793 bp, 13 predicted proteins | sample CryBogCBH20Aug07_FD_71206 | JGI IMG/M metagenome (GOLD analysis project Ga0007862, IMG submission 71206) | Freshwater microbial communities from Crystal Bog, Wisconsin, USA - CBH20Aug07 | ecosystem: Environmental > Aquatic > Freshwater > Lake | place: Crystal Bog, Wisconsin, USA | collected... | reverse complement strand
CTGTCCTGCGGTGTTCCCCAGCTACTTTGGGCACTGACAATGACCTGAGCGGACGTTGCCGGAAGCGTTGCCGAATGAGAAGCAAACGCCGCACTTATCATCAAACCTAAAGGCAAAAGCCGACACAAAGGCTTTGCATGAAAGTTCTTCATGAATTTCTCCTTATCTTAAAATTCATTGGTAATTCGAGGAATCTGTTTCACTTGAACCCTTAAAGGAAATCTAGGCTGAAGCAAGACGTGATTCCAATGAATGATTTACAAGTCTGCTATTCGTGAAACTAATATTCGGTCTATTGAGCTCAATCTCCGGACCGTTTTCTGAAGCCCTCCTTGATCAAGGAGGGCAGACCATAGCCTTGGGATGCCTGACTATGACCCAGCCTGCAATTGATCCCAACCCCACGAAGTGAAGCACTGCGTCACGGCTATCCAGCTGACGCAGGGCCCGCCGTCGAACATTTCGCGTCAAGCCACAGCCTGGACAAAGCCCCAGCCGTGTCCTCCGGCCACATCTATACGAATTTGTAATGCTTTTTGAACGACATGGATCATGCTGGCTTACGCATGTTAATCATCAAGCTTCATGCAACCGCTGAAAAAAAGATTAAAAGCAGATTAAAGTCGTGAATGTCGGATTCCGACTTCCTGAAGAGGAAAAGAAGAAACAGGCCAGATGGATACCCAAGATGCCAGGGGTGTCCTGCGACCCAATGACTCAATGCCTTGGGGATCGGCGTGCACCCATGCACTGCTTCGAAGTCGGCACCTAACTCGCCCTGCACCGGGGAATTAAAAGAGAGTACGCACCGCTTTTGCCCGCCCCCCTTATTCATTATCCGAATATCTTTCTAATCTTTTATTCTTTCTGATTTTCTGAGTCGATTGCTAGGATTTGCCCTAAGCCGGATCGTGGTCGGACCCACGCACTGTGCTCCCGGATGGATCTTCAAGCCACATCGAAATCGACCATGTCCCAATCAAAAACACCCCTGAGCGATAACGACATCCGCAAGGTGCTCGACGCCATCAAGGGCCTTCGCTTTGGTTCCGTGGAAATTACCGTTCACGAGGGACGAATTGTCCAGGTCGAACGGAAAGAGAAGATCCGCTTGAACATCAGCCTCAAGGATCTGGACCAAGAGACCGCTTCAGGCGACGGCAACGCCTAAATCATCCGCTGCGTGCCGACCCCAAACCGGGAGGCCAAGTACTGATCACGACCCGCAACCGACCCTGCACCTCAGGGAGGTGCCATAACAATTTCGACCAATCTCAGCCTTACTGGGGGACGCTCAATGAGAAAAACAAAACTGGCTTTGCTGGTTGCAGCAAGCACGGGTTCCGCCCTGCTTGCCGTATCACCCGGCGCATTTGCACTGACCGAGGCAGAACGCCTCGAACGCCTGGAAAAGACGCTTCAAAAACTCGAGCAACGTCTCGAGACGTCTGAATCCGAAAACAGGGCGCTTCGGAATGAACTCAACAAGAGTGAGCATCTGACCAAAGCCAAAGCAGGCAAATCTTCCAGCCATCTCGCCAGCGAAGACAGTGCAGGTACGTCCCCAGCCACCGCCCTCTCCGGCAAGCCTATTACCCAGAGCGACTACAAGGCACTCGACACCAAGGTCAAGCTCCTCGAGCGGAAATTCGAAGTTGAAAAAGAAGTGGCCGACAATGCCCGCAAATCAGCCGCTAAGGTTGACGTTGGCCAGAACGGATTCAAGATCGGCACTGCGGATGGCGACTGGCAGCTCCGTCTTCGTGGCTTCCTTCAGGCCGATTTTGCAGGCTTTCTCCATGACAATGTCCCGGGCAACGGCAATGGTATTGGCTGGGATAACACCCTGGGCGCGAACGGTGGCCCTGTAACCTATTACCCGAATGGCCTGGCTCAAGATCGTTTCCAGATCAGTCGCGCCCGACTCCAGTTCGCAGGTACGATCGCAAAATACACCGACTTCCTGATTGCCGAGGACTTTGGCCAAGGTCAGGCACGTCTTTTCGACGCCTGGGCTGATTTCCACTACTACCAGCCCCTGAGTTTCGCCTTCGGTAAGCAGAAAGGACCGCAGGATCTCGAGCGTCTTCAGACAGCCACAAATATCGTCTTTGATCAGCGTGGCTACCCCACCCAGCTGGCAGCCAACCGACAGGTCGGCGCCATGGTCCACGGCGAATTTGGTGGACCCGGCTTTGATACCAAATACGTTTCGAACATTTCGCACTCCAACGAGTTTTTCTCCTACCAGGCAGGCGTGTTCAACGGCAGCTTCGATAATCAGGCAGTACAGAACTCAGACAGCACCAGCTTTAGCAACAAGGAATACGCTGGCCGCGTCTTTGCCCACCCCTTCCGTAGCGTCGACTTTGAACCGATCCAGCGCCTCGGCATTGGCTTTGCGGGGAACTACACCGACTTCAACCAGGCTCAGGGACTGGCCAGTGCCCCGCTGCAGTCCATGGGGCAGGCGAATATCCTGACCTACTCTGCCGGTGTTACTGTACCCGGGACTCGCTATAGCAACACCACCCAGACGACGGGCATTTTCACCGGCAATGGGGGCTCCCCCACCGCAACCGGGGGGGCGGTTCCAGATCCCAAGACCATTACGATCTCGAACGTCAATACGGTTTATAGCGGCGCCATGCTGAATGGCGGCCAATACCACTTAGCGCCGCAAGGCTACTGGTACTATGGCCCGTTCGGCCTCCTGGCGGATTGGACCATCAGTCAGAACCAGCTGTCGGTCACCCAAAATACCGTGGCGACTACCACCTCACAGGCGGACATCAACGCTCAGGCGACCGGCACCCTGACCCAGGGCACGACCGCCGCACCGGGCTATCGCGCCATTACGCAAACCGTCAATTCGACTCAACCCAGCCCGCTCCCGAGCAAGACCCAAACCAACACGGCTTGGCAGGCGCAGGTCTCTTATGTTCTGACCGGTGAAGAAAACACCTATTGGCAGATCAAGCCCACCAAGGCCTTCGATCCCTTCAACGGCAACTGGGGCGCTTGGCAGCTCGCCTTCCGCTGGACAGAACTCAATATCGATCAGAGCACCTTCACCAACTTCGGTAGCGCAGCAAACCCGCTGTATCTCTATTCAGATCCGAGGGCCTCCGTCAGCCATGCACAAACCTGGGGTCTTTCTGCCAACTGGTTCCTGAACAGCAATGTGAAGCTGCAACAGTCCTACGACTCGACAACCTTTACTGGAGGCGCTGTCACACCTACGGGCCAGATCGCCAATCGACCGGACGAACACGTGTTCTGGTCACGCGTCCAGATCTGGTACTAACGAAAAGCCCATCCAAAGAGGTTATTGACTATGACAAAGTTCATCACCCAATGGCTGATCGCCAGCGGATTCATCCTGATTGCCGTTACAGGCAATGCATCGGCGGCGCCCACACCCAATGTTAGGGGTCAAACTTACTGGCTTGGGGGCACCCTTTCTGGAAAGGTCACTCAGAACTGGAAAGGTCAGGGCCCTGCAACAGGCTCCAACCTGAAGCTGGTGGTCTCGGATCTCACGACCATCAATTACACCAGTGTCAACGCCTGGCCGCTGTGGAAAGCCCAACTGGTCTTTAATGCGGACGGTACGTTCCAGTACTGGGATATCGATCTTAACAATACCCAGGCGGGCACCGTGCCCTCCATTCCGTCCACCGCAGCAAACCAGAATTGGCGTCCTTACACCGGGACCTGGACTCAAAGAGGCAAGAGCGTCACTTTGAACCTCGACGTTTCCGCAACGGGAGAATACGCCCTCTACCGTTTCTATGGCGTCAACACAGTTCCGGCCCTCCCCGCCAGTGGCGACGGCCTCTTTGCCGGTCAGGCCGCGACGGCGAATGTTCCTAGCATCTACAACGGAACGGAAAGCCCAAATGCGCCTGACTATTACTTCACCTATCGTGCGTCCTTTCCGGGAAATCCCTCTTACGACAAGCGGTATTACACCTGGAAAGGGAAGTTCAACAATAAAGGCCAGTTGACCCTGACCCAATCCACCTTCTATCAGGTGAGTGATCTTCAGAACATTGGATTCGTCGCAACCAACCCGGAAGCTCCCCCAACGGATCTCTATCGTGTTTACGCGCAGTTTATTTTGACCAAGTCCTTAACCAGCCAGTAAGGCTTCAACCCACACCCAAGGAGAATGCCCATGAAACTGTCCCAAACCCTAACAACCGCTCTGGCGCTGGCGATCATCGCAAGCGCCACGGCGGTGCCGTCGACCGCTTTGGCGGATGACATTTCACTGCTGAATGTTTCCTATGACCCAACCCGGGAGTTCTACGAGGAATACAACAAGGAGTTCAACAAGTTCTGGAAAGCCAAAACGGGCAATAACGTCATTGTGAACCAGTCGCATGGCGGTGGCGGCAAGCAAACCCGCGCCATCATTGATGGTCTTGAAGCAGACGTCGCCACACTCGCTCTGGCGTACGACACCAACCAGCTTTCTGAAAAAGCCAAACTGATTCCTCCGACCTGGCAGTCACGTCTTCCGAACAACAGCACCCCTTACCTCTCCACGCAGATCTTCTTGGTGCGTAAGGGGAATCCCCTGGGCATCAAGGATTGGGATGACTTGGGTAAAAAGGGAGTGGGTGTTGTAACACCAAACCCGAAAACTTCAGGCGGTGCTCGCTGGGGTTATCTTGCGGCCTGGGGCTATGCCCTCAAGAAGAGCGGCGGGAATGAAAATGATGCGAAAGACCTCGTCAAGCGGATCTTCAACAACGCGGTCGTTTTGGATACCGGTGCTCGCGGATCAACCGTCACCTTTGCGGAACGTGAACTCGGTGATGTCCTGATCACTTGGGAAAATGAGGCGCATCTGGTGCTGAAAGAGTTCGGGGCAGACAAGTATGAGATTGTCTATCCCAGCATCAGCATTCTCGCAGAACCTGCCGTCACTCTCGTCGATGTCTATGCGCGGAAGCATGGCACCACCGAGGTGGCTCAAGCTTACCTCGAACACCTTTACAGCAAGGAAGCCCAGGAACTGGCAGCGAAGCATTTCTATCGCCCCTCAGATGCGGCGATTTTGAATGCGCACCGCGACCGTTTCCCAAACATCGAGCTCTTTACCATCAAGGATGTCTTTGGAACCTGGGATCGTGCACAAACCCGACACTTTAGTGACGGCGGCGTGTTCGACCAGATCTACGGTGTGAAGTAAACAGTTACCGTTAGGCTAACTTCTTCAGCGGCCCGGTGCATCCGGGCCGCTTCGGAAGAAACGTCGATAGGAATCAGACCCTGATAGAACCCATGAGCCTCAATCCTCTCCAGCCCAGAACGGAACCAGCGCGATGTCGAATGCGGCCCTAAATCGCCCCACATTCTGTTGCCTTTCCTATTGAAGGAGGATCAAGACCATGCCCCTCACCCATCTCATTGAAACGTTTAATCACCGCTTCATCACTGAAAACCAGCTTAACAAGCCGCCCTTTGACTTCAAGGCCGGCCAGGTTTTCGGGCGCTTCGGCAACCTCACTTTTACCAGTGAATTTCGTCCGGTCAGACAGCTTTCCAGTCTGGATCAGATTCGAGGTCACGATACAGCCCCGCTAATTTTCTCACCGTCGTTCGTGGAGAATTCCGAGGGCTTTCGTGATGAAAGCGTTCCGAGTATCGTGAGCCTGGATCGACTCACCCGAACGGTTCACATGCTCAACTACCTGCTCCTTGATCAAGACAGCGGGAGCCTTTTCCTCCATGTCCATCCGCAGCATATCTTGACCGTCAAGAAGGATCATGGGGCCTACTTCGAAGACATTATTCGAAGCTGCGGACTGTCCCTTCGAAGGATTGTCGTCAGCCTGACGCTTTCTGCATCCCAAGATTCGAATCTTGCTGTCTTGCTGGATCGGCTTCGCAATTATCGGGAGCGAGGCTACGCGATTGCCATTCGTTTTGACGGCAACACCCCTCAGGACCTTACGGAAAAGGTTAAAAACCATTTTCTGCATCGTCTGGCACCCGACCATGTTCGCCTCTCCGTTGGGCTTTTCGATCGGGAGTATCAGGGTCGCAGCGGCGAAAGACAGCGACAGAGCCTTTTGTCCGCTATCCGCCAGCACGATACTCAGGTTCACTTCACAGGAATCCGATCGATGGAGGACCTGATCCTCAGCCGTGAACTCGGTGCGGATTTCGTTGAAGGCGCCTATTTTGAAAACGAACTGCATTCAGCGCGAACGCTCAGGCGTTTTGCCTAACACTTCCCTAGATTCATCAGGCCAGATCGCTTTTCATCGCGCGCCCCAGTGTTTAGGCTAGTTCCCTACCTCAACAATCCCCCTTTGCCAATGAATACCGGACATCGACGTTTACTTTCTGTGTCACTGATGCTGGCTATCGCTGCCAACTCCGTCCCGACGCATTGTGCCGAAACCACGACGCCTCAGGAAGAAACACTTGAAGAATTCACCGAGGACGCGTGGACGGGGAAGAAATTACCTCCCGATGAACGCAAGTTCATCGAGATCAGCGCAGCGGCACAGCAGGGGATCCGTAACGGTAAAGAGGAGGGGCGATTGCGGGCTGCCCGAAAAGACTCCTTGAGCCAGAGCTTTTCAAAGACTCGCTTTGAGCGCTGGGTCGGCATACTCGATCACGCCCCGGATGATGGCGGTGACGGATATATCGCCCTTTTCATCTCGATTGCCCCGAATATCACCCTAAAAACGGATCTGAACATCAAGCCCGAAAGCTTGATCCACAAAGCGGTAGCCACCGTGCCCTATGGGACCAAGGTTGAATTCAGTGGTGATTTCGTTCGAGACGGCAAAGGAAAGGACTATTTTGAAGAAACCAGTTTCACAACGGGGGGGAGCCTTTCCGACCCCGCATGGAAAGTCGTCATCGATGGGATTAAGGCGCTCGACTGATCCTCTTCGGTGCCACAACGAAACAGGGGGCCCAATGGCCCCCTGTTTCATTATCACCATTGAGATTCTTATTGAATCACGGCGGTGTAGTATTCCTGACCGCCCTCACCCGCATTATGAGCAAATCGGGGACCGGCGGACTCAAGATGCTGTATCAATTCCTTTTTGCCAATCCCCAGAATCTTGGCAATTGCGGGCAGGGTCCAAGATGGGGAGCCATCACCAATACTGAACTGGTCTGCGGGTGGCAGACAACCCTGGCTGATGAGATGAAATACTTCCTGGATTTCAGGAGGAATCGGCAATGACTCCGAATCGCTCATTCGCTGGATACGCTCACGTCTCAAGCACCCACAACTTGCCGAGCTTCCATTTCTCAGCGTGATGGCAGAGACCAAGCGACGCGTGCCGCAACTGCATTCACAAGGGTATCGGAGATCCCCACTGATACGCTCTGCATCCCCCACGATCGTCCAGTTGCCATAGCGATGACCAATCTGGATTTTGGAAACAGCTTTCTTCTCCATAACAATCAACTCCAACTCTACATTGAACGGATGAAGACCCCCCCACGGAGCTCCAGTCCAATTTGACTCCCTTAGGAGCAATCTTAAGATTCAGGCAAATGGGTTTTCCCGGTAAACAGAGCCAAGATGGAGATCATCGGCCACTGTTTTGATTGTCAGAGCGCCCTGATAGGTATTCAGCGCCTTGGCAAAACCTGAATCATCCCGAAGCGCATCGACACCCTTCTCCGCAAGCCGAATGGCGTACGGTAAGACCGCCTCTGATAAGGCCAAGGTCGATGTTCTCGGGTAGGCACCCGGCATATTGGTGACACAATAGTGCGTCACACCCTCTGTCACATACACGGGGTGACTATGGCTGGTCGGCCGGGAGGTTTCGATACACCCGCCCTGATCAATACTGACGTCGACCACCACAGATCCTTCGGACAGTATTTTGATCTGCGATTGTTTCACCACGAAGTCAGCCTTGGCCCCTCTTCGCAGTACGGCGCCAATCAAAAGGTCCGTATCTGGGAGTTGACGGGTAATTTCCTCCGAAGAGGACTCGAGGAAGGTCAATCGGTTACCGAGTTCCTCACGCAACACCTCCCCCTTGCGGGCATCGAGCCCCAACATCACCACGGATGCGCCTAAGCCTGCTGCAGATCGCGCAGCATGTTGCGCCACAATGCCATCTCCGATGACCAAGACCTTGCCATGACTTTGGCCCAAAACCCGGCCTAACTGAACGCCTTTGCCGCCATGGGCTCGCCCCAGATAGTAGGCGCCGACCAGAGCCGCCATATTTCCAGCCACAGCGCTCATGGGTGCAAGAATCGGCAAACTCCCATCGGGGGCTTCCAAGGTTTCATAGGCAATACCGGTCGTGCCTCCCTTCAGCAAGGCATCCGTCAACCGAGGATCAACCCCTGATAGATGCAGAAAGGTAAATAGGATCTGTGAGTTGAGCCACGGATACTCAGAGGGCAAAGGTTCCTTGACCTTGATCACCAGATCGCTTTGCCAAGCGTCTGCAACCGTCACAAGCGAGGCACCTGCTTTAAGGTACTCCTCGTCTTGAAAGCCGGAACCCAAGCCGGCCGAGTGTTCAACCTTGACGCGATGACCCGCTTCGACGAGTTGACTCACAGCACGGGGGTACAGCGAGACGCGACCCTCGCTATCCTTAATTTCCTTGGGAATACCAATATCCATAATGACTCTTGCGACCTACTCCGGGTTGGTGTTTCAAATAAAAGGGTCCGTCTTAAATGTCATCCCGAGAGGTAGGGCCTTAGCGCACCTAGGCGACCAGCGAAAGAGAAGCCGCTTCACCCACACCCTGGAGCCCGCCTTTCAGAGAGACAACCTGGGTGTATCCAAGATCCTGAAGGACGTCTGCCGCGATTGCAGAGCGATGGCCTATGGCACAGTAAGCCACGATGGGTGTTGCCTTATTCGGAATGAGGGCAGCGACCTTCTCTTCAATTTCAAGTCGGGGAAGAAGAAGGGCTCCTTGGATGTGACCACTGTTGTATTCAGCGGGTTCACGAACATCGAGGTAGATGGTTCCATTCAAACCGGGCGGATCGAGCTCAGTGAATTCGACTTCTTTGATGCGTGTACGTGCGTCATTCGCATGATCAATGATGGATGCGTAGTTAGGCATTTTCGTTCTCCAGTTTTGGTGGTTGAACGGCCAGTCTCTTCTATTATTGGGTACGGGAGTCCCGGGAACCGGAATCTAGAATTGAGAGGTCGACATTTAAGAGTGCCTCTCCCGACCATGGGAGAGGCACCAATTACTGACTACTTGTGTGCTTGGAACGGATGATCAACAACCGTCTTTTTCTGAAGCACTTCCTGGACATTCGGTTCCTGAGAAACCGCTCGCTTGATGGCTTCCCGAGTGGCCTGATAGTTATAGTCCTGAATCTTGGCATCATCCTCTGCAAGCCAGTGGATGAAAACGCCAACGGAGATAAAGATATCTTCAGCTTCTGATGCGGGAAGGGTTCCATCTTCGACAGAATCCGCAACCGCAAGGGCCACACCACGCTGTGCCGGTCCGAACAATTGAACCGCCTGTTTGCCGTTCTTGATGGTGACCTTGTTATAGAGAATTGTGTGTGGCTTCACTGCCAGGTTAGGCGCCACAACAGCCAAAAGCGTGGTGAAACCATCCTTGTTGTTGACCAATGCATTGGCAAATGCGCTTTCCGCCGCACTCCCGCGTGGGCCAAGAATGAGATCGATGTGTGCGACTTCATTCCCCTCTCCGACCAGTGATTCGCCGACCAGTAATTTTGTGATTTTCGCCATTCCAAGAGTCTCCAAGTGAAAGAGAAATAATTTGCGGCGTAGGGGTTCCCCCCCCTTCCCCGCTGTCTTTTCGCAACGATTCCTTGCGGTCGGGAATGACTCTAGGCTGGAGCTCTTAATCCGTAAAATGATATTAGATGATATCTTTATTCTTATATCGAATTAAGAGGGTGAGATCAGTCAGGCAGCGAATGCTGGGCCCTCACTCCCAAAGGATTGGGCAAAAAAAAACCGGCCACGAGGACCGGTTTACAACATTGAGGTTTCCCCTGCGGGGCTCACTCAACGATAGAGCCACATAACGGAGTCACATTCAGAGACATCAGACTCGAATGTGAGACCATCATAAATAACCAAATGAGATATAACCAGCACATCAATAGACGATATAGGAACTAGGAGATAACCTCAAAGAATAAACAGCTAAGAACATAAAGATATATAGCTATAACTAATGGCAACTTCATGTTATGACGGTTGACACGCATAATCGTGGTTCCGGATCTTGAGCTCCCTTTGACCGTGCCTCAAAAGATAGCTTCGGACACAACCTCATCCCCACGCCAGCACTTAAGAACGCAACCCTCATATGAAGCTTCAGCAACTTAGATACATTCGGGAAGTTTTCCAAAACGATCTCAATGTATCTGCCACGGCAGAAAAGCTTTTCACGTCTCAGCCTGGCATCAGCAAGCAAATTCGGTTGCTAGAAGAGGAACTCGGGATCGATATCTTTGTTCGGGGAGGAAAACAGTTTGTCGGGGTCACGCCGGGTGGCGAACAAGTCCTTCGACTCTCGGGCGAGATTCTCAGCAAGGTCAATGACATTCGAAAGATCGCAGAGGAATATCACAACCGTGAGATTGGTGAACTTTCAATCGCCACAACTCATAGTCAGGCACGATATGCCCTTCCAAAGGTTGTTCAGCAATTCATGCAGAAGTATCCCAGCATCCGGCTGACCATCCATCAGGGTACACCCGCACAAATCGCCGAACAGGTTTCGAAAGGTCAGGTCGATATTGCCATTGCCACCGAGGGTACGGACCTTTTCGAAAACCTGACCAAACTGCCCTGCTATCAATGGAATCGTAGCGTCATCGTTCCCCATGGTCATCCGCTGACGCAGATCGAATCCCTGACGCTGGAGGACATCGCGCGTTATCCCATTGTGACTTACACATTTGGCTTCACGGGCCGTTCTCAATTGGACCAGGCATTCGAAGCCGCGGGCATCCGACCGCAGGTCGCCCTGACTGCAGTGGATGCAGACGTAATCAAGACCTATGTCAGGCTGGGCCTTGGGGTTGGAATTGTTGCCCATATGGCACACGATCCACAGACCGATAGCGATCTGGTTCCTCTCGAGGCAGCGCATCTATTTGCACCCAGCACCACAAAAATCGTCATTCGACGTGAGACGTATCTTCGCACTTTCCTTTACGACTTCATTGAGATCGTGGCCCCACACCTGACCCGCGACATCGTCGACAAGGCTCTTCTGGTTCGGGAAAAGCACCAATGGGATGAACTCTTTGGCAACATCGTACTTCCTGTTCATTAGCCCGTGCCATCACGAAAACTTCGTATTGGAAGTTACATACAGAAGGTGAAATGGAACTCTTAGAAGCCCTGATATTACGTAATCTGCCTTTTCTGGCGGGGGGCGCAATCATCGGCGTTGCGGCCAGCTTGCTTCTATGGGTCAACGGTCGAATTGCCGGCATCAGTGGAATTATCGGGGGCCTGCTCGACCCCACGACAAACAGAGAAACATGGCGGATTGCCTTCACCCTGGGACTTGTGACTGCTGGAATCATCGCACTCATCCTGAAGCCCACCAGCCTCGGCCTACCACCGGAAAATCGGTCGATCGGCACGCTGGGTTTCGCAGGGCTTCTGATTGGGCTCGGTACAGGCTTCTCACAAGGGTGTACAAGTGGTCATGGCATCTGCGGCCTGGCTCGACTTTCGCTGCGCTCCCTGATTGCGACCCTCACCTTCATGGTGGCCGGAATTGTGACCGCGACCGCTTATGTCCATTTTGGGGCCGCCAATTGAACAGTGTGTTCGCCTATCTCGTGGGAGTCCTCTTCGGGTGGGGACTGGTGGTTGCCCAAATGACGGACCCGCAAAAAATCATCGCTTTTCTTGAGATTGGACCCCACTGGTCTGAAAACTTGATCTTTGTGATGGGAGGAGCCCTCACCGTCACCCTCATGACATTCCGGCTGATATTAAGACAGAGCCGCCCCATCCTCGATCAGTCGTTTCATCTTCCAGAGCCGAAGCGAGTCGGCGGCCGACTCGTGCTGGGAGCCCTCCTCTTCGGGGTAGGGTGGGGTCTGAGCGGGTACTGTCCTGGACCGCTAGTCATAGGGCTCGTCAGCTTGAAACCCCCGCCTTGGATATGCTTCTCCTTCTTTATTGTGGGCCTTTGGATTGCCCGAAAGCTTTCAATCCCCAGAAATACCCAAGCGGAATAACATAATAATATTTTATTCCTTATGGTTAGACCTGGCCTCTGCTAGATTTCAGAGCAAGATGAGACCTCCCGTTCTAATTGGGAGCGTACTAGAGGGGGTGAGTAAGATTTCAGCCCATGGGCGGAAGCCCCCTCCAAGGTGATCGGGGCAAAGAAGGCCACTGACGCTTGTTAGCGCGACTGGTTTTTTGCCTCGAAACGCGACCTGTCATCGCCGCATTCATTCACGACTTAATTCCTGAGAGGTGCATAAAAATGACCCATTGGTTTGAAGATAATTCGAAGTCGATCGGGCGTACGCCCCTCGTCCGCCTGAACCGCATCACCGATGGTGCCGGCGCCACCGTCCTCGCCAAAATCGAAGGTCGTAATCCCGCCTACTCCGTCAAATGCCGCATTGGCGCTGCCATGGTCTGGGATGCCGAGAAAAAGGGCCTCCTCGGCCAAGGCAAGGAAATCGTCGAACCCACCAGTGGCAATACCGGCATCGCCCTCGCCTTCGTCGCCGCCGCCCGGGGGATCCCCCTCACCCTCACCATGCCCGAGACCATGAGCATCGA
>Ga0007862_1000449_pt1 | contig 12921 bp, 9 predicted proteins | sample CryBogCBH20Aug07_FD_71206 | JGI IMG/M metagenome (GOLD analysis project Ga0007862, IMG submission 71206) | Freshwater microbial communities from Crystal Bog, Wisconsin, USA - CBH20Aug07 | ecosystem: Environmental > Aquatic > Freshwater > Lake | place: Crystal Bog, Wisconsin, USA | collected... | reverse complement strand
GTCGTATAAACCACCCCTGGCTGAACCCGATCCGTCACTTTTGCGCGAAGCACGGTTTCCCCGGCCCGGCTTTTGATGCCGACCCAGCATCCATCGATGATCCCCCGATTCTCAGCATCATGGGGATGGATTTCCAGGAGATCCTCAGGATGCCACATCGAGTTGGCGGTTCGCCGCGTCTGAGCACCGACGTTATATTGGGAGAGAATTCTTCCCGTGGTCAGAATCAAAGGGAAGCGACTGGTCGTCTTCTCGGGTGTCGCAACGTATTCGGTAAGAAGGAACCGGCCCTTGCCCCGAACAAAGGTTCCAACGTGCATGGTCGGAGTGCCTTCTGGCGCTTCATCGTTGCAAGGCCACTGAACGCTGCCCAGATCTTCGAGCTTCTGCCAGCTGACCCCGGAGAACGTGGGAACCAGACTTGCGATCTCATCCAAGATTTCTTGTGCGCTGTTGTAGTGCATGGGGTATCCCAGCGCATTAGAAAGGAGCTGAGTTACCTCCCAGTCCTCATAGCCTGCCAAAGGAGACATCACGCGGCGTACCGGTGAAATCCGGCGTTCCGCGTTCGTGAACGTGCCACTCTTTTCAAGGAAAGAGGCGCCCGGCAGAAACACATGGGCAAACTTGGCGGTTTCATTGAGGAAGATATCCTGAACCACCACGCATTCCATCGCCCGAAGTGCCGCATGAACGTGCTGGGTATCCGGATCGGACTGCGCGATATCCTCGCCCTCGCAATAAAGGCCGAGGAAACTGCCATCCATTGCGGCTGAGAACATATTCGGAATTCTGAGCCCGGGCTCTGCACTGAGGCTTACACCCCATGCTGACTCGAACTGACTCCGGGTGGTGGTATCCGAAACATGCCGATATCCGGGCAACTCATGCGGGAAGGAACCCATGTCGCAGGAACCCTGAACATTGTTCTGTCCACGCAACGGGTTCACACCGACACCCTCACGGCCGACATTTCCGGTGGCCATCGCAAGGTTGGCGATACCAATCACGGTGGTGGAACCCTGGCTGTGTTCGGTGACGCCCAGACCGTAGTAGATGGCGGCATTGCCACCCGTGGCGTAAAGCCTTGCGGCACCCCGGACCATATCAGCCGGAACACCTGTTACCTCCTCCATGGCCTCCGGTGAGTTGCGCTCTTCCGAAACGAAGGTCTTCCATTTTTCGTAGGATTCAGGCTCGCAACGAGCCAGCGCAAACTCATCATTTGCGAGACCCTCACGCACGATCACGTGAGCCAGCGAAGTCACCAGGGCCACGTTTGTGCCCGGCTTGAGCTTCAGATGGAAATCGGCTTGGACGTGGGGCGATCTCACCAGATCGATATCCCTCGGATCCGCAACGATCAGTTTCGCTCCCTGACGGATGCGACGCTTCATCGCAGACCCAAAAACGGGATGTCCATCGGTCGGATTAGCACCAATCACCAGAATCACATCTGACTTTCGAACCGAGTCAAAGGTCTGAGTCCCTGCCGATTCGCCGATCGTCTGTTTGAGACCATAACCCGTCGGTGAATGGCAAACCCTAGCGCAGGTATCGACGTTGTTGTTGCCGAAAGCTGCGCGGATCAATTTCTGAACCACATAGGTTTCTTCGTTGGTACAACGACTCGAGGTCAAACCACCGACCGAATCCTTGCCATGCTTGGCCTGAATCCGCTTGAACTCGGAGGCCGCATAGTTGATCGCTTCCTCCCAGGACACTTCCTGCCAGGGATCCGTAATCTTCTTGCGAATCATGGGCTTGGTGATGCGATCTTTATGGGTGGCGTAGCCAAAGGCGAAACGCCCCTTCACACAGGAGTGGCCGTGGTTGGCGTGACCGTCCTTGTTCGGCACCATGCGGACCACTTCAGCACCCTTCATTTCGGCCTTGAAGGAGCAGCCTACGCCACAGTAGGCGCAGGTCGTGATCACGCTGTGCTCGGGCTGACCCATTTCGATCACGGACTTTTCCATCAGGGTCGCCGTCGGACAGGCCTGAACACAGGCCCCACAGGAGACACATTCAGAGTCCATGAAGGCTTCGTTCTGACCGGGAGAGACCTTGGATTCGAAGCCCCGACCCTGAATGGTCAGAGCAAAAGTGCCCTGAACTTCTTCGCAGGCTCTGACGCAACGTGAGCAGACAATGCACTTGGACGGGTCGAACTGAAAGTAAGGATTACTTTTATCTTCAACGGCATCCAGATGGTTCTCGCCCTCGTAACCATAACGGACTTCGCGAAGACCCACGGCACCAGCCATGTCCTGAAGTTCGCAGTTGCCATTGGCCGAACACATCAGACAATCCAGAGGGTGATCTGAAATGTAAAGTTCCATCACCCCACGACGCACGTCGGCCAGACGTTCATTCTGGGTGCAGACCTTCATGCCTTCAGCCACCGGAGTGGTACAGGAAGCCGGAAGCCCTCTTCCGCCCTCAATCTGGACCAGACAGAGTCGACAGGAGCCGAAAGGATCCAGACTGTCGGTCGCACAAAGTTTGGGGATCTGGATACCTGCGGTTGCCGCCGCTCGCATGATCGAGGTCCCCTCGGGAACCTGGACCTTGAAGCCATCAATTTCCAGCTCTACCAGCTTGTCAGACCCACTTGCAGGGGTTCCGTAGTCACAATCTCTTTTGGCCATTGTCTGCCTCCTCAATCGCCAGAGTGCCGGACCTTGGGGTCCGGGCGGGCTGTTTCTGTTCTTTACGCCGATGCATTGTCGGCGGGTGCGCCGAAATCCTCAGGGAAATGGTTCAAAGCACTCAAAACGGGATAAGGTGTCATGCCACCCAGCGCACACAACGAACCTGCGAGCATGGTGTCGCTGAGATCGCGCAACAGCTTCAGGTTCTCACTGACATTTTTCCCTTCCCGGATGTGGTCGATGACCTCAACACCCCGGGTCGAACCAATCCGGCACGGTGTGCACTTGCCACAGGACTCTGTGGCACAGAATTCCATGCCATAGCGAGCCATCTTGGACATGTCGACTGAATCGTCAAACGCCACCACACCACCATGACCCAAAACGGCCCAAAGGGCAGCAAAGGCTTCGTAATCCAGTGGGGTATCAAACTGAGACTCAGGCACATAGGCGCCGAGGGGGCCACCCACCTGAACTGCTTTGATCGGACGTCCGGACTGCGAACCGCCACCATAGTCGTAAAGGATTTCGCGCAGCGTGACACCGAAGGCACGCTCGACCAGTCCCGTTTGCTTCAGATTACCGGCCAACTGGATGGGAAGGGTGCCGCGTGACCGGCCCATACCAAAATCCTTGTAGTAGCTTCCACCCTTGGCCAGGATGATCGGCACGGATGCCAGTGAAATGACATTGTTGATGACTGTGGGCTTTCCAAAAAGACCCTTGATTGCCGGCAGTGGCGGCTTGAATCGAACCAGGCCACGCCGTCCTTCAAGGCTTTCAAGCAGGGAGGTTTCCTCACCACAGACATAGGCCCCAGCACCAATCCGAACCTCAAGGTGGAAGGTTTTTCCAGAGCCTTGGATATTATCTCCAAGGAACCCACCAGCCTCGGCAGCCCGAATGGCGGCATTGAGATTCCGCTCCGCATGCGGATATTCGAAGCGAAGGTAGATATAGCCTTTGGTCGCCCCGACAGCCAGGCCAGCGATCGTCATGCCCTCGATGAGCACAAAGGGATCCCCCTCCATGATCATGCGGTCAGAGAATGTTCCAGAGTCGCCTTCATCCGCATTACAGACGATGTATTTTTGGTCCCCTTCCGCACCGAGCACAGTGCGCCACTTGATCCCGGTCGGGAATGCGGCGCCGCCACGACCCCGGAGCCCTGACTCCGTGACTTCATCGACGATCTGGGCAGGCGCCATGACCAGGGCATTGCGGAGTCCCTGATAGCCTTCATGGGCCACATAATCTTCCAGACTGACCGGGTCTGTGATGCCGACGCGGGCGAAGGTCAGGCGCTCCTGGTTCTTGAGGAAGGGAATCTCCTCCGTCAGCCCTAGCGAAAGGGCGTGTTGCCCGCCAGAGAGAAAGTCTTGATCAAAGAGGGACTCGACATCCTGGGCCGTTACGGGTCCGAAGGCAATCCGTCCTTGCGGCGTCTCGACTTCAACCATCGGCTCAAGCCAGTAAAGGCCTCTCGAACCATTTCGGACCAAGCTGACGTCAAGGCCTCGCTGGCCTGCAATCCGCGTCACCGCAGACGCAACCGCTTCGGCGCCAAGACTCAGCGCGCAAGAATCACGTGGCACATAAACCTTAACCATGAGTCCCCCGCACTTCCTCAACGATCGCATCAAAGCGCTCAGGCGTCACACGACCAAAAATTTCCTTGTCGATCATGATGGCAGGAGAGCAGGCGCAGTTACCGAGGCAATAGACAGGCTCAAGGGAGAATTCGCCGTCCTTCGTGTTCTCATGATAATCAATGCCAAGGCTCGCCTTTGCATGCGCCTCAAGCACATCAGAACCCATGGACTGACACGACTCGGCCCGGCAGAGATGGATGGTCTTGCGCCCCGGGGGGGTCTGGCGGAAATAGTGATAGAACGTAATCACTCCGTGTACTTCAGCACGCGTGAGATTCAGTGCTTCGGCAATCACAGGGACGCTTTCAGGAGGGACAAACCCCTGTTGGTCCTGAATGGCGTGAAGAATGGGGAGCAGCGCCCCGGGCTGATCCTTCAGGGCCTCGATCACGGCCTCGATTTCCTTGCTATCCCAGTCGTCATGTTTCATGGGTGATTGCCTGTCCTCGCTAGAGCCCCAAGGGAGGAATGCCCCAAAAATGAGGGTCCTACCGGAGTGTCACATGTTTTGATGACCGCGAATTCTACTCTTTTTGGGCATCTTCTGGAAACACTTTTCAGACTAATTTAGTGGGTTTTTGTTCCTCGCCCCTGCGATCTGCGTCGCATTCCAAGCCATCCCCCGGATACCCTGAGAACCCTGTAAAATGCTCAGGCTCTTAAGCCCATTCGATCCCCATACCCGCCATGCGAAACCCTGGCCCGCCACTGTCCTTCGAATCCATCGTCGACGCCCTGTTTCGGGCTCTGGGCGCAAGACTCCAGCGCGTGTATTTCCGAACGGTAGAGCAGGCCGGACACCACAAGCGTGACATTCTGGTGACGCGGGTGGAACAGGCGCGCGACAGCCTGGAAGAAGCCAAAACCCAGTTTCAGACTGCCCTTGAAAAATTCAGTCAACTGACCCACTTCGACGGCGGCAACCTTGAAACCGTCTACCGAGAACTGAAGGTGGAGTTCGATTACAGTCAATCGAGAGCCCAACTGGTCCAGGAAAGAATAGGGGCGGTCGAAACGGTCGCCAGAGCCCTTTTTCGCGAATGGGAAGACGAGCTCGACCAGTACAGCAACCGATCCCTCAGAAGCAGTAGTCGACAGAAACTCAGGCTGACTCAGCAGCATTATCTGCAACTGATCACGGCCATGCGAAAGGCCGAAGGCAAAATCGATCCTGTGCTTCGGGTCTTTCAGGATCAAGTCCTGTTTTTGAAGCACAATCTCAATGCCCGGGCGATTGATTCATTGGAGGGTGAACTCCACACCATGACCCAAGGCGTTTCTGGGCTCATCGGCGCCATGGAGCGCTCAATCAGTCGCGCCAATCTTTTTGTCGAATCCCTGAACGGAACAACCCCTAAGGCGCTCCCCCATCACCGGGATTAATTCCGGCCGGACCGAACCCCTCCGAGAAGCGCTCTGACCTTTTCCCCTCCCCCAAAAAGAAGGGCGTCCGAAGACGCCCGAGGGGAGAGCCACACAAGAAATGATTAGTGGTGATAAGCGGTTTCGCCGTGTTCGGTGATATCGAGACCTTCGCGCTCGACTTCCTCGCTTACCCGAAGTCCGATGATCAGATCGACCAGCTTGAAGCCAATCACGGATACCAGACCGGACCAGACCAGCGCCACACCGACGCCCCAGGACTGGCTGATGAACTGCGTCTTGAGATCGTACTCAGCAACCGCATTGGCAACATAATCGTAGACGCCAGTTCCACCCAAGGCCGGTGAAGCGACGATGGCCGTGCCCAGTGCGCCGATGATGCCACCAACCCCATGAACGCCAAAGACGTCGAGAGAGTCGTCGTAACCCAAGGCCTTTTTCAGCGTCGTCACGGACCAGAAGCAAACTGCGCCAGCCACCAGACCCAGAACGATTGAACCCATGGGACCTGCCCAGCCGCATGCCGGGGTAATGGCGACAAGACCTGCTACCGCGCCGGAAGCACCACCGAGCATGCTCGGCTTACCGCGGCTCAGCCATTCCGCACCGACCCAAGCCAGGGTCGCTGCAGCGGTTGCCAGCATGGTGTTCAGGAACACAAGACCCGTGGTGCCGTTAGCCTCCAGATTGGACCCCGCGTTGAAGCCGAACCAACCGACCCACAGGAGGGATGCACCGATCATCGTCATGACCACGCTGTGCGGAGCCATGGACTCTTTGCCGAACCCAATGCGGCGTCCGACCATGATGGATCCAACCAGGCCTGCAATACCCGCATTGATGTGAACCACGGTTCCGCCGGCGAAATCGAGAGCACCCTTCTGGAACAGGAAGCCCGCCGTCGCACCCGCAGCAGCGCCTGCTTCAGGACTGGTGTACGCATCAGGACCCGCCCAATACCAGACCATGTGGGCCATCGGAAGGTAGGCGAACGTAAACCAGAAGACGATGAATGCAAGAATCGCAGAGAACTTCACCCGCTCGGCGAAGGCCCCCACAATCAGTGCCGGTGTAATACCCGCGAATGTCAGCTGGAACGCCACATAGAGATATTCGGGAACAACGACGCCCTTGCTAAAGGTCGCGGCCACCGACTCCGGTTTGACGCCGATCAGGAATGCCTTGCTGAGGCCACCGAAAAAGGCATTACCCTCGGTGAAGGCCACGCTGTAGCCATAGAGCGCCCAAAGCAGCGCCATCACCGAGAAGATCACGAAGACCTGCATCAGGATCGACAGCATGTTCTTGCTGCGCACCATACCGCCGTAGAAGAGCGCAAGGCCCGGCAACACCATCAAGGTGACCAGAATGGTGGCCACAATCAACCACGCGGTATCACCCTTGTCGGGGACTGGAACGGCATCCTCGGCATAGACAAGCCCGAAAGGAAGGGCCGTCAGGACAAAGGTCATTAGGGATTGGGATAACTTTCTCATGGCATTTTCTCTCTCAAGAGCCTTAGAGGGCTGACGAACCGGTTTCACCGGTGCGGATCCGGATCGCTTGTTCGAGGTTGGTCACGAAAATCTTGCCGTCACCGATCTTTCCGGTGTTGGCTGTTGACGCGATGGCATCCAGTGCGGTTTCGAGCAGTTCATCGCTGACTGCGACCTCAAGTTTGATCTTCGGCAGGAAGTCAACCACGTACTCGGCCCCACGATAGAGTTCGGTGTGCCCCTTCTGGCGGCCGAAGCCCTTGACCTCGGTTACAGTGATGCCGGTGATTCCGGCCTCGGAGAGGGCCTCCCGGACATCGTCCAGCTTGAAGGGTTTCAGAATGGCGGTGATGAGTTTCATCGAGGTTGTTCTCCTACTCGCAGCGAGTTTGTTTGTGGGACAAACCCTTAAAAGCAGAAGTCATGCCAACCCCTAGAAAGCAGCAAGAAACAGGCAAAAGTGGGGATTCACCCACCTCAGTCGGGGTCTTTCAGGAGGGAAAGAAAGGTAAGCCTCGCTTTTGCACCATGAGATCGCCCCAAAATGGGGCGCCCAGGTCGAAGTTGCACAGATCTGGGCGCCCGCTTGGAGACTCAGAGCTCCCAGTCAAAACGCGGCAGACCATCAAATGCAGAACGAAGTCCCAAGGCCCAGGCGCTTTGGATCTGGGCGTAGTAAGGGGATTGAAAATCCAGCCGAAGCTCCCGATCAGGCAAGAAACGATCCCGACGATAGAGCATGAGATCAATCGGCGGACCCACGGTTAGGTTGCTGCACATGGTGGAGTCCAACGAGACCAGAGCGCAACGCGCGGCATCTTCCAGAGAGATTTCGGGGTGAACGACCCGATTCAGAATCGGTTTCCCGTATTTGGATTCGCCAATCTGAAGGAAGGGCGTATCCGGTGGTGCCTTGATGCAATTCCCCTGCGGATAGATCAGAAAGATCTCAGGATCCTGACCCAGGATCTGGCCCGCCAGAATAAATGTCGCCTCCGGCGAAAATCCAGATCGCTGAAGGGCATCCCAATGCTGGCTTTGAATCTCCACACTCATCTGCCCGATCACGTGAGCCGCATCAAAAACGGTCGTGACACGAGTCAGACTGCATCCCGCCTCATCATGCGCTATCGCCTGTTCTATGCGGTGGATCAGGGCCTGAGTCGTGGCCAGACTCCCGGCCGCCAGAAGCACCAGAATCCGATCCGACCCCGCATCAAAGCGATGCATCTTGCCGTAAACGCTCGCCTGATCAATCCCCGCGTGCGTCCTGGAATCAGATGCAAGTACAAAACCATCCTTGGACTGTATGGCAAGACAATAAGTCATGAAGGGCCTCCTTTCGGGCCCCTACTCTACAGCGCCGCCCTGAAAGCGTCGATGCGAAACTCGCCCTTTCAGGCAAAAGAAAACCCGCCGAAGCGGGTTTTCTTTTGCCGATCATCCGGAAGCAAAATTACTTCGCCTCCTTGACCTCGACATCCTTGAGGGCTTTCTTGACCTCATCGGCGGCATCACCCGCCATCTTTCCCTTGGCACTTTTCTTCGCGTGCTCCAACTCCTTCAAAGCATCCGCTTCGGCCTTGGCCCTGGTGTCGTTACCCTGCGAGCTTCTGAAACCCTGGGGCACCGGCGCCTTTTTGTCTTCCTGAATCAGAGCCTTCTCTGCAGCATCAATCTCCTTGATGGCTTTCGTCTCGTTACCTGAGCGTGCGTCCTTTTCCGCCTGATCCAAAGTTTTCTGAATTGGGGTGGGTTCAGGCGCTTTTTTTGCCGCACACCCCACCAAGAATGTCCCGCTCAAAACAAGAAGCAGAGAGCCAGATTTCATCAAAATGTTCATTGGTTTGATCTCCATATAGTTCAGTTCACGACCTGATCATCATTCCAGCCTTGGGCTAGAAGAGAATGGTCATGTCCGTCGAGAAGGTGAACTGGTAATCCAGCATCTGTCCCTGCGAATTCATGAACGTCTTTGCGCTTGAAAAGTCATAGCGAGCATTCGGACGGATCGTGATCCACTTCAACGGCTTGTAATTCAGACCCGCTGTCATCGCGTAGTAGCTTGCGCCACCCGTTGGATACTTTGACATGTTTGAAGAGTTACACGCGTAGGAGTAACCCGAGGCAGCATCACCCGGAGTCTGCAAGTTAAATGCCCCACCACAACGCCCAGGACCCGCGATACGGAAACCATCTTGGTCTCGGAACCATTCAGCACGTACACCGACGCCCAGATTGTCTTCAAGGTCATAGGTCAGATACTGGTTAATGCCGTACCACTGCGCGTTCTGCTGTCCGGTCGGAGTGATGACGTTATTCGCAAACCCATGGTCATGCTGGATAACGTAATGGAGCGTGTTATCGAGCCAGTTACCCTTACCTACGATGCTGTAAATAGCCCAGGTGCTGTTGTCATGACCTCCGGTCGGGCCGGCCGTTGACGTCACGTTGAGCGAGTAGTCCTTTTCATCACTGGTCCAGGTACCGCCCCCAATGAAGTCCCAGGACGTCAGGTTGGTATTGAAGTTGCCGTCCCAGCCGCCGGTGGCGCTTCCGGTGACGGTACCCAGAATGGCAGACCAGTTGTCATCGAACGCATAATTACCCAGGATACCGGTGTGCGTGAAGGGCTCGCCGTATTGCATGGTGTAGGCGTGGGTGTAGAAGAAGTTGTCCGGAGCGGTCACCACTTCATAGCCGACTGGGGTGTAGAAGTGACCCGCCTTCACGGAAAGGCCGGTACCCACCGGAAGATTCATTTCCACGTAAGCCTGCGGGAGGGCCAGGCCATAGAACCGCTGACTCCAGCTGGTCAGGTGAAGATCGTAGTTACCGCGGTTTTCAGGGAAGCCGCCTCGGGGATTCAGCGCAGGCGCGCCGTAGGCCTGGGTGAAGATGGCGTCCGTACCGTACATGACATCCACGCGGCCACCAATGTCAAAATCATCACTCCCAACGGTGATCGCACGCTGGAGATACCCGTAGAACTGATTCATCTGGAGTTCGCCGGAACGATCGCCGAAGGTCACAGGACCATTGAACTTATCGGCCGGAGCATTTGCATTCGCCGTGACACCGCTGTTCAACCAGCCACCCCAGGTCACGCCGTAATCAGAAAGCGGCTGATGGTTCTTACTCCCCAACGCAAAGTCGACAAGACCAGTCGTATCCTCGATCTCTTCAGCGAGTGCGCCAAGGGGGTTAAGGGCAAGGATCAGGGCCGAACTCAGCGCGGCGGTCCTGAACAGGGAATGAGTGCGAAGTCGCATGGGATACCTCCAGTTTGTATGACCACTTTATTACTGCAGGAGTTGTGCCAAACCTCAATGCATTGAAAATAAAGCAACAGCCGATGTTGTTTTGCAACAACTTGCACCTGACTTGTGCATTTATAGAGAAATCCGCACCAAGATGTGGACTCATCCCCTGCTTCCAGCTCCGCTAGAATGGGGTATGAACTCCCCTCATCACATCCTCCGCACCATTTTTGGATTTGAGGATTTTCGGGGGTTACAGGGTGAGACTGTTGCCCACGTGATCCGTGGCGGCGATGCCTTGGTCCTGATGCCCACCGGTGGCGGAAAATCACTGTGTTATCAGGTGCCCGCCCTGTGCCGGCCGGGAACGGCTGTTGTCATTTCACCACTGATTGCCCTCATGCAAGATCAGGTGGAAGCCCTCCGACAACTCGGGGTTCAAGCCGCTTATCTCAACTCCATGCTGGACTTCGAAACGCAGCGTGATGTGGAGAGCGCGCTCAGGAGCGGCCAACTTCGACTCCTTTATGTCGCTCCGGAACGGCTCAATACGGACCGCTTTCTCGCGTTGCTCGATGAGGTCACCGTCAGCCTGTTTGCCATCGATGAAGCCCATTGCGTCTCCCAATGGGGTCATGACTTCAGGACCGACTATCTTGCTTTGTCGCTCCTGCATCAGCGCTACCCTCAGGTTCCCCGCATTGCACTGACCGCGACCGCTGACGAGAAAACGCGACAAGAAATCACCGTGAGGCTCGGCCTCAATGACGCTCGGGTGTTTGCCCAGAGCTTTGACCGCCCGAACATCCGCTACGCGATTGCCCCCCGCCAAAACGCCAGAGCGCAACTCCTTAAATTTCTCAGAACTCACCACCAGGGAGATAGCGGCATTCTGTATTGCCTTTCACGACGCAAAGTCGAAGACACTGCTGTTTGGCTCGTGAAGGAGGGATTACGCGCCCTTCCCTATCATGCGGGCCTGAGCCCTGAGGTCAGGCAGGATCACCAACGGCGGTTTGCTGTCGAGGAAGGCCTGATCATGGTCGCGACCGTCGCCTTCGGCATGGGGATCGATAAGCCGAACGTTCGCTTCGTGGGTCATCTCGATCTTCCCCGGAGCATTGAGGCCTATTATCAAGAAACTGGCCGGGCCGGTCGTGACGGCGCTCCAGCTAACGCATTCATGCTCTTTGGCATTCAGGACATTGTCACCCTTCGACAAATGCTGGATGAATCCGATGCCGACGAAAATCGAAAGCGACTGGAGCGACAGCGACTTGAAGCCATGCTGGGGCTCTGCGAAACCACACTCTGCCGTCGCCAGGTTCTTCTTCGTTACTTTGGGGAGGAACCGGCCAAACCTTGCGGAAACTGCGATAACTGCCTTTCCCCCCCCGCCAGCTGGGATGCAACCGAAGCCGCCCGAAAGGCGCTCTCCTGTGTCTACCGGAGTGGCCAGCGCTTCGGCGTCCAGCACCTTGTAGACGTCCTCCTGGGTCGGAGCAATGACCGTATCCAGCGCTTGGGTCATGAGCAGCTTTCAACGTTCGGGATTGGAAAAGACATCAATGAGAAGGGCTGGTTTTCCATCTATCGCCAATTGGTGACCCTCGGCTATCTGGCCATAGACCCTGCGGGTCATGGCGGGCTCAAGCTGGACCCGCGGGCACGTCCCCTGCTCAAAGGGGAACGGGAACTGATGCTGCGGAAAGATGCCGAGGCCCCACTCGGCTCATCCAACATCAAAGGCCGACCGGCAAGGACCATTGAAGAAACGCGCCTGTTCGAGGACCTGAGAATCCTTCGCCGTGAGCTAGCGGAAACTCAGGGGGTGCCCCCTTACGTCATTTTTCAGGATGCGGTTCTCGATGAAATGATTCGCGTTCGACCCCAAAACCTTGCAGCGTTTGCACAACTTTCAGGGGTGGGTCAGAAGAAGCTTGAACGCTATGGTGAGGCCTTCCTGAACGCGCTCAAAAGCCATCGCCGCTGAAGGGCTTCAGGTCGCGCAGTATTCCGCCTCAAGACAATGATCCAGCCACCTTGAAAGGAAGTAGTTCAAAGTCCACTTGTATTCGAGGACCTGCGCCGGGGGCGGCTCGCGACCCAAGGCATCATGAAGGTCTGGTCGCTCCCGGTCACTCAACATTTCGACCGTTTTGGCATCCAGACTGACTCGAAGGCGGACCTGTGGCTCCTCCAGCACCTGAAAGGGCCCCTCAAAGTCATGGGTCACTTCCAGCACCAAAGTGAACGGAGATCGCTCCAAAAGGCGAAACCTCAAGGCCGGTTTCCCAGGCGCCTGGGGGACTGCAGTCACCATCGAGGCCATCGCTTCCAACTCGGGAACGAGTCGATGGAGACGATGGTAATTGGCTTCGCATACGCGATGAAGCCAAAAGGACTTTTCAACCGGCGAGAAAGACGACATCGCGGCCGACTCAGCGATCCTCGACGTAGGTCGCCGAAGCACTGG
>Ga0007862_1000439_pt1 | contig 13056 bp, 14 predicted proteins | sample CryBogCBH20Aug07_FD_71206 | JGI IMG/M metagenome (GOLD analysis project Ga0007862, IMG submission 71206) | Freshwater microbial communities from Crystal Bog, Wisconsin, USA - CBH20Aug07 | ecosystem: Environmental > Aquatic > Freshwater > Lake | place: Crystal Bog, Wisconsin, USA | collected... | reverse complement strand
ATATTTTCTAATTTATGAGTTTCAGAATCCCAATTTTTTAAAACACTTTCAAACTCATTAGATGAGTTTGAAAGTGTTTTAAAAAATTGGGATTCTGAAACTCATAAATTAGAAAATATTGAAAAAAGTTTTAATAATTTTAAAAATATTTTAATAAATTCTAAAAAAATAATATTATTAGATGCTTTTACAACAACTCACACAACGGATTTTTTAAATTCAATTGGAATAAAAGATGATAATATTATTATATATACTTCCAAATATTCTCCACAAGAAAAACAAATAATACAAAATGATAATTATGATAAAACATTAGAAAAAATAGTAACCGATTTAAAGAATGGTAAAAAATTATACATATTTTATGCTTTTAAAAGTGCAGGAAAAAAACATTATTCTATTGAACAATTAGCAAAATATTTGAAAGAAAAAACAAATAAAAATATATTTTGTTTTCATGCTGATAAAGATGATAAAATTAAAAAAAGTTTTACTGAAACAGCAAATGAAGAGTGGGGAAATTATGACTGTATTATCACTACATCTTCTATAACTGTTGGAGTAAATTATGAAAAAGAAGATTTTGATAAAGTTTATTTATTATGTTCTGGTTATGTAAATAATCCAAGAGATATAATACAAAGTTCTATGAGAATTAGAAAAACTAAAGAAAATATAGTAGAGACATATTTTTTTGATAACAATAATAAAGACACTTTACAATATCCACAATATTATATAACATCCACAGATGATATATATAAAAAATTAATAAATAATATCAGAATAGAAAAACAAAGCAATTTTAATGATATTTTTATTAAATTTTGCAAATTAACTAATTATAAAATAGACAAAATAATAAAAAGAAAAAATATAAAATCAGAATCTCAATTTATTAATGATTTATTTGAATCAAAAATGTTAATTAATTATGACAATATAAAAAGCATTGATATGCTAGAAGCTTCAGAAATAGAAGATAAAACAATATGGAAAAAAGACGCAACACAAGAAGAAAAATTTAAATTGTCTAAATATTATTTCGATATAAAATTTAAAATGTTATCAGATGAGCAAAAATCTGTAATTTGGAATAATAGAACATCAAAATTATTTGAAGTTATTAACAGTAATGAATTAATAAAAGAAATTGTTGAAAAAAATAACTATAATAATTTTTTTGAAATAGATATTAATAAAAAAAATTTTGTAATTTCAGATTTAGCAATTGAATACATAAAAGAAAATTTTGACAATGAATTCAAAAACAAAAAACAAAAATTAATGAAAATATTAAATATATTGTTTGGTTTTTCAGTAATTGAAAGTAAAATTAAAGGTAAAAATATAATTTATAAAGTCACAGATGATTTTATAGTGATGAAACCTATATATAATGATTATATTACTTTTTGGAATAATCAAATGAATAAAAATAATGAAGATGATTTTTAATATTATTTATGATCTTTTTACATCATAAATTTTTTATATGGAGCCTCAAAAAATATCAACTTCTTCATATTATGAAGTTTTTTACTTTCTGAGAAAATCAGGGTTTTAGGAAAATTATAAAAAAATATAAAAACCCTGTTTTTCTCAGAACTATTTAAAAATTTAATTTTAGTTTTTCTTAACTTCATAATATGAAGAAGTTGATATTTTTTGAGGCTCCATTTAAGACGTAAAAAGATCTTAAATGGAGCCTCCCTATTTATCAACTCCTTCATATTATGAAGTTTTTTACTTTCTGAGAAAAACAGGGTTTTAGGAAAATTATAAAAAAATATAAAAACCCTGTTTTTCTCAGAAAACAATATTAAATATATAAATAAAATATTATTTAATAAAATATTTTTCTAATATAAGTATATAATAAATGACTGAAGAACTTGATAAAGATCTAAAAATTTTACAAGAAAAAGAAAAATATAAAAAAGGAATAATATATAAAATAAAATCTGATAAAACAGATAAAATATATATAGGTTGTTCTTTACAAAGTGCAAATAATAGACTTTCAAAGCATAAATATGATTATAAAAGATATAAGAACAATAATTATAATTATGTATCATCTTTTGAAATAATACAATATGATGACTGTAAAATAGAAATTTTATTAGAATATCCTTGTGATAATAAAAAAGAATTAGAAGAAAAAGAGAGTGAATATATAAATAAATATAATAATGTTGTAAATATAAAAAAAAGAAAAATAAATATTTAATTAAAAAAATATTTAAAAAAATATATAATATATAATATATATGGATATGGAAATAGAAATATTAATGAAAGAAAATAATAAATTAATTATTGATGAAGAAAATAAAGAAGAAAACAATGAAATAAAAAAAGGAAGAGGAAGACCAAAAAATAATATAAAAAAATCATCAAAAGAAAATTACATGAAATTTAAAGAAAATCATGAAGGTATATTAACACAAAAAATTGAGTGTTCTATATGTTCGGGATCATATACATATTATACTAAATCTACTCATTTAAAAAGTAAAAAACATATAGCAATTGAAAAGAAATATAATAAAAAATAATTATAATTTTATCATATAATAATATATAATAAAATGATTGACTTGAATAATAAAAAAATAATATTTTTAGGATGCGGGGCAGTGGGAAAAACAACACTATATTTTTTAGAAAATTTTTTTAAAGTGAATCCAAAAAATATATATTTAATAGATTTATTAGATTACAAAGAACATCCTACAATAAAAGAATATATTCAAAAAGGATCAAAATATATAATCTCAGATGTAAATAAAAATTACAAAACAATATTTAATAAATTAAAAGAATATGACATTATAATTGATGTTACAGCCAGAACAAATTCAATAAAATTATATGAATATGCAAGACAGAAAAATTTACATTATATAAATACATCATTAGAAGATGATAAAAGTTTAAAGCAGATGAAAAATGAACAAGAATTTAAATTAACTTATCAATATGCACACAATAAAATAAAAGACATAAATTTAGAATATGATGAAAAAAATAAAGCCTCATGTGTGATAGAATTTGGTATGAATCCGGGTTTAATTAGTATATTTGCAAAACTAGGAATTTTATTTTTAGCTGATAATGTAAGAAAAACAAAACAGTTAAAACAATATATAAAAAATAGAGAATATAATAAAATTTGTAAATATTTAGAAGTAGATATTATTCATTGTTCAGAAACAGACACAACCGAATTTTTAAATAAAAAAGGTTCTTCTAAATTCTGTAATACTTGGTGTTGTAGTGGTTTAATAGATGAATATTCTCATCATTGTGAGTTTGGATGGGGAAGCCATGAAAAAACAAAACCCAAAGGATCCGAATTATTAAATAATAACATAATTGATTTAAATGAACCAGCTTATAATGTTTATTGTGAATCTTATGTACCAACAGACGAAAAATTTATAGGTTGTGTAATACCACACGGAGAGGGATTAAGTTTGACTGAATTTTTAAGAGATTCAGAATACAGCCCGACAGTTCATTATGTTTATAAATTTTCACCAATCACGCAAAAATCTATAAAAAAACTTCCTAAAAAATATTTAGGCGGTACAATACCACAAAATAAAACTCATGTTTTAAATAATTTGGATGATAAAATAATAGGTTTAGATACTGTGGGAGCTTTAATAATAAGTAAATATGGTTCTGTTTGGTCAGGTTCAATTTTAGATAATTCAGAAACTCCATATTATCAAGGAACTACTCAACAAGTAGCTATAGGTATATTATCCGCATTATCTTTTTTAGTAGAAAATAAAAATTTAGGTGGTTTATATCCTGAAAATATAGATGAAAAGTATATTTTTAATAAAATTAAAAATAATATGGGTATTATATACGTAGATTGGGTAAATTATAAACCTAAATCAACACAATTTAATGATTTAAGAAAAACAAAAGAACAATTCGACTCACAATTTAATTAATTTATTTATGTTTATTAATTGATTCAATTTTTTTGCTTTAATATCAAAAATTTCAAAATCTTCATAAATATTAAAAGTATTATGTAAAAATTTTACAATTTCAAAATCATTAATCATTTTATCATTAGGATCTGTAGAAACTATTTTATTATTAGTCAGACAACTTTTTAATAAAAAATTACCTTTTCTTTTACAATCTGGATAAAAAGAACCATTAAAATATAATACATTTGTAACATAAGGGCAATATATATACATATTATGTTTATTATCTTTTCTTATTGTATCTTCAAAATAATCTTCTGGTTTATGATCAAAATTAATAATTAAATCACAATTAAAAGGCAATTTTAAACAATTTTTTGTATTTGTTATAAATTCTTTTCTTTTTGAAGGTTTAATAGCATAATTTTTTTTACAATCAATAATTACTAATTTTAATGTAAATGGTAATAGTAATTTATCAAATCCTAAATTTTCATCATTAGTTTCGTCAAAAAAATCAAAATTTTTTAAATACAAAATTTCTAAATCCAAAAAATTTAATAATTTATAAGATTCTAATATATGTAACTTATTAATAATCAAAAATTTTATAGCCATAATATATTATATAATGGATAAAAAAGAATTAAAACAAATATTATATACAGCAATGGGAGACGATGATTTAAAATTTTATGCTCCTAAAGGAAAAATAATAAGATATGATGAATTACAAAGATATAATAATATTGATGAATTATTAAAAATGGATCTGGATTATTGCATTATTTTATATAATGTAAATACTCCAAATTCTGGACATTGGATAGGATTATTAAAATATCCAGAAAATAACACATTAGAATATTTTGATCCATACGGTAAAATAGTAGATGAGCCTTTAAAATGGGTTTCTGAAGAACAATTAAAACAAAGTGGTATATTAAAACCATATTTAGGAGATTTACTAAATAAATCTAATAGAAACATAATTTATAATCCTATAGCGTATCAATCAAAAAAAGAAGGTATTTCAACATGTGGAAGACATACAATTTTTAGAATAATAAATTTAATAAAATATAATAAAACATTAACACAATATTATAATTTAATGAAAAAATTAAAAAAAGATTTAAATTGTAATTATGATGATATAGTGAGTTTTTTTATTTCAAGAATATAATTTTTTTATATACAATAATTAAATATATGATTTTTTTAATTTTACAAACATATTATTATTATAAAACTATAAAAACAGTAGCAAATATTATAACTGATAGACGTTTCAGAAGTTTTTTTAGAGTTTAACTTTTATTTATTTTTCATCAAAAATTATTCTGTAATAATAATTTTTAGTTTTTTTATATTTTATAATTTTTTTATTTAATTTTTCACCATATTAAATAATAACTTAAAGAAGCTGGAGTAAATTTATTATTAGTTTTTTTCATTGTATTATATGCTCTTGCTCTATAAGCTTTTCTTCTTTTAAATGCATCTTCTTTATTAATTTTTCCATCAACTACTTTAAAAAGATAAATAATAAAATCATTCATACCATTAGCACCAAATTTTGTATTATCATACATTAATTTATGTTTTGTATCATCTGAAAAGTTTATTTTATTAGGATCATATCCAAATTTTTTAGCCCTTTCTTTTATTATATATAAATATTCATCTGGATCAATATTATTATTTTTAAGAAATTGTTTAAATGATATTTTTTTATTACCATTTCCATTTAATCCAACATTTAATAATTTTCTTAATTGTTCTTCATTTTTAAAAGGTACTCTAATATTATTTTTAAAAAGTCCTTTATCATTAAGTTTCATATTTAATTTTTTGGCTAATTTTTTATAAGCAATATTATGCTGTTTATCAATTGTTCTCATAATAACCATATATTTTAATTCATCATTATTCAAGGCTTTCCAAAAATCCAATTTAATATTATTTATTTTAATACTAATATGTTTAGTTCCATTTTTAATAATTTCAACATTAAAATTATTTTGTAATTTTTTAATAACATTTTGTAAATTATTTTTTGTTATAATATCTATGTCATTAATTTCTTTTTCTTTTCTTGCAATAGATCCAACAATTTTTAAACCACTAACTATTTTTTTTACTTTATTAACTAATTTTTTAATATCATTTATTTCTATTCCGCCTTTTAAATTTTCATTTATTTCAATAGCTTTTTTTTGTTTTTCTGCTCTTTTTTTAGTTAATGGTTTGTTTGAAAAGCATTTAGAAGGATCATTTTTTTTACATACTTTATAACCATCATCAACATTTTTAATAATATAAGGCATTTATATATAAAATAGGCAAATAAAATATTAATCTTTAATAATAATATTTTCATCAATTTCTTTATAAATGGTGAGTCTTTCAGCACATTTTGCAATTAATTTGAACTTTTTATTAAGTATTTTTTTATTAAATAAAACATGTATATATGTCATTTCTATTATATCATCTAAAATATTATTTTCAAGATCATAAAATATAAAAACATCTCCAAAATTATTTATATGTTCAATATCAAAATAAAATATTTTAAGTCCAAAAGGTCTCTTTTTTATTCTTTTTAATTGTTCTTTTTTTGATTTTGCAATAAATAAATATTCTAAACAATGAGGCAAACAAATATTAATATCATATGTGAATAAGTTTGATATAAATAATATTTTAGTTGTAGGAGGTATTTTGTTTAATTTAGCATCATCTAAAATAAAATAATAAATAATATCTTTAAATTCAAAATCATTTTTTATATTTTCGTCCATAATAAATTATTTATATATAAATTATTTTTTATAAAGTTTTCCGTCTTCAATAAAGAAATGATTGTTTAATTTTTCTAACAATTGATTTTTATTTAATTTATCATGTTTTTCTTCTAAATAATGTTCTACAACTTCTTTTAATTGGTTTTTATTTAATTTATCAAATTTTCCTCCTTTACCTAAAATTCTATTAAATATAGAAGCTGTTGTAGTTAAACCTTTACTTAATTTTGAGACATAAGAAGGCAAATCACTAGTAATTTTTGTTAAATCTTGAAATAAAAAGTCAGCTTCTGCTTTATCATAAAGTCCGTTATATTCTAAAATATATCTTATAAACCATTGGCAATTATTTGTAAATGCATCATAAGACCACCATTTATCATTTCCTACCGTAGTTTCTGCATTATTTAACATCTGATTTATAGTTAAACTTTTGCCTTTTAGTGGTACTTCTAAAATTTCTGTGTCTTTACTATTTTTAAACTCAGTATTAATATTGATAACTTCATTTTTTTCCATAACCACTTTTTTATTACCAACTTCTGCAACTAATTGTAAATGAAATAATTTATCGACTGAATTTTCTTTTAAATTTTTATTCCATTTTCCTAAAGTTAATAAGTTTAATGCATTATTTAAAATACTCATTATTGGAGTTCTTGCAATATATAGAGATTTTATGGGTAAATCTCCATATTCTTTTAAAGTTCTTGACGAAACATTATTATAATTGTGTCTTATAGTAAATTGTTCTTTTACTTTTTCTATTCCAGTTTTAACAGCATCTAAACCTTTATTAAACCAATCAGAAAAACCAGAACCTTTTAAATTTAAATATTCAGGTTTTAATTCTCCAAATATTAAGGACACATTTTTATTTAATTTTTTAGTTCTAAATTTAGATTTTAAAAACTTTTGTTTAGAAATATTTCTAAATCTAAAACTTGTTTTTGTTTCTCTGTAAAATCTTTTATTTTTATTTTTTAAAATTTCATCACTTATTTTTTTTGCATTTTCAAAAGTTATTGGTTTTTTTATAATAATTGCGTGTAATTCATAATTATCCATAAATTTATATATATAAATTATATAATAAAATTAATTTCTCATATATTATATAATAATGTCATTTAATACATCAAATATATCTTGTGATACATTAACGGGGACTAGTTCAATTTCTGCTCCTGTTCATTATGTGGATGGTTTCCCTATTTCAAATGTTTCTGGAGTTTTAACAATAGGAGACAGTGATAATAGTTCTATGAGTTGTCTTTCAGTAACAGCAAATACTCAAATTATAGCTCCAATAGGTGAAATTGATACATTATCAACTAATACAATTATACCTACAGGAGGAGTAGGCGGAATTATAAACGTTTCAGGTTCTCTAGTTCAAACAGGAACGGCTGAGGTTTCTAATCTTAAAATTCATGGCACTCTTTCAGGAGATAACGGAGATGTAGGTTCTTCAGGACAACTTTTGAGCTCAACTGGTTCTAATATTGAATGGATTAACGCCCCTACAGCTTCTAATTGGAGTTCTTTTGAAGCTTTACAAAACGTTGATATTAATAATTATCAACTTAATAACGTTTTACAAATCGATGTTTTATCAAACCTAAATCTAAACGGCAGTACTACTATCACAGCAGGATCTGGAGGTGTTGGAACTGCTGGACAGGTTCTAAGTTCTACAGGATCTTCTACACAATGGATTGATGTTTCATTAGGTTCTAATTGGTCTACTTATCCAGCAGAACAAGCCGTAGATATGCAAAGTTATGGATTTTCAAATTGCGGTGATATTTCAAGCGGAGGTAATATAAATATAACAGCTGGAGAAGTTGATATCAATTGTCCAGCAGTTGTAAATGCCTTAAAAGTTTCAGGAGCTTTCAAGGACAGTACTGACAGTACAGGATCTTCTGGACAAGTTTTGACATCTAATGGAACTTCTACACAATGGCAAGATATACCTAACTGGTCTACTGTTCAAGCATCACAGGATATTGATTGTGGATCTCATAATTTGGCTAATGTTGATAATTTTTCAGCTAACACTGTTTCAGTTTCTGGTGTTCTTTTTGATGGTACGCATAATACTGGCTCAGTTGGTCAAGTTCTAAGATCTTTAGGAACTTCTACGCTCTGGGCTGATGTAACACCTGCCGATTGGTCATCTTATCCAGCAACTCAAGACGTCCAATTTGACGGATATAACATTAATAATGTCAATACTATGACAGTCCAAACTCTTACAGGATACGCTGGAAGTATTGCTACAACAACCCCTATGAGTGTAGGGGGTGTTCTTTCATCAACTTCTTTAAAACCTTCTTATAATCATTTAAATACTTTATATGTTTCTCCAAATGGTGATGATTCTTCAGGAAATGGAACTTTTGAGGCTCCATATGCTACATTAAATAGAGCAAATGCTGATATTAATTCAGATGCTGGGGCTAATGTTTATTTAGTTAATATTGGAATGGGTAATTATGCAGAAGATTTAGTTATAGAATATCCTAGCGTTTGGCAGGGCGTAACACAATCAGAATTGGCTAATTATTATTGTTCAATTACTGGTCAAGTAGATGTTTCATTATCATCAACAACTGATTTAAATAGCTCTGATGTTGTTATTGATGGTTTATTAATAAATGGTCCTGTTAATAATGTTTCATCAACACCAAATAGACTTATTATAACCAATTCTTATCTTTATTTACCATCATCAAATTATAATCCACTTTTGCAAAATGTACCATCTACCACAAATTCAAGATTATTTTTAAGAGACGTTAAAATGAGTTCTGATAATGTTTCGGCTACAAATCCATTAATCACTGTAACATCTGGTATGGTTTCATTTGTTAGAGTCAGTGCCACATCTAAATCTAATCAAAATGTTCTTCAAATGTCAGCCAATGCTTCTTGTGATTCAATTACATTTTGCCAATTTGAAAATGATTATAATAATGCTGTTATCCCTGCTCTAGTAGAAATACAAAACGGAGCATCTTATACTTTTTCTAATTGTGGTTTTATATATTCTAGTGCTGTTTCTAAATCACAACCTTATTCATGTGGTATTTATGCTAATTCTTCTTCTACATCACCTACAATATTTTCATTTTACAACGTTTTTGAGTTATTGGGTTGTTCCACTGGTTTATATGCCATAAATGATGCAAATTACGGAGCATCAAATAAAATGACATGTTTTTATTATATGTCATCTGCTCTTCCAAATACTGCTTTCGCAATTCATGCAGTCTTAAACGTCAATAAATTTCAGTTCCAAACCGTGTCATAAATTTTTTAATTATATGCAAAAAAATATAATTACTATTTAAAAAAATATTTTTATAAATCTATATTTTCTATGTTTCTATTATGATTATTATTCATAATATTATTTACTTCTTTATTTTCATTTTCTGGATCTCTTACACATTCAAAACAACAAAATTTAAGTTTTATACATTTTGACAAAAAACTGTATCTAATACAAAGTCCAATAACCGCAAAAAGTCCAGTGATTGCTGTAGATATTAAAATTATTATGCTAGAATCCATATATTATTTATTTTAGATTAAATAAATTAAATCTAATTATAATATATATTTAATATTGATGTCTTGGAATTTATCAACACGAGTAAATAATATACAAACAGAACTTAATAATTTAGTTTTAAATGGTCCAGTTCAAAACCCCGTACAAGCAAATATAAACATGAATAATTTTAATTTAAATAATGTTAATATTATACAAGGAACAGTAGCCAATGAATTATTATTAACTAATCAAGAAGCAATTAGATTACAAAGCTTAGAAAATGTAACATTATCAACGCCAAATGTCCATATAACGGGAAATTTAACAGTGGATGGAACATTAAACCAAAGTTTATCAGTTTCTGCTGGTAATGATGGAATAAATGTTACTAAAGATGGTAATGATTACCAAGTCTCTAATTTAGGAGTAATAAATTTGGGTGCTTATAATGATGGTATAGGCATACATGGAACAAAAGATGATTTATTAATAAGTAATGAAGGAGTGATAGAATTAAGAGGAGGAACAGGTATTAGTATAACGGCTATTAGTGGTGTTTCTGGTGGTTTTACTGTTACTAATACAGGAGCGGGTGGAATACCTCCTTTAACATCTGTTTTAGGAGTTGGTAATAGTGCAGGTAATCAAAATATTACGGGAGTAAATGCATTAACATGCAATACTTTAAATTATACCACTTTAAACCCTCCTATTAGTTCTAATCTAAATTTAAATCAAGTTTTAATAAATGGTAATAATGCAGGCAATGAGCAAATAGTAGGCTTAGGTTATCTTAATTTCTCAAATACAGGTAATTTATTAGGATATAATGGAGGAATTGGATATTATGGAGGTGATGCATACGGAAATATATTTGATAGTCATTATGTAAAGCCTGTTTATCAGCAATATTATAATGATATTAATACAACCATATTCACTAATACAAATGATTCTCAAGTCGATAATATATGTAAATTAGAAGCAACAATTCCCCCCGGATCTGTTCAAACTCTTAATTCTTATCAAATGGATATTGATTATATACAATTTCAAATATCGGATACTGTAGCTTTACCTAATGCTTTAATAGTTTATCTTTATATTACTGATACTCTAAATAAGCCATATGATCCTAATTCATTTACATCTATAGAGTTTATACCATCGGCAACTAATCATAATATTTTTACTTCAACTTTACCAATTTCTTTAAAATATTATACTACGACTCCAACTTCTAATTATATATATTTTACTATATATTATAGTGCCCCGTCAAATTCAGGACAATTTCAATTTAATTTATTGAATTGTAAAGCTATGATTACATCCACATGTTCTACTATTGGAACTTCTACGCCTGTTTATCATGTTACTTCTTAAAAAATATCATCTAAAATTATAATTTTACAGTTAAAAGGTATTTTTAAATATTCATAACGTTCATCAAAATCTTTTATAAATTTATCTGGTGATAATAATGAATTAATTAAAGGATCATCATTTTTTATAGTATTATAAAATTTTAAATAAATTTTTGTAATTGAAGGAGATAAATTTAATTTATCAATAACAAATAATTGTAAATGAGATAATATAAATAATATGCTTTTAATTTCTAAATTTTCAGACATTATTTTATTTATTTCTATTAAACATTTACCTACATGTTTTTCATTATATATATCAATTCCACTATTAATACAATACATCTCATCAACTTTTATTTTTTGATTTTTTTTTAGTTTTACAATTTTTATATTTTTTAATTCCATTTATATATTATACTATTTATATTTTTTTAAATAAATAAACATTTATATAAAAATATAATTAAAATTCTACAATAAGATTATTTTTAACAATATGTACTCTATTATAAATATTATGTTTTATTGTATTTACTGGTACATTTTCATAATTATATGAATATTTTTTCATATGATTAATATTACAACATTTTCCTTTATTAGAACAACTAAATTTAATATATTCATTATTAGAAATATCACCTATAAAATTTAAATATAATAATCTATGTAGTGCTGTCTTTTCTTTATTAAAATAAAAATTTATGTAAGTTCCTTTTTTACTATTATTCTCATTTGTTATATATCCAGTCCATAAACAACAATTATCATTATCAAATATTGATGTCAATAAATATTTACTCATTCTTTTAATATCAACATATGACATTTTTTTTGAATTGTCTATATTTGGTAATTGTTTTTCTAATAATTCTTTTAATAAATAGTTTGATTTTTTTAACTCCATTTATATATTATAGTATTTATATTTTTTTAAATAAATAAACATTTATATAAAAATAATTTTCTGAGAAAATCAAGGTTTTAGGAAAATTATAAAAAAATATAAAAACCCTGTTTTTCTCAGAACTATTTAAAAATTTAATTTTAGTTTTCTTAACTTCATAATATGAAGGAGTTGATAAATCGAGAGGCTCCATCTAAGATCTTTTCACGTCTTAGATGGAGCCTCAAAAAATATCAACTCCTTCATATTATGAAGTTTTTTTACTTTCTGAGAAAATCAGGGTTTTAGTAAAATTATAAAAAAATATAAAAACCTTGTTTTTCTCAGAAAATTATTTAAAATTATCTTCTGTTTTTCGGCTTAAAAATTATGCTCTTATATGGTCTTGTTATTTTTAGGAACTTCAAGACGTAAAAATAATATGCCTTTTGTTTTTCGG
>Ga0007862_1000438_pt1 | contig 13093 bp, 10 predicted proteins | sample CryBogCBH20Aug07_FD_71206 | JGI IMG/M metagenome (GOLD analysis project Ga0007862, IMG submission 71206) | Freshwater microbial communities from Crystal Bog, Wisconsin, USA - CBH20Aug07 | ecosystem: Environmental > Aquatic > Freshwater > Lake | place: Crystal Bog, Wisconsin, USA | collected... | reverse complement strand
GAAGAGGAACCCGGCTAGTGCGGGACCCACAACAAATGCCGTCTCATCGAGCACTGACTCCAAGGAGAGCGCCGCACCAAGCTCACGATCATCGGTAAGAGAACGACTCCAACGTGTGCGGGTATAGCTTCCAAAGTTCGGGAAAGTTGCGCCAGCGAGCGCTGCACTGAGTAAGAGGGCTGGGGTGTAATGCACACCAACAGTAAGAATTGCAGTAATCGCGATCGCATTGAGCACTGTGATGGGGATCAGGACCTTTCGGGTCCCCTTCAGATCTGCCAACTTTCCAATCCGCGGGCCGACAAATGCACCAGCGAGCGTGTAGCAGGCAGAGGCGAGACCAGCGAGAGCAAAGGAGTTGCGAATGGATGAGATGAGGAAGACGAGCCCCACGCTATTCATTGCTAGAGGTAAGCGCCCCAAAATGCCAAAGCCGAAGGTTGAGAGCGAGTGATCCTTCTTTACAACGTTCTTATATGCGGTCAGCATCCACGCGGTGATCTACTTCTCTTCATTAGTACATAACCGTTCTCGTTAAGTGGTGCGGCCAATGTGTTGCGTGATAGGCCTTCCATAATCTGAAATCAACTTGTGGCATGAGCAATGGCTCTAGTCCAACGCGTCTGGCATTGACCTCTTCGGTAAGCCGAGCGATTGCGTAGATGGAGTTCGCTCGAATCTCAACTTCAGCGGAGCTATCGCGAGGTACCTCAGTGAGTGAATTGATCTGCGCCTCAAGTTCTGGTGCATACTCAAAGATTCCCATGACGCGAAGTCCCACTGGGACGATGTAATCAGCGAAGGCAGTCAACAAGTGGGCATCTTCCAGCGCCCAGGCCTTACGTGGCATGAGTGCGAGGTGGAGTCCCCAAATGCCCAGCTGTGGCAGTTTATAGAGCTGAATTGTCGAACCGTGATACGCAGAGACATCGGCGAAACGAGGGAACTCGGTAGTCAAGCGTTCAAGAATTCCATTGCCATCTGCATAGAGGCGAGGTGCGCACGATCTCACGAAGTTATGCCACTTACCCTCATACTTCGCGACCAGTACTTCTCCAACTTCGTTGAAGATCTTTACTCGCTCATCGAGCATCGGCATCTCAATCGTGCCTTTGAAGACCTGCTCGAGATCGGCGCGAACCATATTTGCCTGATAGGCACCATCGAAGAACGGAATCCCTTCAGCTACTGCACGATGCAGGTTTGCCATCATCGCTTCTGAGTCGCTGTAACGACGACCGTTGTAATCGGTCTCGTACTTAACCCCAGTATCGAAATTAGTGAATGCGAAGTTCATCGTATTCACTGTGAGAGTGAGATCCATCAGGAAATCTGGATCATCACCAAAGTTGAAGAGTGATGAGCCATCTGGCTTACCAAACTCTTCATATGCCATCCATGAAGCGACCTCTGCGATCTTCGCTTCGTTGACCTTTATGAGCGTCGAATTTTTAACGACGGGGTCAAGACTCTTGAGAACTTTCGATTCCCAAAAATCCATCGGTGGCATTGGTTATCCTTCCTCTCCCTTTCGGTACGGAGCGCCAGCCATAGCTGGTGGCCGCAATCGTTGCGATAGAAACGCGAGTACCAGAATCGTCGTCAAGTTAGGGAAGAAGGTCACGAACTCATCTGGCACGGTCTTATTGATCATGTAATAGGCAAGAACCAATACGGCGATCAAAATTCCGGTAATGAAGCCCTTCCAATCCTTCTTGCGAACTTTGGTAACACCATAGAGAGCTGCAAGGACAATGACTACAAGTAGCAGTGCATGCACCGAAGTCGATTGACGCACGCGGAGTGCATCGGTGAGACCAAAGAGAACGGATCCACCGAGAACTCCGGCCGGAGTCCAGTTGCCGAAGATCACCGCGGCAAGACCGATATAACCGCGTCCTGCAGTCTGGCCTTCTAAATAGTTTCCGGTGGAGATGATAGAGATATAAGCGCCACCAAGTCCTGCGAGTCCGCCAGAGACTGCCAAGGCAATGAATCGAGTGCGATAGACATTTACACCCAATGATTCAGCCGCAACCGGGTTCTCACCGCAGAATCGCATCCGAAGTCCGAATCGAGTCTTCCAGAGAATCCACGCCGTGATTGGCAAGGCCAAGATCATGACGAGTGAGCCCCAATTTATTTTCGTGATCAAACCAGCCATCACGCCAGAAATATCTGAAAGAACAAGAATGTGTTTTTGACCAAGGGTTGTAAGAAAGGGACTTAACCCAGGTACTGTGAAAGTGCCGATTGATTTAACCTGAGGTGAGATATTTACGTCACCACCAGCTCCGATAAAGAAGACGCCGGAGAGGAAGCGCGCGGTTCCTGCACCAAGTAGATTGATTGCCAGACCTGATACAGCCTGATCGATACCGACTCGAACCGTAAGCACGGCATGGAGTAAGCCAGCGATGGCGCCACCAATAGCACCAGCGAGAATTCCCACCCATGGCCCATAGAGATATCCGAACCACGCGCCGAACCAGGTGCCAAGAATCATCATACCTTCAAGTCCAATATTGATAACACCTGACCGTTCGGCCCAGAGGCCACCGAGTCCAGCCATCAAGATTGGGATAGTAAAACGAATCGTTGCACCTGCTGCTCCTGGAGATGTGATGTCATCGACGCCAGTGAACTGGCGAACAAGTGAGATTAAGATGATGACCGCGGCGACCGTCAACATCATCCGAGATGGTGATGTGATGATTTTCCAGAGGCGATTACCTTTGAGAGTGCTCATTACTTATCCCCCTTCTGACCAGCTTCGACCCGTGAGGCATCAGCAGCACCCACCAGACGTTGCTGTTGACGACGAGTGATTCGCTTAACAATTTCATAGGCAGTGACTGTCGCGAGGATGATCGTTCCTTGCATCATCATCACAATCTCTTTTGGTACGCCGTTGAGGTCAAGTGCGGGGGCTGCCTGCTCGAGGAATGACCAGAAGAAAGCTGCGACCGCAATGCCGATTGGATTACTTCGACCCAATAGCGCAAGTGCTAACCCAGTGAGGGCATAACCTGTTGGGAAGGCGAGACTATACGTATGGGTATGGCTCAGCAGTTCACCCATTCCCGTAAGACCAGCAATCGCGCCTGAAATCGCCATCGTAATGAAGACCATACGAGGCGCATTCACACCGCTTGCGCGTGCTGCTCTGAATGACATTCCCGTTGCGCGAAGATTGAATCCAAAGACGCTCTTATTCAGAACGATCCAATAAAGGACGCCCACGATGATTGCAACGATACCGAAGCTGTAGAGCTCGCCACCAAAGATATGGAAGGTTGGCATCCAGCCAGAGTTAGGAATCATTGGAGTACTGAGGTTGTCAGAGCTCTTGCCTTTGAGACCAAGGCGACTTGGCTGAAGCAAGTAGGTGATCAGACCTGACGCAATGGTGTTAAGCATGATGTTGGAGATAACTTCAGAGATATTGCGCTTCACCTTGAGATAACCAGAGATCGAAGCCCAGAGAGCTCCAACAACCATGCCAGTAAATATAATAAGTGGAACTTCAAGATACGAAGGAAGGTGGGTTGCGCCACCAACAACTGCAGCAATAAAGATAGCTAAGCGGTACTGACCATCGATACCGATGTTGAAGAGCAACATTTTGAAACCAATTGCCGCTGCTACACCGGCTAGGTAGTAGGCAACTGTCTGGTTGAGTTCAGCAACGATGTTATCTGACTGGCTTCCATAACTGGCAATCAACTGAAAAGTTGAGAGCGGATTGGCACCTTTGATCAACAAGATGATCGAGACGAAGATCAAGGTAAAGAGAATCGCAGCTACTGGAGCAGCGAGCGCCCAGAAGAGCTTATTGAGCTTTTTCATGCGATCTTCTCTCCTGTCATTGCCAATCCCAGTTGTTCTGGAGTGGTACTTCTCGGATCCAAATAATCGACGATGGTGCCACGGAATATCACCGCAATCCGGTCTGAAAGTTTGAAGAGTTCATCTAAATCAGCCGAGACAAGGAGAACGCCAGTGCCTTTGAGTCTGGCTTCAATGATGTGATCCCAGATAATGGCCTGCGCGCCAACATCTACACCACGCGTTGGCTGAGCAGCGATCAACATCTTTGGGTCACCAGACATCTCGCGACCAACGATAAATTTCTGTTGGTTTCCACCAGAGAGCGCGCTCGCCATCACATTATTGCTCGGCGTACGAACATCGAACTCTTCAATGATCCGCTCGGAATCCTTCTTTGCAGCGCCCTTATCAATCCAGGGGCCGTTAGACATTGGCTTGGTCTCTTGGTGGCCGAGAATACGGTTCTCCCAGAGCGGCGCGGCCATTAAGAGGCCATCGCGTTGACGATCTTGTGGGATATACCCAACGCCATGGTCGCGAATCTGACGCAAAGAACTCACATTGGTATCGAGTCCAACAGTATGAACGCTTCCTGAAGTTGGCTTCTCCAGACCCATGATCATTTCGATGAGTGCGTCTTGGCCATTTCCTTCAACGCCGGCAAGGCCGAGAATCTCACCTGCGTGGATCTCAAGATTGATGCTATGGAGAGTTTCGCGGCCAGTGCGATCATTGAGACTTGCATCCTTCACCACCAAGACCTTCTCATCGCGCGGCTTTGTAGTTGCTGGACGCGGCGCTGGAAGTTCACCGCCGATCATGTATTCGGCCAACTCCTTCTTATTGGTCTTACCCGGCACGAGCTCGGCTACGGTGGTTCCGCGGCGCATCACGGAGATGCTGTCAGCGATTGCCATCACTTCATCGAGCTTATGCGAGATGAAGATAATGGTGAGACCATTGGCAGTCAGTACCTTTAGGTTCTTAAAGAGCTCATCTACTTCTTGTGGGACAAGCACTGCAGTTGGCTCATCTAGGATCAAGATCTTTGCACCGCGGAAAAGTACCTTTGCGATCTCTACCCGTTGGCGAAACCCAACACCAAGATCTGCAACAAGATCATCTGGGTTAATTTCAAGACCATACGTCTTAATAATCTCCTGTAAGTGCGCACGTGCCTTGGCATAGTCCACAACGACCTTTGCCTTCATTGGCTCACTACCGAGAACAATATTTTCAAGGACGGTGGCGTTATCAGCCAACATGAAGTGTTGGTGCACCATACCGATACCCAGGCCGATGGCATCCTGTGGTGATTTAATAGTGACAGGGTTTTCAAAGATTGAGATGGTTCCTGAATCCGGCTTCACCATGCCGTAGAGGATCTTCATCAGCGTTGATTTGCCAGCGCCATTTTCACCAATGATGGCGTGAATATTGCCCTTCTCGACGGTGATATCGACATCGTGATTTGCGACGACGCCCGGGTAATTCTTCTCGATACCCTTTAATTCAATTGCGAGAGACACGGTAAGGCCCTTTCATCTTTGAAAGTATGAAAAAATGCGTGGTCACATCTACTAATGAAGTGTGGTGGCCTTCAGGTTTCCCCGAAGACCACCACGCTTTACTTCCTTTATTTCTTAACTATTACCAGATCGAAGGAATTAACCCTGTGGAAGGGTTACCTTTGTTGGATCTGTTGGAACGACAATCGCACCTGAAGCAAGTGAGTACTTGATTGTGTTCAACTTAGCAATAGTTGCTGCTGAGAGGTGGTTTCCGGTTGTTGTGAAACCAACACCACCATTTGATGCGTCAAAGTAGTGAACATCAGCCTTGAAGGTACCTGCGACAACATCGCTCAAGAATGAGTTCACGCCGACGTCTACGTTCTTCAGTGCTGAAGTCAAGATAACTGACTTGTACTTAGCATTTGATGCATAGAGGGCTTCGTCAGCATCTACACCGATTGACCAGTGACCCTTACCGAGTTCAAAGGCTGCCTTGTGAGCGCCCTGACCGGTTGAACCAGCTGCTGAGTAGACAACGTCTGCACCATTCTGGAACATACCGAGTGCTGCTTCATGTCCCTTATCTGGAGCGTTGAATCCGCTCATATCAGGTGGGTTAGATGCATATGTTGACTGGTACTTGATCTTTGGGTTGACCTTGTAGACGCCAGCCTTGAATCCTGCTTCGAAAGACTGGATCAAAGGTATGTTAACGCCACCGATGAAGCCGACGCTATTTGTCTTTGTTGTGAGGGCTGCTGCCACACCGACGAGGTATGAACCCTCTTCAGCGTGGAACTCAAGTCCTTCAACGTTATTTGCACCGGCAATGTTGTCGTCAACGATAGAGAACTTGACGTTTGGATTTGCAGCTGCAACTTCCTTAAGTGCATTCTCATATGAGTAACCAACAACAACGATTGGATTTGCACCGGCGCTGATGAGGAGCTTGAGGCGCTGAGCGCGGGTAGCGTCTGTATCAGCGTTATTTCCCTGTAGATCCTTCTCAGTCCAGCCTGGGTGGGTCTTCAAGAATGTCTTGAAGCCGATGTAAGCGAGCTGGTTAAAACCTGGTTGCTCTTTTCCACCAAGATCGAAGGCAATACCTACCAACTTCTTTGGTGCAGCTGAAGCAGCTGTTCCAGTAAGTGATACAACAGAAAGAGCTAAGCCTGCTGCAACAGCACCAGCTAGCGCTCTTCCTAGAGTCTTCTTCTGCATTAGATCATTCTCCTTATGTTAAGAGGGATCACTCAATGTCTCCATGATCAATGGAAAGTTCGTGAATACCGTCTACTTTGACCAGGGTGGGCTTGGGCAGATCGATTGCTCCGAGCCTAAGTCAAGAGTAGATTTGTGTCTAGTCATTCCCATAGGTAATAAGTAACAATATTATTAAGAGAATTTTCCAAAGTTGACCATGAAGCGGGGCCAGATGAGCGCTGTAAAACAACCACAAATCGTTGTAGTGGGAAGCACCATGACTGACATGGTCACGTATGCCCAGAGAATTCCAGAGCGAGGTCAGACACTTCTGGCAGATAGTTTCGTTGTTGGCTTCGGCGGAAAAGGCGCGAACCAGGCAACCATGGCCCGCAGATTTGGCATCAAAGTTGCCATGGTTAACACGCTGGGCGATGATCTCTTCGGTGACAGTACTCTCAAGAATTTTGAATCTCAAGGAATCAATACCGAATTTATTCGGCGAGCCCCCGGCCCAAGTGGCGTCGCCCCAATCTGGGTCGAACCAGATGGGACCAATCGAATCTTGATCGTCCCAGGTGCAAATAATCTGATGAGCGAGGAGCAGTCTCAATCTGCCATTGAGGGTTTGGGTGAGATCTCAGTCGTGGTGGGTCAGCTTGAGATTCCACAGAACGTTACAGCTGCCGCTTTCAAAGCGGCCCAAGCAAAGGGAATTCCAACGATCCTCAACCCAGCGCCCTACTCGCCAATTACGCCAGAGCTCTTGGCGGTTAGCGATTGGGTAATGCCAAATGAGAGCGAATTCGCGGCGATGCATCCTGAAGGATTAGCCCCAACCTCTGATGCCATCATCGCAGAATTGGCATCTCGGCTTAAGACTCGCTTTGCCGTCACTTTGGGTGAAGCCGGAGCCGCCTTCACCACCCTCGATGGCACTGTTGTTCGTGTATCTGCTCCGAAAGTCACTGCGATCGATACCACTGGAGCTGGCGATGCACTGGTTGGATCCTTTGCAGTCGGATTAGCCCTTGGCCTGACAGACGAGGCGGCGATCAAACTCGGTTGTCTCTGCGCCACCGACAGCGTGACCCGGTTGGGTACTCAGGCCTCCTACCCATCGCCAGAACGAGTCCAAGAGTTGCTCCAGCAACTCTGAGCCTGCTGACCAAGATAAAGTACGCAAATGGCCTCAGATTCCAGTTTCGATATCGTCTCCAAGATCGATGAGATGGAGGTGGATAACGCCTTCAATCAAGCAGAACGCGAGATCGATACCCGCTTCGACTTCAAAAATACCGGCACCAAGCTCGAGAAGAGCACCGGGAAGATCAACATTGAAGCTGATACCGAAGAGAAGGCAAAGGCTGCTCTCGAAGTCTTGAAGGATAAATTAGTAAAGCGTGGTGTCTCGCTGAAGCATCTCGATGCCGGTACCCCTCAACTCAGTGGCAAGGTCTACAAGATCGCCTGCACCCTCAAAGAGGGCATCTCGACTGAGAATGCAAAGAAGATTGCCAAGTTACTTCGCGATGAAGGCCCTAAGTCACTTAAGACTCAGATTCAAGGAGATGAACTTCGCGTCACAAGTAAGAGCCGCGATGACCTGCAAATTGCAATTGCTATGGTGAAAGATCATCCATGGGAGTTTGCAGTTCAATTCACTAATTACCGCTAACCGGTTACTTCTCACTCAATGAAGAGTTACAAACTCGGTCTCATCTTTGGCGTCAGTGCATATTCTATTTGGGGACTCTTCCCTCTCTACTGGCCGCTCCTCAAGCCATCTGGCTCGGTTGAGATTGTTGCCAATCGATCAGTCTGGACGCTACTTGTCTGCCTCATCGCGCTTGCCATATCTCATCAACTGCGAACCACGATCTCATTGATGAAGAATCTCGTAATCACTCTTAAGTTGGCGCTCACCTCAATTTTGATTTCAATCAATTGGCTCGTCTATATCTGGGGCGTCAACCACAACCACGTAGTCGAGTGCGCGCTTGGGTATTACATCAATCCCCTGATCATCATCGCCTTCGGTGTTCTCTTACTGAAAGAGAAGATGCGCAAGCTTCAGTGGGTTTCGGTGGGTATCGCAGCAATTGGAGTTATCGTCCTGACGATCGACTATGGCCGTCCACCGTGGATTGCTCTGACGCTCGCTCTCTCGTGGGGTAGTTATGGCGTCATCAAGAAGCAATTGAATATTCCAGCTCTTCAAGGACTCACGATCGAAACCTTGCTCTCGCTACCTATTTATGGCGGATATTTAATCTTCCTCGCACAGCAAGGGAACTCACATTTCGGTCAAAAGACAGGTTTAACGCTGCTTCTCATCGGTGCAGGAGTAGTCACAGCCATTCCACTCTTGCTCTTCAACGGCTCTGGTAATCGCCTGCCATTCACGATCATTGGTCTACTTCAGTACATCACTCCAACTTTGCAATTCATCATTGGAGTCTCGATCCGGCACGAGAAGATGTCAACCGCGAGTTGGGTTGGATTCTTTATTATCTGGGGAGCACTGATTGCGCTGGGAATGGATCTTGTGAAATCAAGCGCTCCGAGTAATGATCGCATCGCAGAGTTTAAGTAGCGCATCTTTCGCTGGCCCTGCAGGAAGATCTGCAATCTCACCACGAGCTTGATCAGCGTAGTTCTTGAGAATAGTTTTAGCGTTATCCATCGCGCTATGTGTGCGCAGCACTTTAATTGTTGAAGCCACAACACTCTCATCAGTTATTGGCGCAGCGAGAATCGCGCGAAGTTCGGCATCTGCTGGGTCGCTAGATTCCAGAATCGGAAGGGTGACGAGGGTTGGGACGCCCTCTCGAAGATCTGTTCCAGGAGTCTTACCTGATTCGGCGCTCTCACTTGCGATATCAATAACGTCATCAGCCAACTGGAAGAGGGTTCCGATCAACTCGCCATATTTTGTGAGCTGTTCGATCGTCTTCGCATCGCTACCAGAGAGCAGCGCACCGAAACGAATGCTGGTTGCGATCAGCGAACTCGTCTTTCCAGAGATCACTTGTAGGTAATGATCAAGGAGTGAGAGTCCTTCACTCGAACCCTGAGTCTCGGTGATCTGACCGATAACAAGCCGCTCAAAGGTGATGGCTTGCAGTCGTACCGCTTCTGGGCCTAAGTCAGCTAAAAGTTGTGATGCCTTTGCAAAGAGATAGTCGCCAGTCAGAATTGCGACGGTATTTCCCCAACGATTATTTGCGCTCTCAACCCCTCGCCGAAGTGGCGCCTCATCCATGACATCATCGTGATAGAGCGTCGCCAAGTGGGTTAATTCGCAGACAACAGCAGCTTCGACAATGCCAGGTGCGCCAGGGTTACCAAATTGAGCACCAAGGAGAGTAAGTAATGGCCGTAATCGCTTTCCGCCGGCCTCAACCAGGTGGCGCGAAGTCTCAATAACAAGTGGGTACTCGCCCTCAATATGCGAGCGAAGGAGGGCCTCGACTCGAGCCATATCGGCAGTCAAGGATGCCTCTAGAGCAGCATCAAGCTGCGGTATGCCTAAGGACATTAACGAAGGAAGGTAGCGAAGCTCTGCGCGCTATTGAGCAAGAGGGATGGGTACACACCTAGAAGGATAGTCACAATCACACTTGCTGCAAGTACAAAGCTGACCTTCAATGATGGGATTGAGACCGTCACCACATCACTCTTTGGCTCGGTGAAGAAGAGCAGGATGATCACGCGTAGATAGAAGAAGAGCGCGATCGCACTTGTTAGTACACCAAAGACGACAATCGTCGTGTTGCCACCTTCATAGGCCGCAGTAAAGATTGAGAACTTTGCAATAAATCCACTGGTGAGTGGAATTCCGCCAAAGCTCAGCAAGAAGAGGCAGAAGGCGCCAGCAATAAGTGGAGACTTCTTTCCAAGTCCAACCCAGCGATTCATATCGGTGACCTCACCAGATGAATCCCGGACAAGCGTGACAACTGTGAATGCGCCGAGTGTGGCAAAGCCATAGGCAACGAGATAGAAGAGTGCAGCCTTCAGACCAGATTGATTAAGCGCAATGACGCCGATGAGTAAGAAGCCAGCATGTGCGATCGAGGAGAAGGCGAGCGTGCGCTTTACATCGCGTTGCGACATTGCTGCAATCGCACCGACCAACATCGTGATGATGCTGATAGCTGTGACTATTGGACGCCACTGAACGAGATCAGCAGAGAGTGCAACATAGAAGATTCGAAGCATCGCGCCGACGGCCGCGACCTTGGTACAGGCAGCCATAAAGCCGGTGATCGGAGTAGGTGCGCCTTGATAGACATCGGGAGTCCATGAATGGAATGGGACGGCGCCAATTTTGAAGAGTAATCCGACCATCAGGAAGACAATTCCAAGGAGTAAGAAGATGTCATTTCCGCCATTGCCGGCAATGGCGCTAGCGATTCCATTGAGAGTCAGCGAACCTGAGTAGCCGTAGAGGAAGGCGCTACCGAAGAGGAAGAAGGCAGATGAGTAGGCGCCCAATAAGAAGTATTTAAGAGCTGCTTCTTGCGACAAGAGCCGGCGACGACGAGAAAGTCCGGCCATCAAGTAGAGCGGAAGCGAGAGAATTTCGAGCGCAACGAAGAGCGTGATGAGATCGGTTGCTGCTGGGAAGAGCATCATGCCGCTGATCGCGAAGAGGGTCAGTGGGAAGACTTCGGTCTGGCTCTTGCCATCCGAGTTCGCATTCGCTTCATCCTCAGATCCAGGAATCGCTGACGCCTGAGATACGAAGTTTCCGCGATCGGCGATCAAGAGAAGTGCAAAGAAGGCGAGAACAAGGATTGTTCCCTGCATGAAGACAGTCGCGCCATCGAAGGAGAATGAATCGATCGCCACAAGCGTTGATCTCTGATCGCGGACGAGCATGAGTTGCCCAAATGCTATGACGACGGTGACGAGCGCAACCCAGAGTTGAACGGTTGCACGCAGGCTCTTCTGTACGAAGGCTTCTACGCCTACTCCGATAAGTCCACCAGCCAAGAGAATGAGGATTGGTGCAAGGAGTGCGTATTCCAGGTGAGGTGCGGTGAACATTACTTACCTGCCTTCGGAAGTGGATCTGAATAACCAGCTGCTTGCATCGTCTGATGCGAACTTGGATTAATCCAATTCAAAACTGGCTTTGGGAAGAAGCCCATCAAGACAAGGATTGCAATAACCGGAGCGATCGCAATCTTTTCGCGCAGATTGAGATCGGTGAGGTTCTCATTGCCTGGTGTAGTTGGGCCATGAAGTGAACGCTGCACAGTGATCAAGACATAGAGGGCAGCAAGGACAATTCCGGTTGTGCCGAAGATCGCTGCGACTGGATATCGGGTGAAGGTTCCGACGAGAACTAAGAACTCACTGACAAAGCTTGAGATACCAGGCAGCGCAAGCGCTGACATACCTGCGATAAAGAAGCACCATGACATGACCGGTGTGATTCGCTGTAGGCCACCGAAATCTTCGATCTGCGACGAATTACGTCGCGCGACCATCCAGCCTGCAACTAAGAAGAGCGCTGCAGTCGAGAAGCCGTGGTTAACCATGTAAAGCGAGGCACCAGAGATGCCCTGTGAGGTCATCGCAAAGATTCCAAGGACGATAAAGCCGAAGTGACTGATAGAGGTAAATGCGATCAGACCATTGATATCGCGCTGACCGATCGCCAAGAAGGCACCGTAGAGGATCGAGATAATCGCAAGCACGATGATGAGCGGTGTAAAGGTCTTCGTCGCATGTGGGAAGAGCGTGATGCAGAATCGGATCATTCCATAGGTTCCGACCTTATCGAGGACACCAAGGAGCAAGACTGAAGTCGCTGGAGTCGCAGACTTTGCAGCCCCTGGTAGCCAAGTATGGAATGGCCACAATGGCGCTTTAATCGCGAAGGCGATGAAGAAACCTAAGAAGAGGAAGTTCTCGGTACCGGAATCGATCTGTAACGTCGCAAGCTTTGCAAGATCGAAGGTGCCACCGATCTGGTTGGTCGAGATGATGTAGATACCGATGAGGGAAGCCAACATCAAGAGTCCACCGAAGAGTGAATAGAGCAAGAACTTCATCGCTGCTTGAGCGCGCTCACCTCGGCCATAGCCGCCAATAAGGAGGTAGACCGGGATCAGCATCGCTTCAAAGATTACGTAGAAGAGGAAGACATCGGTTGCTGCAAAGACGGCAATCATCGAGCTCTCGAGTACCAACATCAAGAGATAGAAAGTGCGAACACTCCAACGACCGTTATCTGCCTCTTTCCAACCAGCAAGAAAGACGATTGGCGTGAGGATAGTTGTCAGAAGAATGAGAACGAGAGCGAGGCCATCGATTCCAACCGCGTAACGGATGCCGAAGTTTGAGATCCATGAATGGGACTCAACAAATTGCATTCCAGAATTATTTGTCTTGAAGCGGAAGGCGATCAGCGCTGAAACCGCCAGGGTAACGAGTGAGAGTCCGAAAGCAACCTGCTTGATCAACTGTGCATTCTGCTTTGGTACTGCGTAGAGCAGCACCGCACCAATCAGTGGTGTGAGTTCGAGAAT
>Ga0007862_1000412_pt1 | contig 13616 bp, 12 predicted proteins | sample CryBogCBH20Aug07_FD_71206 | JGI IMG/M metagenome (GOLD analysis project Ga0007862, IMG submission 71206) | Freshwater microbial communities from Crystal Bog, Wisconsin, USA - CBH20Aug07 | ecosystem: Environmental > Aquatic > Freshwater > Lake | place: Crystal Bog, Wisconsin, USA | collected... | reverse complement strand
ACGTACGGTAATAGCGCCGCCTTCTGGGTGTTCTCCAAGCATGCGACCGCCGGTGCTGCCGCCGCCTGCAGACTTTGCTGCGATCATCTCAAGCGCTTGATCCATTGTCACAGACGCAGGATCGATTGCACGTGGGAGGGTTGCATTCACTTTACCCCAATTCACATAGGGGCCAAATCGACCAGATTTAACAGAGATGACGCCGCCATCAGGATGATCCCCAATCACGCGACCAGGTTCAGATGCGCGCGAGAAACGAGATCCACCACCGCCAGATTCTTTTTCGACGATCAAATCAATGGCGCGATTTGCGCCAATCGTGAGGATGTCGTCGTCATTGCTGATGTTTGCGTATGTTTTGGCGTGTTGGACATAAGGACCATAGCGTCCAATATTAACGATGATGGGTTCCCCGGTTGTTGGATGTTTCGCGACTTCTCGAGGCAGCGATAGAAGGGCAAGCGCCTGCTGCAGCGTAAGGTTCTCGGGGCGAATGTTTTTTGGCAAGGACGCCCGTTTAGGCTTCTCGCCGCCCTCAGTTTGTTCGCCTTCTTGTATGTAGCTGCCAAAACGACCGTCGCGCAGCGTTATCTCTGCGCCGCTTTCTGGATCTTGTCCGAGAACTTTGACGCCTGGTTGAAGCGTTTCAGCGGCTTCGCCTGTCGGCGGAGAAAGCGTGCGGGTGAAGCGGCACTCTGGATAATTGGAGCAACCAATAAATGCGCCAAATTTTCCAACTTTGAGCGATAATTGGCCATTGCTGCAGGATGGGCAGCCGCGCGGATCCCCACCATCCTCCTTGGTTGGAAAGATATGGGGACCAAGGAGGTCATTCAGGCTGTCAAGCACCTGTGTTGTGCGTAATTCCTTTGTTTCATTAACCGCAGCAGAAAAGCCCTCCCAGAATTCGCGAAGGACTGTTTTCCATTCAATCTCATTATTAGAAACAAGATCCAGCTTTTCTTCTAGACTTGCAGTAAAATCAAACTCAACATAGCGAGAGAAAAAACTTTCCAAAAATGCGACGACTAATCGTCCCTTATCCTCTGGAACCAGACGCTTTTTTTCTAATCGCACATAATCGCGATCTCTTAAAACAGCCAGAGTAGACGCATAGGTCGAAGGTCGGCCAATCCCAAGCTCTTCCATTCTTTTAACGAGCGTTGCTTCGGTAAATCTTGGCGGCGGTTCTGTAAAATGCTGTGTGGATTCGATGCGCTCTTTGGTAAGTTTCTCATCTTCCGCCATTGCAGGAAGGCGACCGCTTTCTTCATCAGCCTCATCATCGCGGCCCTCCTGATAAAGCTCAAGGAACCCTGTAAAGCGAATGACTTGACCCGTTGCCCGCATATCTAATTGACGCGTGCCTGCTTGCGCACAGATGTCGACCGTTGTGCGCTCAATTTCTGCCGACTCCATCTGGCTCGCAAGGGTGCGGGTCCAGATCAATTCATAGAGTTTGGCTTGTTCGGGTTCGAGGTATTTCGCCATATCCCGCGGCAAGCGAGCAGCGTCGGTTGGGCGAATGGCTTCATGGGCTTCCTGAGCATTCTTGGCTTTTGCGCTATATTTTCGAGGCGTGGAGGGCACAAAGCGCGCCCCATATTCTTTGCCAATGACTTTTCTAACGCTTGTGACGGCTTCAGGCGCCATGTCGACGCCGTCGGTTCGCATATAGGTGATTAAACCTGCCGTTTCACCGCCAATATCAACGCCTTCATATAATCTTTGCGCAATACGCATGGTTATTGCAGGCGCTAGCCCTAATTTCCGCGAGGCTTCTTGTTGGAGCGTTGAGGTAGTGAAGGGGGCCTGCGGGTGTCGTTTAACAGGCTTTGCTTCTACTGAGCGAACTGTGAAGCTTGCCTGCTCTAAGGCATTTTTAAAATCCTCGGCAATACTTCCAGAGCCAATGTCCAGGCGTGATATTTTTTGGCCATCCGCACCCACGAGACGCGCTGTAAAAGGCTCTCCAGATGTCGTTTTTAGATGAGCGACTAATGACCAATATTCCTTGGAAATAAATTTCTCTATTTCAAGTTCACGGTCACAGACGAGACGCAAGGCGACAGATTGTACGCGACCAGCAGAGCGAGAGCCTGGAAGCTTACGCCATAATACTGGTGAAAGCGTAAAACCTACAAGATAGTCGAGTGCGCGACGCGCTAAATAGGCATCAACCAGCGCTTGGTCGATTTCTCGCGGATTCGCCATTGCTTCTTTAATCGCGTCTTTCGTGACGGCATTGAAGACGACACGTTCAATCTTTTTGTCTTTAAGGACGCGTTTTTTATTGAGAATATCGAGAAGGTGCCAAGAAATGGCTTCACCCTCTCGATCAGGGTCTGTTGCAAGAATAACTTTTTGTGCGCCTTTAACAGCATCTGCTATTGCTGATACGCGCTTTGCTCCTTTGGCGTCCATCTCCCAGAGCATGGCGAAATCATTGTCAGGGTCGACAGACCCGTCTTTTGGCGGCAAATCACGGACATGACCGTAACAAGCAATGACGTTAAAATCACGACCCAAATATTTGTTTATCGTTTGCGCTTTGGCTGCGGACTCGACGATTACGACATTCATCAATGATACATCCCAAACGCTACAAGGCACTCTCAGGGCGCGATATGTCACCCGGTCCGGCGGCGGGTAAATGGTCGCAAGCAGCCGCTGCTGTCAAATCGCGCTTTAGAGCCGTCATATGCGCGTCAAGCGCGAGGGGGCAATCATCATGTCGTCTAAAGCGATGTTTTCTGGGCTAAAAGAAACGTTTAAGCAATCACTTATCTACTTTAAGCAGGGGCCTTGCTCAGCTTGGTGGGCTCCTGTATGAGCGGACCCAGGTTAGGCGGTCGACGCTTATACTCACGGATGGCCTCGTGGCGGAGTGGCTACGCAGAGGACTGCAAATCCTTGTACTCCGGTTCGAATCCGGACGAGGCCTCCAAACATCGCCGTGCGGAAATATTCTGCGATGAGGTGTTCTCATTCTGATGCGCGGCTTCAGGATGGGGACCGCAGAGTCAAAGTTTTTTAGAGGAGGCTGAATGTTACATGCTCTCATTGCTGACGCTCAGGCGCGTTTTAACGCGGCGACGCGGGAATTAAAGCAGTCTGCGTTAAATTTCGATATTACAGACGAGCAGTTGATTGAGTTGCGCGACAATGCGCGTAAGATCCACGAAGAGTTGTCGGCGCTCGATAGAAAATTACTTAAAAAGAGCTTTTTAAGCTTATTTAAATTTTGGTAGCAGAAATATTTTTCCGCCATACTTATGCTGATGGCGCGCTGCATTCATCACAATTTCTATGCGCCAGACTAGGTTCAAATTTGTCTGTCAATCAGATTTGAACCTGGTCTTTATTATTTTAGCGGTCAGACATGATTGAGCTGGTTATTCTCATTTTTAATAATAAGGATTAGGCGAGAGAACAGCAGTCACGTAGACGAAGGGGCGTATTTTAAAACCTCTTCTTTCAGTGTTCTTAAGAGTTCATCCACATAAAATGGCTTTTCAACAATAGAGCGGTCGCGATGAGCTTCTGGCAGACCGGCGCGACCATGTCCGGTTGTGAAGACAAAGGGGATCGCTCTGGCTGCAACAATATCAGCAACCGTGTCGATGGTTTCATGACCGACGTTTACGTCTAGCAAGGCAAGATCATAGTTTGCCTCTCGCGCCAGCCTCTCAGCACGCGCGATTGTGTGCGCTTGTCCCGCGATTATCACGCCAAAATCGCCCAGCGTTTCTTCAAGCGCGAGGGCGATAAAAGGATCATCCTCTACGATCAACACGCTCTTGCCAGCTAAAGGATTATTTAGGGCTGACGCGGCGTCTGAAAAATCGCTTACGAGAGGGTTGGAGGGCGGCTCTGACATGTGACGATCGTGAAGCTGAATGTTGATCATGTCCAGCGTCATCAATAAAAATGTCACCTTGTGGGCGAATAGAGATTTTTTAAGGCCCAGACGGACAATCCAAGCCATGAAATGATCGCGGCTGAGCCGCCTATTGGCGCGGCATAGGGAAAGATTCTTGTTCCCAACAAGCTGCGCGCCGCCAAATCAGCGGCAAAAAGGGTGACGGACGCCTGGAGCGCAAGGCTCAACCCTGTCAGCCATTGCCGCGAGCTGTGCTCATAAGCGCTTATTCCAGCCAGTCCCAAGCCGACTGCGGCATGGATTAGTAGGAAACTACTTGCTATTTCTAGGGATCTGCTTGTCTGTGCATGGGCTGCGGCTGCTGCAAGGGCGACGCCGCTTGCTCCCTGCAAGCAGGCAATCAGGATAATAAGGTTCTGGCGTCGCATGTATTAGCCTCCTTTGGCGTTCATATGCTCAACAGCCCTTGAAAAATTAACGCGCCGGTCAATAAAACAGAGTTGACGTCTTTTTTTCGCAGGTCATGGAGTTTTGTAGATGAATTTGATTGGTATGACGATCTGCATAATGATCGTTGCCGCGGCTTTGTTCAGCGTCTATCTGCTCCTGCGTCAGGCAGCCTATGTCGCTGCTCACAGACAAGAAGTTCCGATAGATTTTGCCTCGCAGGTTCGTCTTGACGAACATCAGCGTGCTGCCGATTACACAATCGCGCGCGCTCATTTTGGCATCATTGAGACATTAATATCAGCCATCTTATCCATTGGATGGCTCGCGATCTTTCTTTCCCCACTATACGCCTTTATTTCCCAAATAATTGATCCTGGACTATCGCGCAGTGTCGTTTTTGTTGTTTCTTTTTTTCTGCTGACGCATTTCCTTGAGCTGCCGCTCAGCCTGTACAATACTTTTTCTCTTGAGGAAAAATTTGGCTTTAACCGTCAGAGCCTACCGACTTTTGCAATTGACGAAGTCAAAACAGCCGCCATTAGTCTATTGATTGGCGTTCCGGCGCTTTATGGGATGTTTTTTCTATTTAAAACTTTTCCCCAGACATGGTGGTTGGTTTCATATGTCGTATTTATGATTTTTATTGTCTCAATGTCAGTTGTGTATCCAACGTTTATAGCCCCGCTATTTAATACATTCAGACCATTAGAGGATGGGATGATAAAGAGCCGCGTTGTTGGTCTTTTAAACAAATGCGGATTTCAATCTGGCGGCGTATTCATTATGGACGCCTCCAAAAGGTCCACACATGGCAACGCCTACTTCACAGGTTTTGGAAAATCCAAGCGGATCGTTTTCTTTGATACATTATTTGAAAAACATTCAATTGATGAAATTGAATCTATCCTGGCTCACGAACTTGGTCATTTTAAACATGGTCATGTCTTTCAAATGATCCTGCAATCGGCGATCGTGGTCTTTATTGGGTTTTTGTCGCTCTATTGGTTTTTTTCGACAGATATTCTGACAAGCTGGTTTGGGATCCCGCATGATCCCGGCGTCATTTTTATTGCCCTTTTATTGGTAAAAGAGCCCATCAGCCTCTTTCTCACGCCGTTACTTTCATGGCGTTCGCGCCGTGCGGAATATGAAGCTGATGATTTTGCGCGCCAAATGCTCGGCTGCGATGCGATGATCTCTGCCCTCACGCGTCTGACCCGCGACAATCTTGCTTCTCTAACGCCGGATCCTTTTTACGCCGCTTTTTATTTCTCACATCCTCCCGTCTCACAAAGGGTGCGGCAATTACGCCTCTCACAAGCAGCAATTTGAGCATCTTTCTCAATCGTCTTCATCGAAAGCTGGCCGATTAACTATTTGGTAGCCATAGTTCTGGGCGCATGCTGCCCAGTCCATGATTTTTACCAATAATATAGGCATTGCTGTCACTTTCTTTAAATGCGTCTTTTTTTAATACTCTGTCTGTTGTTCTCTCTTTCTGCGTGCAGCTCGGGTCGCGACAAAAGACTTATTGAGCTTGCCTATGCGAGAGATGCCTATGAGCAGTCAGTTGACGCCTATCAGATTTGCACTGAGGAAAATATTCATAATCTCTCCAAATGCGCGCCGCTCATTAAGCTCATGGATGAGGATAAAAAGCGTCTGGAACGGCTCTCAAAGCAATAAAATGCATTTATGACGCTTCATTTCAAAATTTTTTAAACCAGAAACTATTTACACTGGCTCCAGCTTCAACACTGAACATAATCTATATTTGATCATGGTTCATCGGTAGCGCGGTGCATAAAAAATTAAAAAATAAGATCCCATCATGTTGGTGTTGAGATAATATTTCAAACGAATAATTTAAATCATTTGCCCCATAAAACTGCTATAATCATTACCAGACCGCTTCTTTGGGGTCTTTTGGGGAGTAATAATCATGGCAAAAGGCCAAATGAAGAGCAATAAAGAGGCAAAAAAGCCCAAAGCGGATAAAAACAAGCTCAAGGCAGGCGGCTCCGCGTATAAATTATCGCAGACGAAGGAAGGGCAGGCGCTCACGCCTTTTGCAAAGAAGTCTTAAAATATCGCCTTATTGATGACCACGGGCCACGTATCAATTTTTTCTTTATACTGTGTCCATCAATGATCGTGTTTAATCTCGTCGTCTTTGGCGCGTGGCATGCTGGAGAGGCCGGGGGCTCAATAGGGCATCTCTGTTCGTTGAGTTTTTATGATCTATGCGCCATCAGCTTTATGAGAGGGACGGTAATAGTTCTCAAATCTCATGCCCATCTTATTGCTTTTAAATGGGTTAGGCTGGCAAATCAGATGTTTGACCATCACGCGGTCTTTATTCAAGATTGGGGGGTCAGAATAGTGTCATAATTTTCGTGATTATGAGAATGTGCGCTAGCGCACATCTTGTATGAAGGTTTTAAATTAGTATTCGTGGCTATTTAATCGATCAGAGGGAAAAAATATGAAAAAGATTGTAACGGTTACCGTCGCAGCGCTTGCTGCTCTTGTTATTTCAGCGCCAGCTTTTGCAAAGCATAATGGTCATAAGCACGCTGACTCACACGGCCATGCCGCAAAACATTATCAGGGTCATGGCCATCATTTCACGCGCAAAGGCCATCATGACAATTATAACCCTCATCACCGCAACAGCGGCAGCATGCCAGGCGGCAGCCATTAATCATAAATTATAAACCAGTAATTTATGGCCGCCATCCTTATATGGATGGCGGTTTTTTTGGCTTTGTGTGAGTCTTTTGTTTTATTGAATGACAAAAACCAATAATTGACGCGTAGGCATCAATTATTATAGCGCCAGTCTCTCAAACTATTTCAGTCGTCATCCAGGCCGTCGAAATCGCCGCAATACATCAGCTGCGATTTATCCGAGCAATTATTATCAAATTTGCTAATATCAACCATCCCTAGGCCCCAGCTCTCGTCATTTTGCTGCGATTGCGGTGGCGAAGGGTTTTTCCTCTTCGATGACGCCTCAGCCTGTGCGCTTATGCTTAGTGATAGGGCGAGCACCGCCATAATCGGCGCCATTTTCGATTTGTTCATTTGGGCTGATCCTCTTTTAGAAGTTCGTGAATGAGATATTTGACAAAAAGATTATAGAGTTCTCCCGGGCAGAGGCCATGTCAGAGCATTAAATTCACACGCCGTTGAGACGATCATTGCCGTCCGAGACGGCCTCGCTGAAAAGGTCCTGATGCTCATTGAGGCGCGATAAGTATTAACAGCGCCTTTCGCCATGCTCGCGTCTCATTGTCTTGAACAGCAAGACTTTATCTCTTGAAGAGGCGAGTTCAACTTTTATTTATGAATAGTCATTTCTGTCCATCAAAGCGCTAATTTACCACTATGAAACCAACGATTGCCGCAGCTCTCCAAAGGGTCATCGATGACCAGCTCTATCGCGCCGCGGTTTTGGAGTGGATAATGTCGCATTCATCAGGGCTTGAGGGAGAAAAGAACCAGTTTTGGAGTGGAAAGACGGACGCTCATGGCGTGCCCGTTATGAATATTTGCGCTGGCGGTCCTCCTGTAACGGTCGCCGTTGAAACGATACAGTTTGCGATTGATCATGGACGTCTGCCGCCACAAGCGCGCAATTTGGTCTTTCTTAAAGACTAGCGCCTGAAGCCTCGCCAATTTTTATTGTTGGAGAATCGTTGAGGAATGAATTGAAGAGAGCCAGCTTTCAGCCAGCCTTTTGGCATAAAATATTATATTCTTAAATTTCAATTAGTTATACGAATATATGGCTCCCCGAGTAGGACTCGAACCTACGACCTAGCGATTAACAGTCGCGTGCTCTACCAGCTGAGCTATCGGGGAACGTGAGGGGCGTATACAAGGCGACCATCCTTTTGCCAAGCCCTCCCTTATCGAGAGATCCGCCGCGGGGAGTTTTCATTCCGATTATTTGGCGGGGTGACTGGATTAATCGCCTGAAAAGCGTGCACGCGTTTCGACAATGTCTTGCTGTGTTGGCAATCCAGCCTCATTTCCCAGATGCTGAATCTTGAAGGCGGATGCAACACGGGCAAAATCAAAATGGTCTTGCCACTGCGCCTGTGGGCGCTCCAGAAATGAGGCGCAATAGGCTCCATGAAAAACATCGCCTGCGCCAGAAGTGTCGATGATCAAACTTGCAGGGACTTTTAAGGCAGGTAAATGGCGAATGTCACGGCTTTCATCATACCATAGCATTCCGTCTGAGCCATTAGTGACGGCGCCAATGCTTACCCCTTTTGCCAGCAGCCACTCGAGCATTTGATGATGGGTTAAACCCATTTGTTCGCATAAACGATCTGAAACAACTGCAATATCAACAAAACTGCAAAGATCTTCAATGCCTGGTCTTAATGCGCCGCCATCAAGGGATATAGGAATTTTTTTTTCTCGCGCAATTTTTGCATAGGCAAGCGCCGCATCTGACATGTGGCCATCGAGATGGAGCAATCTCAGCCCAGTCAAATCTAGTTTTGGAAAGCTTTGTTGGTAAGTATCATCACGCGCCCGAACAATCGCCCGTTTGCCATTATTAGGCAGCACAAAAGACAGGGATGAGCGATTAACGCGTCTTGGATGGATGTGTATGCCATAATTGTTCGCCATATCTAAAAACATATGGCCAAGCCAATCTGCAGCGACTGTTGTAAGAATATTTACCTGGTGGCCGAGTTTTGCGCAGGCAAATCCGGCGGTAACCGCATTTCCGCCAAAACTGATTGCATAATCCTGAGCGACAGTTTTTTCATCGCCCGTTGGCATGTGATCTGTCATCATTGTCAGATCTATATAGGCGTGACCGATAAAGAGTGAGTCCACGTCACATTTCCAATGTTATAAATTAACTTTTAGGCTGCGCTTTGCGTGCGCGTAAGAAAGATTTAAATTGAAAAGCTAGTGCCGCATCCACATGAATTGGTCACATTTGGATTGGAAATTCGGAACGATTGGCCAATGAGATCGTCGACGAAATCTATTTGTGAGCCAACAAGAAAGCCCAGTGATGTCTTATCAATGACAACGCGCGCCTGTCCATTTTCAATTAGTATATCATCAGTCTCAATTTCTTTTGATATAGCGAACTGATATTGAAACCCTGAGCAACCGCCGCCTTCAACAGAGATTCGAAAACAAGCGCCAGAAGGCTCATTTGATAATAGCGCGCTCACACGTTTTTCGGCGCGTTCTGTTATGATAACATTGTTGTTTGTCTGGATTGTCATGCGTTATTCTCCAATACCAGCACCAACATTTATGTGGTTCTTTAAGTTAAGATCATAGGCGTTGACGACGCGCTATTCAATATGAGGTGTTTCATGTCGGGTCGTCTTCCATTCGCAATTTATGCCTGTGACGCGCGTCAGTCTCAGGGGCGTCTCTATCCAACTGCGCCGTCGCCAACACGCAGCGCCTTTCAAAGGGACCGGGATCGTATTATCCATTCAACGGCGTTTCGACGACTAGCACATAAGACACAAGTCTTCGTCCCGTTAGATGGCGATCATTTCCGTACCCGTTTGACCCATACAATTGAGGTCGGCCAGATAGCGCGCGCTCTGGCGCGCGCCTTGAATGTCGACGAAGATCTTGCCGAGGCGATCGCCTTAGCGCATGACGTCGGGCATACGCCTTTTGGACATGCTGGCGAAGGCGCGCTTGAGGCCTGTATGGCGCCTTATGGCGGCTTTGATCATAATGCCCAAGCTTTGAGGATTGTGACAAAGCTCGAACGTCGCTACGCAGAATATGACGGTCTTAATCTCAGCTGGGAGACGCTTGAGGGAATTGTAAAGCATAATGGACCGCTTAAAGGCGCAACAGCAAAGCGACCGCTAGCAAAATATATTGCTGAATTTGATCACATATTTCCTCTTGAGCTTCATTCCTATGCAAGTCTTGAAGCGCAAGCGGCTGCTCTTGCTGATGATATTGCCTATATCGGTCATGATATAGATGATGGGTTGAGAGCAGGGCTTTTTTCAATCAATCATTTAACGCAGCGCGTTTCTTTCATCGACAAGATTTACAAGGAAATTATCGATCAGTATCCAGAATTAGAAAAGCAAAGAGTTATTCATGAAATTGTCAGGCGACTGATTACGCGTCTTGTTGAGGATGCTATTTATCATTCTGCTAATAATTTAGCGATTGAGCACCCTCAGACTGCGCATGAGGTTAGAATGCTGGGGCGGGCAATGGTCTCTTTTTCGTCAGAGATCTCGACTGTCGAGCAAGAGATAAAGAAGTTTTTATTTGATCATATGTACCGGCATGAACAAGTTATGGGCGTCTGGGAGCAGGCGCGACTATCCATATCTTGCTTATTCAAGGCTTTTATGGATTCTCCATCAAAGATGCCGCCGGACTGGTTTTTAATATCTCAGTCTAATGATGACATCGCCAAAGCCATAACGGTCGCTGATTATATTGCCGGCATGACGGACCGATTTGCTTTAGACGAGGCGCGCAGACTTTTCCCGCATGATGCGGGTTTGTTTCAGGGCTCCCGTAAAAGCAGGTGATTTCATATAGTTGGGATGCTATAGGTGCATTTCTCCATCTTCTCCTCATCCAAAAATCTTTCAGGTCACAATGAATATATTTGATCTCTTTCACAATAGAATCGCTGAGATACTTACTCAAATTATGGCTAAGGGATATTTGGAGGATTTTGACGCGCGTCGTTTTGTTGTTGAACCGCCAAAAGACGCAGCGCTTGGCGACCTGGCGTGTAATGCAGCGATGGTTTTTGCCAAGGAGTCAAAAAAACATTTTAGTAATCCAAAAGATTTCGCCAATGAGATTTGCAGGGCGATTTCAAGTTATGATGATGTCGAGAAAGCTGATGTTGCCGGCCCTGGCTTCATTAATATCTATCTTAAAGCTGATGTTTATGTGCAGATTTTACGGTCGCTTTTACGCGATCCAGAAAATTACGGCAGAAGCGCTCAAGGCCGCATCGGCGCTACGCATGGAAAAGTTAATATTGAATATGTATCAGCCAATCCGACCGGCCCCATGCATGTTGGCCATGGGCGTGGCGCCGTTTTTGGCGACGCTTTAGCAAATTTATTAGCTTTCTCAGGATGTAACGTCACACGTGAATATTACATCAATGACGCAGGGGCGCAGATTAATGTTTTGGCGCAATCAGCTTTTTTGCGTTACCGAGAGGCGCTCGGCGAGCAGATAACGATTGCGGAAGGTCTCTATCCAGGAGATTACTTAAAGCCCCTGGGCGAGCAGCTTTACAAGACTTATGGCTCAAATCTTTTAGAGATGTCACAGAGCGAATGTCTGCAGATCGTTAAAGAGACATCGATTGATGCAATGATGGCGTTGATACGATCAGATCTTGCAGCCCTTAATATACGGCATGAATATTTTTATTCAGAACGCAAGCTTCATGACGTTAGTCATGGCGTCTCCCTAATTGATCTGGCTATTGAATATTTAAAGGTGAAAGGTCTTGTTTATGAAGGCCGTCTCCCGCCGCCCAAAGGGCAATTGCCTGATGACTGGGAAGATCGTGAGCAAACATTATTTCGCTCAACAGAATTTGGGGATGATGTGGACCGCGCCTTAAGAAAATCTGATGGCTCGCCGACCTATTTTGCTGCAGATATAGCTTATCATAAAGACAAAATAGATCGCGGCTATGATGTTCTAGTTGATGTCTGGGGCGCAGACCATTCTGGCTATGTTAAGCGCATGAGCGCTGCAGTTCAGGCGCTGTCGGACGGAAAGGTCTCTATCGATGTTAAGCTTTGTCAGCTCGTAAAGCTCATGCGCAATGGACAGCCTGTTAAAATGTCTAAGCGGGCCGGCGACTTTGTTACATTAAGAGAAGTCGTTGATGAGGTTGGCGTAGACGCCGTTCGCTTCATTATGTTGTATCGTAAAAATGATGCTCCTTTAGACTTTGATCTGGCTAAAGTTATTGAACAATCTAAAGATAATCCAGTCTTCTATGTCCAATATGCGCATGCGCGCGCCAACTCTATTCTGCGCCAAGCAGCTGCTGCCTTCCCGGACTTGGACTTGTCCGCAGCATCCCTTGAAAACATTAACCTCAGTCTCATGACGGACGAGGGTGAAAAATCCCTTATGCGTATTATTGCGCACTATCCCCGAATTATTGAGGCTTCAGCGACGGCGCATGAGCCGCACCGGATTGCCTTTTATCTTTATGAGCTCTCAAGCGCCTTCCACGCGCATTGGAATAGAGGAAAAGATCAGCCTCAATTACGTTTTGTTAATCCAACCGAGCGAGAGTTGTCCCTTGCTCGGGTTGCTTTGGCGCTTGCTACCATCGCTGTCCTGAGATCAGGTTTAACTATTCTTGGGGTAAGCGCTCCCGAAGAGATGCGGTAATTGGGAAAGTTATCTATTGTTTTTCTTTCCTTTTCCGGTCCCTCATCGCATGCGCCTGGTTGCTAGCCTAGAGGTTTATCATGCGTGAATCCGCTGTTCGGGGACCTGCTGTCGATCTTTCTGATTTTGAACGCCGGTTGAGAGGCGAGGCGGAGCGCGTCCCTCAGTCGCCTGAGATATCAAAACGTGATCCGCTCACAGAGCTTGCTCGCCTCATGCAGGAGCAAGACGGCGGACCTTACGATCCCTATCAGCAACTTTTTGATAATAAGCCTGCGCCAGAGCAAAATTATCGCGCGCAAGAGACTTATGCCCATAGGTCTGATTGGCGTGAAGCGTCTTGGGATGAAGATTCCCAGATGTCTGACCTGCGTGGTTCAGTTGAACAGTTTGAGTCAGCCGACAGCTATCAGCATGATCCCTCGACCTATTACCCAACGGCAGAGAACTATTCTCAGCAATATTCAAGTAATTCTTTGCCTGAGAATCATGAGCTCATGTCTCAGGAACTTGATCCAAGCTATTACCATCAAACGGCTTCTTCCATCGGGTATCCTGATCAGTTTGATGATCCCTATGCATCTGTTCAACATGCAGGAGCCGAGCAAACTGGTCTCAAGGGTTTATTGGGAGGCGTTTCAAATCTTTCTCATTATGGTCTCACGCGCTTTACCGGGCCTTTGCGTCCCTGGCATGCCGTTGCAGCTGTTAGTGTTCTGGCAGTCATCAGTATTGGCTGGGGATTTGCGCATAGAAATGGTCCAGGCGCGCATCAAATTGCGATCATAGCTGCGCCGGAAGGTCCGATGAAAGTCAAACCGAGCCTGGAGGCTGAGCAGGAAACCTCGCAATCTGGCGCAGCCGC
>Ga0007862_1000404_pt1 | contig 13748 bp, 13 predicted proteins | sample CryBogCBH20Aug07_FD_71206 | JGI IMG/M metagenome (GOLD analysis project Ga0007862, IMG submission 71206) | Freshwater microbial communities from Crystal Bog, Wisconsin, USA - CBH20Aug07 | ecosystem: Environmental > Aquatic > Freshwater > Lake | place: Crystal Bog, Wisconsin, USA | collected... | reverse complement strand
AAGAAGCCGCACTGGACTCAAACCGCCAAAGGCAAAAAAATCTTGGCAGCACGCAAGAAAGCAAAAAAATGATCCTCAACAAAACCGAAGTCAACAAGCTGTTTCATGCGGTCAATCTTGAAGAGAACTACAACTTTCTTGAAGATGACTTGGTGAAGCTGGCCAATGTCTTTGCCGATGCTGGTGCTCGTCATGAGCTGAAGGCATGTGTGAAGGTCGCTACAGACCTCAATCGTGTTGTCGGTGAGAAACTGGCTCAGGTGAGGTCAAAATGATCGCTACCAACATAATGATTTGGGTCGTTTTTTGCCTGATCATGATGATTGTCTGCTAACAAAAAGTCCCCTCTCACCACACGATGAGAGGGGCAAATAAGGCAACTGCTTGCCTTCACGTCAGGGAGACAACCGACGTGATCATTTATGTTCAGTCATGTTTTTGTATATGTCTGAAATGTCATAGCCAAGAGCAGGCAATGAAGCAAGTGCACCAGCTCCAGCAACGCCCAAGCCAACTTCTGGGGCTAATAGACCAGCGCCTACAGCTAAAGGTGCCAATGCAGCAACGCCGCCAAGTCCACCAGCAATATGAGCAGCACCTTTACCATATTCGCCGTTTCTTAATTCACTCCATCCTTGGCCAATGTTTTCTGGTGCGGTTGCGGCGGCAATTGGACCAAGATATTTACTTGCCATGTTTGATCCAGCACGCAAAATCTCTGGCAAATATTTTGAGTCAGAACCAACCGCCTCAGCAGCTCGGCGCAATATTGTAGAAAGTCCTTCTTTTGATTCAACTGCTTTTTGACCAGCGATTGCAGCTTGATTTCTAAGCGCGGCAAGTTCTTCAGCGGCTGCGGCGGTACCTTTCTGTGCTTCTTGCAAACCTATTTTTGCAGACTCTTGATGCGGCTCAAGAAGTTTTCTTGCTTGTTGACGAGCATTCTCAATTTCTTGCTGACGAGCAAGTTCTTGTGGAGATTTAGTAACAATCAATCCAGATTTTGTTGCGTTGACATCTGGATATTGAGCCAAAACTTTTTGAGGATTCAAACCCAATTTTCTAGCAATCTCTTCTTGCTCTCTTAAGCGTGCAGACTCTTGAGCCGTTCTAGTTTGATAGCCAGTCTGACGTTCTCTGCCAGTGCCAATCTCGCCTTTGTCGGCGCCTTGAACAGTGCGTTCTGCTCTTGTCTGACCTGTTGTTTCTTGATTAACTGGAATTTGATGCTCTTCAGGCAAAAACTCATTCACGGCATGATCGCTGTGCCAATAATCGTGGTTCTGTAAATACTCCATTTCATTTTGGAGTGCTTCTTGATGAGCTTGCGCAGCAGAATTAATTCTGTCTTTCAAATCATTTAAATTAGATTGAGCATTACGTGCTTCATCGGGAACTACTCCAAATTTTCTACCCAATGCATGAGCACCCGGTGCGACTAAAGATGCAACGACATCCACGCCGCTCATTGAATAAGGTTTGTTTTTTTCAACCTCTGCATTATGTTTTGCTTGAGCAGCACGAGCGTTAGCAACAATCCTTGCCATGTCATCGGCTTCAGATACTGGTTGAGAAGCACTCTGTTGAGAGTCAGAAGCATTTGTTTCAGGCGGAATTGCTATGCCAGTTTCTTCAGCAACTCGACGTCTAATCGCTTCAGGGCTGTATTGATCTTCACCCATTACTTTTCTCCCTGTTCAAATGCACGATTAAAATCATCATGAACTAATTTATAACCTTTATGATGATCTTTAACACGAGGCGAATTAAAAACGTCTGTGTACCGAGAAATACTTGATGACTTTGTCCGTTTATATTCTTTATCAATCAAATCGCTAAGTTCATTTTTTTCTTTGAGATTGTAAAAAATATTTCCAGATTTTTGCACAGAGGATTCAGCAGTGGAACCAATACCAAGAGTTTTATATAAAGCATCTTTGTATTGTTGAATAGTTGCTTTTTCTGGAGAAATTCCTGATCTTGCTAATTCAGCGTTAGCAAGAGTTGCGTATGCACTTGCCAAATTATCGTATTTTGTTCGTTTTGTATCATCAAGGCCAGCGATTGCGTAAGCGCTTACTGGAAGACTGACATTTGCATTTAGAGACCCAGCATGAAATGCAAAACCTTCATTCATAGCGGCAGCCATAGGACCTTTTTCACGGACTGCATCATTTAATTGTTGCAATAACAATGGGTTTTCTTTGTAGGCTTTATAAATTGTATTCCATGCTCTTTCTGCGTCTCTGTAATTTCCATTCGCACTTGAAAAAAACTTTAAGTCTTGAGCTTGGGATTGATAAAAATCTTCATCTTTTTTTGCACGATCTGCTGCGGCTTGCAATTCTAATTCTTGTTTTTTCTTTTCCAAATCGCTCATTGCTGGAGATGGATGAGGAATCACATGAGTCTCGGGCAAGTATCCCCCTTCTGGCTCCGTCTCATTGCCAGAAGTGGTTCTTGTTGGAGCTGGAACTGGTGCGCCACCAGTCAGGCTTGAGCGTTCTTTGTTCAGACGATTCAACTCAGCTTTGTCTGCTGGAGTGATTCCATCTTTTTCAATTTTTTTCTGCAATGCCTGTACCTTGCGTTGATTTTCTGCAAGAGCTGCTGAATTGTCTGTGGTCGTACTAACAGCGCCAGAGCCTTTTGATGAATCAATTGCAGGAGGCGTTGTAATGTCTCCGATTGCAGGACCATTTGGCACAGCGCTTTGAATAGCATTAATCTGAGCCATGATTGCTGCGTTTTGTTTTGTAAATTCCGAAGGAGGAATTTGACCTGCACGAGCCAGCTCTTTGAGGTTGCCTTGTTGCAATGTCAACAATTGCAATTTTTGATTTTGTTCGGCTTGCGAAAGTTGACGCTGTTGGTTGGACAGTTCCAAATTTTTCTGAGCATTGGTGCGTTCAGCCAACAACGATTTGACCCCAGTTGAGTCAGGAGCACGGCCAGACCAGTCTTGTAATTTATCACTTGGAACTGCTTCTTTTGGATGGGCAATTTGCCAAGCTCTGATCTCATCATTGACTTCTTTGTTTCTGCCCAAGATTTGACCTTTGACAGCCAATTCAGTTCTCATGTTGGCAAGAGGAATTGCCAACTGTCTTTGTTGTTCAATGTTCTCACCCATTGCTTCCGAGGCAGAACCAAGACCTGCCAAAAAGCCACCCAATTGAGGTTTGGCAAAGCCAGCAGCAATCTTGAACCAATTTGGTTGCGCATAACGCGCCTCCAAATCGTCCATGTTCTTTTTGATGCCCTCGTAAATTGGGGTCAATGGGTCGTTTTCGCCGTAGGCAAGATTGCCTGCTTTGTCTATTTCACCCAATGGGCTTTTGATGTCAATTTTTGGATCAGCCATGATGTTTCCTTACTATTGTTGGCCTGGGTCATAAGCAACTGAACCATCGGCGTTATACATCACGCCGCTTGAATCAGTCCATAAACCGTTACCAGAATATGTCATCTGACTAATGTCGGCGGGACCGTCGCTTTTAGTCATGGAATTTATTGCTGTTTGATCTGTTTGTGCTGGTTGTGTTGGTGGGGTGTTCAATCCAAGAGCTTGAGAAATATTTTGCCAAGGAGTATTTCCACCAGCAGTAGTCGATGTATTCAAACCAGCAGCCAAAGAACCCAAAGAAGCAACAGCAGACAAAGGCGATGCGTTGAGCTGAGTATTGGTTGTTGTTGGGATTTGCTGACCCGACAAGAGTCCAGCCACTTTGGACAAGGTGTCCAGTGGGAACAACTGTTTGTTTTGGGCAATCGTTTGTTGCTGTTGACCCAGCGTAGACAAGGCGTTGATGTCTGCCAAACCAAGGTTTTGGTTTTGCGCAGCCAAGTTGCCTTGAGCTTGTCCAGCCGCTGTGAGGTTTGACTGGCCTGTGCCAGCAGCAGACGCAGCAGTCGAGCCAGCTTGGTTGGCCACTTGGTTTTGCTGAATTGCTGAATTGAGGGCGTTTTGGTAGCCTGTGTTGAGCAGGTTTGCAATTTGGCTGTTGGTCTGTTGGTTGGCCAGCACATCGGCTTGGCCAATGGCTTGGTTGGCTCGGCTTGAACCGAATTGACCTGAACCAGTGGCCGCCGCCATCACGGACGGGTTTAGGTTCATGTTGATGTTGTTTTGACTAATGTCCGACAAGCTCTGAGCCGCAGGCATCAAGTAGCTGCTCAGATACTGATTGGCTTCAGCGGCAGGATTTGTGGTTGCTTGACTCAGGTATGGCGAGGCCGCCGCCAAAGGCGATGTAGCGTTTGTGGCGGAATTGAGCGTGTTTCCAGCGGCTGTCAACGTGGGTTGATATGCCGACGCCGCACCAGTCACATCTTGGAATGCTTGCTGTTGCAGAGGCTGCGCACCAACGTATTGAGCCGCATTTGCCGCAGCAGTCCCTTGGTTGGCAAGACTGGTTAAATAGTTGTTGTAATACGCTGGCGCCGTGGTCGCCGTGGTTTGGGTGCTTTGTAAGAGGTTTGACATGTTTAACCTTTCGCTGCCATCTTGAGATATTCAAGAGGAGACTTTGCCTTTGGTGGGATTTTAGTGTCTGGAGCTGATCTTTTGTGTGCCCGAACTTCTTCGCGCATTTTGTCAAGCAATTTGGCACCCGCCTTATTGTCTCCGTGGCCGATAGCGGTCACAAAGTTGGCTGGGAATACATACTCTCCATCAGCGATCTGAGCAGGCACTGGATGGCCTCCTGCGCCTTCGTGATGGGGTACGCTGCGGCGGAAGTGTTCGAGGGCTTGTGCGCCTGCCTTGCTTGATCCATCGCCCAAGGCAGCCACTAGGTCGGCGTCAGCCACGTAGTCGCCGTCATGGAGCATGGCGGGAATGTCGTCCGATTGACCTGTGCCGCCGCCGTGGGCGTAATAGCCTGTCACGCCTGTGATGAACTCAGGGTGATGACCTTCAGGGGCTGCATCTTCATATTTGTGGATGTCGCCACCATGAGCGCGGTGAATCATTCCGCTGAGTGGACCTTGCCCCATTTGACGCAATTGCGTCATTGGTGCGGCAGGCTGATGTCCTTGAGGACGCAAAACTTGTGGCTCAGTTGGTTTGACGAATGCAGGATTCAACATTTTGTTGATCTCAGCCAAACCACCTTCTGCGTATTTTGCATTCGACAAACCAGTGTCAAGCACTGTGTTTGATGGGTTAACCAAAATGGAAGCCAGCTCAGGCACAAGGGATGAGTAAAGCTGTTTCAATTGATCTGGAGTCAATGCTTGTTCACCGCTTGCTGTGAATTCAGAAGGGGCATTTGACATTGTGGGGTCTTGATAGCTAAAAGTTCCAGTTTTGTCAGAAGTGGAACTGGAACTTTGTTTGGATGAATTCGATGAAGTTGTGGTGGGCAAAATTGCATTTGCAAAATTAAGTTTCGGCAAAACAAGATTGTTGGATGTGTCAGTTGGTGCCACAGCCGTGCCAAGCACATCTGGATTGTTAATGAATGAACTTGGATCGCCAAGATTGGCTGAGGAATCTGGTGTGGTTGTGCCCAGAGCGCCCGTTGTCCCTTGGTCATTGGTAACCGTTGCTCCTTGACCGCCACCCATTGAATTGATATTGGCCGAAGTTGATAACGTAGCGCCGCTGTTATCTGTTGGCGTAGCTATGGTCGAAAGACTTGATGATGTGTCTGGAGTTGCCTGCACACCAAAATTTGATTTAGCACCAGACGTCAGACTTGTGTCCAATGGTGTTGTATCGACATCGGCTGAACTCAATGGACTTGTTGTCAATGAAGCGGGAATAGTTGCACCGCTTCCAGTGGATGTGTCTGTCTCAGATGGTGCGATCAGATTGGTTGAAGACGAAGTATCTGGGGTTAATTGAACTCCAGGTGTTGTGTCTTGGCCTGTTGAAAGACTTGTATCTAATGGCGTTGTATCTGGAGTGGCCAAATTTAAAGGAGAGCCGCCAGATGAACTGGTTGAATTCACCAGATTACTCAGACTTGAGTTGCCCAAATTGTTGATCGTGGCAGACAAAGCCCCAGTAATTGGGTTTTTGCCAGTCAATGCAGCTTGTGTGGCTCCAGATGCAGCAGAGCCAGAGAGATTGCTTCCAGTTTCAGCGCTGACACCTGAACCAACTTGTCCTGCCACGTATGACTCGCCAGCACTCAATGCTGCTTGTTCAAGGTTTGCGCCATGAGCTACTGCATCTGCGGCTGAAATTGCTGGAAGCAACTCAGGCTGACCTGCCGCAACTGCCGCAACTTTAGCCATGGTTCCAATTGGGTCTGCAATTGCTGCTTCAACTGTATTGGTTACGGTGTTTGCTACGGGTTTAACAACATTATCAACAATAACCGTTCCAACGTCTGATACAGCATTACCAACGCTCTGAACTGCACCACCGACAACATCTGAAATGGTATTTACTACGCTGCTCATCTTAATCTCCTAAATTCAAAACAATTCGAGTTCCACCATTTGCTGTGTTGTAGGCTTTGTAGCCCATGCCCGGCATTGGAGGTCTGATTGAAATGATTTTGAATAACTGTTTTAAAGACGGGTCTTGGAATTCAGTGACGAGAACTTTTAAGCCAAGTAATCTGCGTGCCCAAACACAAAACATTTTGCTGTTTTCTACAAAGTTCGGGCCAGTGTCTGCATTGAATGATTTGAAAAATGCTTGATCGCCATGGCCAGTGATCACTTCAAACAAAGTGTTTCCAATTTGTTTTGTCTTGACATTTGGTTGGCTGAGTTCAGTCAAAATTGCAGGCAGCATGACTTGCGGAGGATGTGACTGATCTGTGTTCTTGAGAAAAATCGAGATGATTTGTCCGCTGTTTAACTTTTGTTTCTTTGAATCTACATAATCCATGTCATATCTCCGTTGACAGCACCGCTGCCGAATAAACATTGCCCATGCCTGCCGCCAAACTCATGATCAATCCGCTTGGAGCTTGGACGTCGTGAGACAAAAACTTGCTGTCCTCTTGCGTTCTGTTTTCAATCTTGGGAACAAATCCGTTTGCAAGATCGTCAATGAGCATACAAGTCTCAAGCAAACCACTCACACCCATCGTGTGACCAATTTTTTGTTTGTAGCTTGTAGCCACATACTCGCTCAAGACATTTTCCAGCGCTGATTTCTCAGACACATTGTTGGATTTTGTGCCAGTGCCATGTGTTTTCACAATGCTGACTTGGCTTGCTTTTGCTCTGGCTTTCCATAAAGCGCCTTCCATGGCGTTTCGGAATCCTTGCCCATCTTCTCTTTGACCAATTGCATTGCCGCAATCTTCGCTGGCCGTATACGCACCCAACAACGCCGCCTTGGGCATCTTGTCGCCCCGCATCGCTACCTTGCCAGATTCAAATACCGCCAGACATGCACCTTGCGCAACATAAAACCCATGGTTTTTGTCATCAAACGCTGATGGCATTATCCCTGTTTGCTCTTCTTTCCACAACAAAGACGCCTGCGCTTCGCCAAAAAACTCCAGCACTGAATTGCTGACTTGGTCTTCAATCGCCAACACAATCACGCGGTCAAACCCAAAATTCTGTATAAGGTTTTCCACATCCATGAGCACTTTCATGCTGCTGGCGCAAGCCGTGGCGTCTGTGACAATGTGATCTGTGGCTCCAAACGATTGTGCAGTGCGGCCAGCGAACACCTGAGTCAGCGAAAAAGGCAAAAATTTGTAATCGTAGGTCAGGCGTGTTGGCTGTGTTTTGCGGGGGTTGATGCCTGCAAAATGAGCATTGCCAGATGCCAAAATAAAAGCAGTCTTGCCAATTTTGTTTTCACGAATGTTTTTGACCAATTCTGGGTCTAAAACCATCTCAGCCACTTTGTGTGGCGGGTAGGTCATGCCAAGTTTTACGCGGTTGTAGGTTTCAGGAAACCATTGAACTTTTTGCGGAAAAACAATATCGTCCAGCAAGTCAATTTGGCCGGGCTTGGTGATTCGGTAGTCGGTCAAATAAATCATTTGATCAGCTCCATTGCCCATTCGATTGATTCGCATTCCCGTTTTTTATTGGTTTGCACAAATTCCAACATTGCGGCTGGCGTCGTGGGTACAAAATCTCTGACAACCGCATCGTCAATGTCGTAAATAATTGCCATGTACATACCAATCATGATCATGTCTAAAGAATCAAAACAAGATTCTTCAAACAGCTCATCCATGGTGCTCATCGGAATAAATTCATGATGGGCTGGTCTGGCAACTCGTGCTACTTTGTTCAACAGTTCAAGAAAGTCCATGTCGTGCTCCTATTTATGCTTGTATCGACATGATACCTATCATGCTCTCAGCCCATTCTTGCCAAGTTGCAAACTGTCTTTGATCGGGTATTCCTGAATTCACAAAATACCCGATTCCGTTCATTCCGTCCACCCATGTGCGCCACTCTTCCTCTGGCACATGACCAAGCTGCTGTGGTGCAAATAGCTCTTCCATCAGCTTGCAATACTGATCCCATGTCATGCCGCGAGAATCGTATGTAACCATTACGGATTGCCAGTCGAGCGGCTGTCACCAACGTCAAGACTCAAGAGCACTTTGCCCATGAAATAATTGCCGCCAGTGGTGTTGGAGGTGAAGCGCAAACGCATCTCGCGGCGTTGTTCGCGCATGTCCACCTTCAGCGTGGTGGGATCAAAGTTGTAAGGGTTTGAAGTGATGTCACTGTCGTCGGCGTAGCCCTTACCAGTCACGGTGACGCTCATCGTGCCAGACTGGACAAAGTCAGGTTCAATCCGTTCGCAGCGCGTCCAGACGTTGTCGCCGGGCTGCTGAACCGCGCCCACAAGTCCGCCCAGCACGCCGAGCGCGGGGGTTTCAAAGTACGAGTTGATGGCCGTGACTTGGTCGGTGTAAATTTGGTCTGTGCCAATCTCGTGCTGCCACAAAGTGTAGAACTGAGCGGCGGTCAAACTCACTGTCAGGCCAGCGCCAGTTGAGGGCGACCGCGCCGATGTGGTGTACGTGCCAGATGGAGCCGGGTTGTACGAGCCAGCGGCCACCACGGTCAATCCCGTGACGGCACTGCCAGACACGGTGGTGACTTTGAGCGATGCGGGTGCACCAGAGCCGCCCAAGACGGTCACAATGTCGCCCACGGCATACGATGCACCGCCGCTGATGATGGTTGCGCCAGTGGCCTCATATCCCGATGCGGTGTTGCCGCCCCACACGGGGTAGCGGAACACTTCGCTGAATGCCCCTGCCGAGCGCTGCGCACCAAGTGATTGGCCTGCGTCATACCAAGTTTTTTCGCGCACGTTGTAGATGATGGCATCCGTGCATTCGGTGGCGTCACCACGGGGGTAGAAGAACCAAATCTCGCCCCAGCGCGGCACTTTGCTTACCCACACCTTTTGGCGTTGCTGATAGTTCAAATTGTCAAAGAACCAGTTTTGGTTTTGACTATTTGGGACTTCTTGCACCACGCCGTTGTACATTAAGAAGCGGTCAGTTCCGACCCAGTAATAGATGCCGTCATACTCAATGACGCACTGGCTCGACATGATGGACGACTGTTGCGTCACCAAGTCATAGCGCCAGTAATAAGTCAGGTTGCCCACAGTCTGCGGCGCGTAGCTCACGCGAATCAACGAGTCCAGCGTCCAAAACAAGCCACTTGGCACTGTTGTGCCGCCGCGCACGGGCAGGCCTTTGACCACCTTGGTGGCCGCGACGTTGTTGGAGTTGGCGTCAGAGCTTGTCCAGTTGGTGAAGTCACCTGCTGCGCAGTTTTGGATCAGGCCATTGTTGCCGTACACAAAGAGATACGGGTAAAGCATCACCACGCCACCCGAAACACTGATGTTGTTGTCGAAGGTGAAGGTGTAAGTGCCTGATGCTGTTGCGTTATTGCTCAAAGTCGCCGTGTAAACGCCGCCCGTGATGATGGCCGACAGCACCGTGGTGTTTGCAGGGATGCCCGTGCCAGTCACCGACACACCCGCGCCCACGCCTAAATTGGTCGCCGGGAAGGTCATGGTGGCCGTGCCAGTGGAGATTGTGGCCGAAGCGGTGAAGACGCCCACGGGCGCGAGCGTTGTGCCAGTCAATGGCCCAAACAATGGGCGGGTGTTGACCGTGCTTGAGATGTCCGCCAAGTTCTGGCCGGGGTGCGCAATCAAATTCAAATTTGCGCCGCCAGTGGAGTCGTAGCCAATGTCTAGCTGCCACAAGTTGTTGGCATTGGCCGTAAACCCACTGGAGAAGGTGTACGCCAGCGGCCCAGTTCCCACGCCAGCATAGTTGGCCGTCACCCATTGCTCTAGGCCGTTGGAGTAGCCTGAAATGACGTAGTTTGAGCCGTTGTTGGACTGCATGATCATGCCGCGAGAGATGCCCGAGGCATTCAAGAACATGCTGTTGTAGCCGCCAATCTTGCGAGGCAAACCATTTTGGAAGCGCACCCACTGGCCGTCCACGTAGGAGGCGGACATGAATCTCGTGCCATCACGTTGGATGCCCGGTTTGACTTGGAGTACGGCAACCTTTGCGGTCATTTAGAAGCCCCCGCCAAGAATTCCGCCCAAAGCCGTGACTTGGTTCTGCACCGTCAGGCCTGTTGAAGCATTCAATGTCATGCCGTTTGAACCGCCAACAGCAAAGCCGAGCTGCCCACTGGCAACCAAGTAGACGCCCGTCGTAGTATCACCAGAGAAGTTCAATGACGGTGCAGCAGAAGAGCCATTTGACACAGTTAAAGAAGCCAGCGAAGACGATGCGGCAGTTTGTGCGTTGTAGACGTTTGTGCCATCGCAAATCGCAATGATCGTTTGTCCTTGTGGCAGTGTGAGCGTTGTGCCGCCCGATGCCGATGTCTTGAACGTCAATGTGTACGAGCCAGTCGTTTTGTTTTGCAGCGAGTACAACTGGACGGTTTGGGGCAAGATCACAAATTGGTTGGACGTCAAAGTGCCAAGATACTCTTGAATCGTATTTGAGGCCTGAGCAGACGTGAGCGTGGTTGTGCCGCCCGTCACAGTCACTTGCAACTGGGTGTAGAAAAACGTGTTTGAGCGGCCGTAGGCAAAGGTGTTGAATCCCGTGCCGTTGGAGACGATCACCAGCGACTCGGTGGGCTGCAATTGAGCGCTTGGGTTGCCATCAATGGTGTCTGTGCCTTGGGGAACCAAGTTCAAGATGCCCGTGCCGTTGTTGCGGATCATCACAAACCAGTTGTTGCCCACGCTTGCCGAAGTAGGCATGGTCAGCGTGCCAGCGCCGCCGCCCCACACATAAAACGATGAGCGATCAGACGCCAAGAAGGTGTACCCAGCCGTCACGTTGTTGACGGTGTAGGACTGATTCAGCGTCGCGCCGATGGCGGTTAGGCCGTACCCAGCCAGCGTGGCCGCATTGGCAGACGATGTTCCTGAGCCAAACGTCACCACCGCCCACGTACCATTTGTCGTGGTGTTGTCGGTCAAGTAAATGAAGTCAGCCAAGCCAGACGCAATGCTGGCGATGGTGTTGCCGCTTGTGTCCGTCACCGTGAAAGTGTTGGAGCCAATGTTGCGCACAATGACGTTTTGGCCGCTTGACACTTGCGTGGCTGGCGGCATGAACAACTTCAGGCCAGTCGTGGTGGCCGTGACTTCGATGATGTTGGCTGCAACATTTGAGGTGTTGCCATTGATCGGCCATTGCAGCACGGTGTTGCTACTGATGGATAAATTCTCGTAACCCACCGTTGATGGGTTAATGGTTAAACCTGTGAAGGCGTCGATGTATGTTGTCATGCTAATTCCTGCATCAATTTTTTGGCTTTATTGATTGCTCGCGTTGCTTTTCTTTTTGCAATTGTTTCTGGAGAATCTTTTCTGCCAAGTGAATTTTTGTTTCCTTTTAAAGCTGCGCCAACTTTGGCATTGTGCTCCAAAGATTTTGGTTTTCCTAAACCTCTGCTTTTTCCTAAATTGCTTGCAGAAATTTTTGCTTTATGTTCTTCGCTTTTCTTTTTGCCCTTGCGCATTAAAGAATATTTAATTCTGGTTTCTTCTGATGGATTTAATCCACCTTCTCCGCCATCTGTCATGTTATATCCACAAGGATATTTTGTATTGTGCTCAACAATTAAAAGTTGTTCAATTTTGCATGCAGACTCATGATCAAAAGCATTTGCAATATGAGAAAAAGCAAAATTTTCTATCCCATGTTTTTTAATTGATGCGTGCAAAGCTGGGCAATCGCCAGTTGCCTTGCGATGTTTTGCCCATCTTTGTTTAATATTTGATGTAATACCAACATATTGTTTGGCATTCACAAGATTGGTGATTATGTAAATTGCGTACATATTAACTGTCCACGGCAACGGCTGACCTATCCCCAACTCTTGCGACGTCTTCTGTTTTCAAGGCGTTTATCGCCTCTGAATATTTTTGTTGGAAAACGGCTCGATTGTCGTTCTTCAAAAACAACATGGCCTGCAACAGCGTGCCATACAGCATGGCGTTGGGCGCATACTGGGTCAGCCAGTTGGTTTGGTTGACCGAACTCAGCGGCTGGATGCGCTCGTAGTACAAGATTTCGAAGCTGTACGCTTGATCTGGTGTCGGTGCCAAGTACCAATGCTGGTAGTCCGAGTCGGCATAAAACAGCGGCGTAGAGGTTTGAGTGGCGTTTGGCCAGTAATTCTCAAGGTACTCCAGCTTGCGCAACAAGACGGGCTGTTGTGTGCCATCGGACTTGGTCAAGGTCATGGAGACAGTTTTGCGCCAGCGTGCAGGCTTGGCCAGCACTGGGTTGTTGGCCGACATGGTTGCCGTGGCAACAGCCATTTGACCTAAAGTTTTGATCTCTTGGGCAATTTCAAACTCAGCCAAAGTGATGAAGGTGGGGATAGCGTTAATGGTCGCTTGATCACTGCGCTCCAAATACTGGAGCACCATCGTCGTCAGATTGTCATAGGTCATCGCCCATGACGGAGTTATTGTGGCTGGGGTAACGGTCGCCATGTGAGTCCTTTACGGTTGCGTGATTGTCCCATTAAGCGCTTAGAACGGCAATAGCATGTTTTGTCAATGCTACCCGTTCGTCTAGCCCAAATGTGCCGCCGTTGATGATTTTGGTGACTTTTGTCCAGTCTTCTGCGGCCGCCGCAGCGTTCAGGTTGTGAGTTGACCAAAACCAGCCTGCACTCAGCGCAGCGTATTTAGGTGTGGACACCAGATCGGGGTTGGCCACCAGATCGGCACCGATGGCCTGACCGCAGTGCCAGTAGCCATCATGCCCCGTGAGTTGGATCGCACCCCGACCTCGGAACCGATACCCGTCCCCAGACGCTTCATCACGATTGCCCATGCGTGAGGCGTAAACTTTGTTGGCGATGCGTTGCGGCTGGTGCGAGTAGGCATTTGCAATCTCCATGGTTGGGAACCGTTGTGGCCAGAGTTTATGCAACGTCTCGGCCTTGTAGTTCAGATTCTCCTCCAAAGTCTTGAAGTGATTGCACTCATGGCTGCACTGGCCGATGAACGCCGCCTGCTGATCCACGGTGGCAATGCCAAACTTGGCAAACGTCTCATTGAGGGGGTCAACCCATTCAGCACCAATTCCTAATTGATGTAGCTGTGCGGCCGTAATCATTTTTTACCCCCGTTCATCACTTTGAAGACTTCCATGTAGGCGTCAATGCAGGCATTCAGTTGCCTTGTGTTGGCATCGCCTTGGTCTGTGATGGCGACAAGAGATTGAGCAGCCGCTGGGTCAAGTTCGGCTCTTGCTTGAACGCTATTTCCGCAGGAA
>Ga0007862_1000399_pt1 | contig 13838 bp, 8 predicted proteins | sample CryBogCBH20Aug07_FD_71206 | JGI IMG/M metagenome (GOLD analysis project Ga0007862, IMG submission 71206) | Freshwater microbial communities from Crystal Bog, Wisconsin, USA - CBH20Aug07 | ecosystem: Environmental > Aquatic > Freshwater > Lake | place: Crystal Bog, Wisconsin, USA | collected... | reverse complement strand
TTGGAGTTGGTTCGGGGGTGGCAGGGGTTGGGGAAAAAGGTTGTGTTTTCGAATGGGTGTTTTGATATTTTACATGCGGGGCATGTTGAGTATCTGGCGGCTGCCAGAAGGCTTGGGGATGTGCTTATTGTGGGATTGAACAGTGATGCTTCGGTTCGGCGTCTGAAGGGGGACAACCGGCCGGTTTGCCCGGAGGGTGACCGTGCGGCGGTGCTTTCGGCTTTGCGGGTTGTTGACGGGGTGACCCTTTTTGATGAGGATACGCCGGAGGAGCTGATTGGCGTTTTGCTGCCTGATATTCTTGTCAAGGGGGCGGATTGGGCTGTTGAGCAGATTGCCGGCGCCGGGGCGGTGTTAGGAAATGGAGGTTCTGTTTTGACCCTGCCTTTGCTTGAAGGCCGATCAACTACGGGGATTATCGAAAAAATTATTCAGCTCTATACAACATCATCACGCGACAGTGGAACGCTTTAAACACCATATACTCAGAGTGCTGATGGCTTGCTGTGCCGTTGTGCTGCTACTGTCGCTCACGTGCCTGATTGTCTTGAACAGCGGCATGCTGGATCAAGTGGCTAAAGATGAGGCTGTTGCCCTTTTTAATCAAAAGTTGTTCGGCCGGCTTGAACTGCAGGAGCTGCATCTTCAGTTTCCCAATAAGGTGACGTTGATCAATCCTCGTATTTATGGACCCGGGGAAACAGCACCGGCACTTAAAGCCCGCACTGTTTCGCTGAAATTTAACTTTCTCACTCTCCTTCAGCCTGACATCAAGCGGTTATATCTGCGCCGCCTTACGGCCGATTCGCTCAGTGCAAGAGTTGTAACCCTGAAGAATGGCAAACTGAATCTCGAACTTGTGTTCAAGTCGCGCGACCCGGATACAACGAAGGCAACATTGGATCATTTTTTCTGTAAAAATCTCAAGATCAAGAACAGCAGCATTTCTTATGCCGGGGAGCAGCGAAGTGCCGGCAATCAACCTGTCGGTGTGCAAAATATCAACCTTGAACTTTCGAAATTCACCGTCGAGAAAAAACTTTTAACCGGAACTCTTGAGAAGCTGCAGCTCAAAATTCCTGCGTCTCACTTTTCATTGCAGCAGGCGTCCGGGGAGTTTCACTTTTCTGAAAACCGGTCGGAACTTCTTGCTTTTAAAGGGGTGAGCAATAAAAGCAGTGCTGAGTTATCGGCTACAATTGATCATTTCAATATTTTTGCCAGGCAGCTCCAAAAACAGCTGACCCACAGCACATCGTTTCTGACAGTTGAGAAGCTGGCCCTTCATAGCGATGACATAAAAACACTCTATCCGGCTTTTGCCCTGCCTGCAGGCATCTACACGCTTAAAGGACGCGCAAAAGGGAAAAAGGAACATGTTGAGATTCTTGCTGCGACGGTAACATACCTGAAAAGCAGATTGACCGTAAAGGGTGAGCTGCTTAACCTGAACAGCAGAGCGGCTTTTGCTTACCGGCTGAAATGTGACAGTTCAAAAATAGCCGCGCCCTTTGTTGAGTCGCTCCTGAACAATAGTCCATACAAAAACAGAGCCCGTACCGTCGGCGATATTACCTTTTTTGGTCACGCGCAGGGAAATCTGGATGCAGTAAAAACAGATATAACCACGCTCTCCTCGCTCGGAGAGGCCTCTGTGAGTGCAAAGACTTCATGGAACACACCGGATGCGGTTACCAGCAAGGGCAGTCTGGTTTTGAAAGGGTTTAAACCTCACAGACTCCTGGCATCGGAGAGTGGCGAAAAAAGTCTGCTCAACGCTTCGGGCAGTTTTGATGGTCGGGCAGGGAGAAAAGGGATCAACCTGCTGACGCTCGACATGAAGCTTGCTTATTCAAGCTGGCGGAATCAAACAGTGAACGAGGGCTCTCTTTTTGTGAAGTATAACGGCAGTATGCTGAACGGCACCCTTTCGCTTAAGAACAAAGCGACAAGTCTGGATCTTGACGGGGCAATCGATTTTAGCGATAAAACGCCCCGGTATCATGCTACTGGTAAAACCGGGGGCCTTGATGTTTCAGGATTGACACTGTCAAATGCGGTTAAAACTGATTTGAACGGAGTATTTTCTGTACAAGGGTCGGGATTTGATCCGAAAAATCTGAATGTTGCTGCTGTTGTGCAGTTTTCGCCTTCAAGCATTGATGGATTTCAACTTAAAGATCGTTCAAAAGCAGTTTTTGAAATTACCCAGACTTCAGGATCATGCCGAACCAGTGTCAGCAGCGATTTTATAGATGTGCTTGCGGAAGGCGATTATTCGCTTGAGGAGCTGATCGCTCTTGGCAAACTTACAGGATCGGCCATATCACGCGAGTATGCGGCACAGAATATCTGGAACACGGCTCCTCCTGCACCGGTGTCAGGGTTGAGTGCACTCAAAAAGCCGTTCACGGTCAACTATCGCATTACGGCAAAGGATATTTCTCCTTTATCGCTGCTGCTCCCTTTGCAAGGCATAACCGCTCATGGCAGTGCTGAAGGACGTGCGGTTTACCGCGACGGCCGCTGCTCTCTTGGCTCGTCACTAAGCCTTGCCCGATTGCAGGTCAGGAATAATCTTCTTTTTGAAAATCTCTCATTGAAAGCTGAACTGGAGTGCAGCAGCAGCGGGGCTCAAAAAGGATCAGTAAACGGCAAAACATCGGCCGTAACTGCTGGCAGAAAAAAAACCGGTGCCGCGCTCTTTTCGGGCATGTATACTCCTTCGCATTTTGAGGGCACCGTCGACCTTGTCCTGCCGAATCCGGCAGATAACTTTTCAACAAAATTTTCAATCGCAAGAGAGGGCAGCAGCTATAACCTGCTCTTTAACCATTTTTTGATAACAGATGCTGCGGGAGTATGGAAGGCAGCGGAGAACTCCCGTGTGCTGCTCGGCAGAACTTCAGCGAAGTTTAACCATTTTACCATAGCAAGGGGTTCTGTGCAGGCTGTATTGGACGGAGAGCTCAGTAACACGCAGCCGGGCAGTTTTCAATGCAGCCTGTTGAATATTGAACTCGACGAACTGCAGCGCTTTTCCATTAATCCCTCTCTTGAAAAGCTGTCGGGCACCATCAATGCAACGTTGAAGGTCAGCGGTAACCCCGGCTCAAAAACAAGCTCCCTGAAGGTGGAGGGCAAGAGCGTTCGGTATGATAAATTTGTGGTCGGTACGCTGCAGTTGAATGCACTCCATAGTGAAAACCTTCTTCGCTTTGACCTGCATAGCAGTGTTCCTGAGCCGGAAAAGAGTGCAGGGCAAAGCGAAGCTTCAGTGAACACGATCGAGGGAAGCGGAAAAATTCCTCTTGTTCTTAATTTTTACCCTTTCCAGTTCCGGATGGCCGATCAGCAGGCCATCAGCGCATCGCTGCATTCGGATAATCTTTCTGCACAGTGCCTTTCGTATCTGCTGCCTTTTATTGAATCGGCGGAAGGCATCATACCGACAACTGTCAAGATCGAGGGCAGAGGGTCGAAACCGGACATTTACCTGATGACCCGTCTTCAGGACACTAAAATCAAGGTTGAACCGACACAGGTTTCCTACATGCTCAACGGAGAGGTCTATGCGAACGCGAACACTATCGAGCTGCGAAATATATCCTTGCGTGATAAACTTAACGGGACGGGTAAAATAAACGGCGTGCTAAAACTTGAGGGCCTGCAGCCAAAGGGTATGGATCTCGGAGGTAAATTTGAAAGTCTCCTTTTGTTTGATAAAAAAGACCGCCAGGATGAAACGTCGTTCGGAACTATTACCGGTACAAGCAATACCATCAGGTTGAGAGGTACTCTTTCAGAACCCGTTGCCGAAGGTGATTTGAGAATCAATGCGGCTGATTTTTCGCTTTACCGGACAGGATCCAATGAAACCGCAAAGTATATCGGCATCAACAAATTTATTGAGTTTGTGCCGCGCAACCCATCAAGTCAGGCATCGGGTATGGAGGCCTTGAGCAGGCCGGCTAAACAGACAGAGTTTTACCATTCGGCCATCGATATCCTGCAAATAAAAAATCTGAAACTCAGCAATGTCGAACCGATAAAGTGCACGGTTATTTTTGATCGTATCAGAGGTGAACAGCTTGAAACCTCAGTCAATAATCTTTCACTTGTCATCAATAAAAACTATCAGCAATATCGACTGTTCGGCTCCGTCAATGTTGTCGGCGGCAAATACAAATTTTCGAATACAAACTTTGACCTGCAGGATGGAGGAAAAATAAGCTGGAATAATAGTGATATCCGAAGTGCTGTTATGGATAATCTGTATGGAAACAAGTATGTGAGCGCAACAAACCTGCAGAACAGTGACCGTGACAATGTAAAACTGCTGATTTCCATTACCGGCCGGCTTAATGAACCGCAGGTCACCATGGGCTATTATCTGAATGAACAGACTCAGCCCTATGCATCGTCAAATATGATTGGAGGAAAGTCGAGCCAGATTGATCCTAATGCGGAACTGAACGTTATTTCCATGCTGCTTTCCAAACAGTGGTACGCCAGACCGGGCAGCAATGGACCTGCGTCTAATCTTGGTGTTTCAAGTGTAGGGATGTCTGCAGGGTCGGGCCTTCTTTCAGCCCAGTTTTCAAAAGCCGTTCAGAATCTTGCCGGCCTTGAAAGTTTTAATGTCAATGTCGGGCTGGATAAACGAGGAGCACTCAGCGGAATTGACCTTTATGTTGCTCTCAGTGTGCCGGGTACTGACGGCAAGGTCCGGTTTATCGGTTCCGGAAGCGCCCCCACCATCAAGGACTCGCCTCTCTCCAATTATTATGGCACCGAACAGAAAATTGAGTACAGGGTTACTCCAAAAATCTTCATCGAAACCTACCGTTCTTATGGACTTAACGCCAATGGAACGACCAGCACCAATTTGCAGACACCTTCGGAAATATGGGGTGCCAGTATCTCCTATAAGGAGCGCTTCCAAACCTGGGATCAATTCTGGAAACACCTTTTTCCCTCATCCGACAAAAAAAAATAAGTGCTTCTGTTTTTGTAAATTCACGTAACTGACTTTCTGTATTGAACCATGAGTAACGTTTTGAGAGGTAAAAACATAATTATTGGCATCTGTGGCGGAATTGCTGCCTATAAAACCCCTCAACTGGTAAGGTTGTTGAAAAAAAAAGGGGCCAATGTCAGGGTTGCTCTCACCGACAGTGCTGCCCGTTTTGTCAGTGAACTCAGCCTTGCAACCGTTTCTGAAGAACGGGTATATCGCTCGCTGTTTCCGCCTGCGGATACCTCGGGCACGGACTATACGCGGCACATCTCCCTTGGTGAATGGGCTGATGCTTTTGTGATTGCTCCGGTTACGGCCAATACCCTTGCCAAACTCAGTGCGGGACTTTGTGATGACATGCTTACAGCTCTTTTTATCACTCTTCGACCCGGCAAACCTCTCCTGCTGTTTCCTGCGATGGATGGCCAGATGTTTTTGTCGCATAGTGTGCAGCGAAATATTGCGGTGTTAAAAAACCAGGGTTGCCTTGTGATCACTCCTGAGTGTGGCGAACTTGCTTCCGGACTTGTCGGGGTCGGCCGAATGCCTGAACCGGAGTCGATTGCCGCGTCTCTTGAAGAGGCCCTGCAAACTGATTCGGCAGGCTCTGCGCTGCACGGAAAATCAGTCGTTGTCACGGCAGGACCGACACGTGAAAAAATTGACGGGGTTCGTTTTATTTCTAATTACTCTTCGGGGAAAATGGGGTTTGCCATTGCCCGTGCTGCAGCAAAACGCGGAGCTCTGGTCACCCTTATTACCGGACCGGTTCATTTACAGACGCCTCCGGGTGTGAACCGTTTTGATGTTGAAAGCGCACTTGAAATGCACGAAATTGCAGAGCGCTTTTTTAAAAGCTGCTCAATCTTTATCGGTGCGGCGGCGGTTTCCGATTATCGCCCTGCAGCGCAGACCGATGGAAAAATAAAAAAGAACAATCCTGAAATTGAGCTCACGCTGGTAAAAAACCCTGATATTCTTGCCGAGTTCGGCATGCAGAAAGCTCCGGAACAACTTGCCGTAGGCTTCGCTCTTGAAACTCAAACAGGCTTGGAGAATGCCCGTAAAAAACTGAAAGAGAAAAACCTTGACCTTATTGCCTTTAATTTTTTTGACCGTAAAACCTCCGGTTTTGAAGTCGATACAAATATTGTTACCCTGATAGATGGCAAGGGAGTAACGACAGAGCTCCCGCTGCTGACAAAGGATGCGACGGCCGAAAAACTGCTTGACTTTATTGAAACACTCTGTGTTGACAGCCGGTATTAACCCTCCCCTGAAAACGTGCGATTGAGATGCAAGGTATTGTATACGATAGGGAATCACCCGCAAAAGAGCTTGCTCTGCTCTACAATACGGCAAAAGAGTGCCGTAAATGCAGGCTTGCCGAAACGAGACTGAATTTCGTTTTCGGGGAAGGTGACCCTTGTGCCAGTCTTGTCGTCATCGGAGAGGCTCCGGGAGCAGATGAAGATGCTTCAGGCAGGCCTTTTGTAGGCCGGTCCGGTCAGCTGCTCGATAAAATTCTTTTAGCCGCAGGATTTAGGCGTGAGGAGGTTTTTATTTGTAATATCCTGAAATGCCGTCCTCCCGGAAACCGTAACCCGCTTGGTGACGAGATTGAGTGCTGCATCCCTTTGCTTCACCGTCAGCTGCAGATTATAAAGCCGAACATGATCCTTGTTCTTGGAAAGGTTGCTGCCAATACCCTTTTTGAAAACAACCTTTCATTAGGGTCAATGAGGGGAAGTGTCAAAAAATGGAAAGAGTATGATTGTTTTGTTACCTATCACCCTGCGGCTTTGCTTCGTAACCCGAACTGGAAGCATGGGTGCTGGGAAGATATTCAATTGATGATGCACCATTATAAAGAGATCGCGGGGCAGAGCAATGCTCCGATAAATACCATTTTGCATGATGAATAAGCAAGCGATTGTTGCCATAGATTTTAACAAGGATATCGATTTCAGCAAGGAAAGTCGGGTCCCTCCCTATTCAACGGAAATTGAGCAGGAGGTGCTTGCGTGTATTCTCCTTGAAGATGATCCGATTGAGCAGGTGATTCAGATATTCGGTGATAACGGCGAGGAGGTTTTTTATGAGCGCCGCCATCAGATCATTTTCAAAGCCATGATGCAGCTTTACAATAAGCGTCAGGCGATCGATATTATTACGGTCAGTGAAGAGCTGCTGAAAATGAATGAACTTGAACCGGTAGGCGGAAGGCACTATCTGGCTGAGCTTTCCGGCAAAGTTATCAGCGCGGCAAACATTGAGTACTATGCGCGTCTGGCTAAAGAGAAGTACCTGTACCGGCGGATGATTTCCATATCGGCTAAGATTTCCGGTGCGGCATACAGCTCATCGATGGATATTTTTGATCTGGTCGAGCATGCTTCACAGCAGTTTTTCAATATTTCCCAGGCCGGTGTTAAAAAGAAAGCCTCTTTGATAAAGGAGCTGGTCAAAAACGGTATCCGGATGCTTGAAAGCCTTAGGGCATCGCAATCGTCTGTAACGGGTGTCGGATCGGGTTTTTCTGAAATGGATCAGCTTACCGCGGGGTTTCAGCCGTCCGATATGATTATCATTGCGGCCAGGCCTTCTGCAGGTAAAACCGCATTTGCTCTTGCAGTTGCCCGTAATGCTGCGGTGGATTTCGATACCCCGGTGCTTTTTTTCAGCCTTGAAATGGCTGAGGTGCAGCTGGCTGTAAGGCTGATGTGCGCTGAAGCCTATGTTGAATCGCAGCTTGTCAGAACAGGACGGATAACTCCTGAAATGATGGGCAGAATCATCAACAGCATGGATAAGCTCAATGAAGCGAAACTCTTTATTGACGATACTCCGGGCATTTCCATAATGGAACTTGCCGCTAAAACCCGGAGGATGAAGCAGGAGCATAATATCGGCATGGTTGTGGTCGATTATCTTCAGCTGGTGACACCTGTCAGGGACGGCAGAACAAATCGCGAGCAGGAAATCGCCCAGATATCCCGTTCGCTCAAAGCACTGGCCAAGGAGCTGAATATTCCGGTTCTTGCCCTTGCTCAGCTTAACCGCTCTGTTGAACAACGCTCGGGTGACAGAAGACCCCAGCTCAGCGATCTCAGGGAATCGGGTTCTATTGAGCAGGATGCGGATGTTGTGATGTTCCTTTCCAGGCCGGAGATGTACGGCAAAACAACCTTCGAGGATGGTTCATCAACAAAAGATGTTGTTGAAATTGTCATCGGCAAACAGAGAAACGGCCCGATCGGCGATATACGGTTATTATTCATGAAAAACTACGGGCGGTTTCAGTCGACGGCCAAAAGCTATATTTCAGGCGGAGATACGGCAAACGCTTCTCATGAGGAGATGCATTATCTGCCATCGTCGCCGGAGTCTGGAAAATCGAATGCAGGGGCATTTATCACTCAGGACGAAGCACCTTTTTAAACACCTATTATGCAAGAAAAAAAACAGTCTGCGAGCTCTGCGAGCATTATAAAAAAGCAGGAACCTGCCGTCAAAAGTACCGAAAAGAGCTATACCGGAATAGGTGGATCGAGAGGCATTGCGATCGGGGAGTGCTATGTGTTCGTTAAAGAGCAGGGCGATCATGAAATCGGGGAGCTGCATGAAAATAACATCAGTGAAGAGATAGAAAAGTTTCATACAGCCTTGGAGCGCTCTGAAAAGGAATTGAAAAAAATTGAATGGGTAACGATAAGAAAACTGGGAAAGGGATACTCCGACCTGTTTCAGGCCCAGATTATGATGCTGCACGATCCTGTGCTGATTGATGCCATCTCCGACCGTATACGATCGGAGCGGAAACCGGCACATCTGGTCATTGAAGAGGAGTTCGACCAGTATCTTGAAAAGTTCATTAATTCCGATGATCTTATTTTTCAGGACCGGGCTGATGACCTGCACGATATCAAAAGCCGGATTATCAGAAATCTTAACATCAAAAAACTTCACTCCTGGATACCAGAAGGGGTTATCGTTGCGGCAAATAACCTTTCTCCTGCCGATATCATCCTGTTGAGCCGGAGCAATATCAAGGGATTTTTAACCGATTCAGGGGGACGAACCTCGCATATCTCCCTGATATGCAAGTCGCTCAACATTCCAATCGTCGTTGGGCTTGGTACCCTTTCACAAAAAATAACATCGGGTATAGAGCTGATCATAGACGGAAGCACCGGAACCGTGATCACAAACCCGGAAGCAAAAACTATTGCTTTCTATATCGGCAAAAGAGAGGCGGAGAAGAAAAATGATGCCGATACCTCTCTTACAGCGAAGATTCCTGCTGCAACAAAATGCGGTATAAGAATCACCTTTTATGCCAATATCGACTTCAAAGAAGAACTCCAGGCCTTAAGCTCTGCGGGCGGGGAGGGAATTGGATTATACAGAAGCGAAAACCTCTTTACCAACGGCAACAAGGTGCCTAAAGAGTCTGAACAGTATGTTTATTATCGGGAAATGGCTGAAATGATTGCCCCGTTGCCGCTCGATTTACGCCTGTTTGATATCGGGGGGGACAAACTGATTTACTCTCCGGTCAAGGAACCAAATCCCAATCTGGGATGGAGAGGCATACGGATTCTGGTTGATCTTCCTGACATACTCAATAGCCAGCTCAGGGCTATAATACGCGCAAATACCCATGGAAACATTGCCATACTTGTTCCCATGATCATATCGATCGATGAGATCCGCCATGTCCGTGCAGCCGTAGACAGGCATTTTTCGGAATTAAGCAGGGAGGCTGTTTCGCAGATTGAAAAGCCCGGGATAGGTGCCATGATTGAGGTACCGGCAGCTGTGGAGCTTATTGAAGAGATTACCCGGTGTGTTGATTTCATCAGCATAGGAACCAACGACCTCACGCAGTACACTCTTGCCGTTGACAGAAACAACGTTACGGTGCAGGATCTTTTTGAAAATTTTCATCCGGCAGTTATCCGGCAGTTACACCGCATCATCACCACTGCCAATAAGAATCACTGCAAAGTGATAATCTGCGGGGATATGGGTTCAGACCCTCTTGCATTGCCGCTCCTTTTAGGATGTGGACTGAGAAAGTTCAGCGTTGTCACCTCAGATATCCCGAAACTTAAATCACTGGTTTCGAAATATTCGATTGCCGAAACTGAAGATCTTGCCAGAGAGTGCCTCACACTTGATACCTCTTCAAAAATCAAGGCCTGCCTGGAGGCATTCCAGGCAGATCATTGAATGGCATGATTGAGGAGACGGCGTCAGGGACGAAAGTCCTCAATTTTTGCATTTTTGCGTACCGATGCAAAATATTCGGCAAACAGCTGTTCCTGTTTTGCGCGGAGCAGTTGCGGTGCTACACCTGACTGTTCAACCTTGATGTCAAGCCCTGCAGGAAGAGTTTTTTTGCTGACCACGACAAGAGCGTAGCCATCGGATGTTTTTACCGGAAGGGACAGCCTGCCCGGCTCAAGTCCTGACATGGCCTCGACAAGGGGTCTGTCAACAGCGTAACCCGGTATAAGGCCGTCGCTCCAGCGAATTTCATCAGCGGTGACTATATGCAGACCGGGATTGACGGCTGCAATTTTTTCAAGGGTCACACCCGGCCCTTTTGCCATTGCCGCAAGTTTTTTCTCCAGAACAGCACCTTTCTTTTCCCTGACAAGTTCGGCATTGATCTTTGATTTCAGCGTATTGTCAAGCAAACGATAGCCGGTGTCGTTTTTACCGGTCAGACGCATGACAAAAAAACCTTTTTCAGTTTCAAGAACATCTGAAATGTCGCCTTCTGTTGCCTTGAAGGCAAATGCTGTAATTTTTTCGCTGTAGCCAACAGGGGAAATCGGCATATGTTTTCCGAACTCGGCTGTTTTGTTGATCGTCAATCTGGCACTGGATGCGCTGTTGTCAAATCCTTTCTGCTTGGCATTCTGCTGAAAGGCCATTGCAAGACGACGTCCGCTCTCTACCGTTTCCGTGGAGGGCTTTATCTTTCTCACGATTTCGGAACAGACAACTGCTGTCTGGTCAAAACCGGTAACCTTGATAATATGGAGACCGAACTGTGTCTGTACCGGGCCGACAATCGAACCGGGACGGGCATTGAACACAGCCGCAGAAAATTCAGGAACCATACGCTCTTTACTGAACCACCCGACATCTCCGCCATTGACGGCACTGGCGATGTCAACTGAATATTTTTTTGCAAGTGCTTCAAAAGGAACACCTTCCTGAAGCTGCTTGAAAATAAGCATGGCCAGCTCGCGTACTTTCTGAACTTCTTCGCGGCTTGCAGGATTGAATCGCAACAGGATATGCGATGCTCTGGCAATTGGCTGGGCTGAAGTGGTGACCTGCTTGATCTTTATCATGCGGTATTCTCCCCTGTCAGCTATGGGGCCGACAATTGTTCCTGGCTTTGCATTCGATGAGCTGAAAACAGCCTCTCCGGCAGCGGGAGAAAAATCAGCACGGGTATAGGTAACATTTATTCCGGTGGGACGGTCACTTTGAACTTTCACATAATCGGCATCGTTGACAGGACCGGAAAACTCGGTACGGATTGTTTCAAGTTCTTTACGAACGGCCAGACTGTCTTTTGATGAAGGAGTAAGAGAGAAAAAAACAAAATCGGCTTTTCTTGAAGGAACCTGCTTGAAAAGCTCTTTATGCTCATCATAGTATTTTTTTGTTTCCTCTTCCTTTACCGGAAAGTTGCTGTCGGCTCCCGCAAAGCTGAAAGGAACCGGAATAAAGGAGGCTGAAAATCTCGAAAACTGCCTGCTGACAATATCGCTGATCTCCCTGTCGGTGACATGGTCAAGGGTTTGAAGAGCCCTGATCAGTTTGTTGATTTTAAGTTCACGGCGGACAATTTGTTCGACCTGCACCCATAATTGCTTGTTTTGCGGATCACGACGGGCACTCTCCAGTTTTTTGCGATCGATTGCTCCGGTGGCAGGATCACTGAAATTCTGGCGAATAACCAGTGGAGGATTCGGGCTGTCGAGAGCTTCAACAACTTCCTGATCCTGAAGTCCGATTCCGAATTTTACAAACTGCTCTTCAAGCAAGGCCTGGTCAACGACAGTATTCCATGCCTGTTCCTGAAGCCCGATTTCAGTTTCAGAGGTAATTTCCGCACCGGGATTAGTTCTCCGGTAATTCTCGGTATACTCCTTGTATATCTCATCGTACTGAGTGAATGGAATGGACTTTCCATTAATTTTACCCACCTGGTTGGTTTTGCCGGTAAATCCGGAAAAATTCATGCCCCATTCAAAAACAATCAGCGCAAGAAAAGCCGCTAACAGGGTATACAATATGATATGAGTTTTATCGCGCAAGCTGGACATTACAGCCATAGATCATCCCTTCGTTATGATGTTGAAAAAAAAACAGTATCGTCCCAGCCTTCCTTGCCGAGCAGCGGGACAAAAGAAAACTGCTGAAATACCTCTTTACTGAACCCGTTACCCGATCGGCGGATAACTGTCATCTGCTGGGAACACGAACCTCCAATCGGAATAACCATACAGCCGTTCTTGGCCAGCTGATCCAACAGCGTCTGCGGTTCTCCGGGTGCCCCGGCCGTTATTATAATACCATCAAAAGGAGCTTCATCCATCCATCCAAGCGTCCCGTCTCCTAAGCGACAGGTAATATTGAGATGAAGCTTTGAAAAAAGTTTTTCAGCCCTTTCATAAAGCTCTGCAATACGTTCCACTGTATAGACCGAATAACCGAGAGCATCAAGAATCGCCGCCTGATACCCTGATCCTGTACCGATTTCGAGTACCTTCCCCGAAGGAAGGCGTTCGACAAGCAAGGCAGTCATATACGCTACGGTGTAGGGCTGGGAAATGGTCTGACCATACCCTATCGGATAGGCGGCATCACTGTATGCTGTATCACAGGCGTCAACGTCAAAAAAAAGATGACGGGGAACCTCAAGAAAAGCATCAAGCACGCGCCGGTTTGTAATACCGTACTGCCTCAACGTTTCAACCATCTCCCGACGCCTGAGCTCAAATAGTTGTTCAGACTTTTTCATCGAAAAACACTCATTGTGCTGTTAATGCCAAAGACACGCCAGAACACTTATCGTACAATCCATGAGAAAAGGCCTTGCTTTCCCTCTCAGGAACGCTAATATTGCATCAAAAACAACAAAAAACAATGTCTGTATCGCAGTTTACGATTTTTGGCAATAAAACCCCTATGGGATCCTATATCCTTTTTATTCGTGTTTCCAGCTCTATTCAGCTTGCATTCGGCCTGTTTCAGCAATCCAGGCTGTTTACAGTGCCTGAAGGTGATTATCTCTACATCGGCTCGGCACTGGGCAAAACAGGCAATCCTCTTGCCCGGCGGCTTACCCGGCACGCTTCACGTTCGGGCGATAAGCCGCCCCATGAAATCCGGGCTGCGATAATAAATATTTTCTCCGGACATGGTGCCGCACGAAACTGCGTTCTTGAACCGGCGGACAAAAAACTTCACTGGCATATCGATTATCTGCTTGAACAGAGTGAAGCGGAAATAACCCATATTGCGATGATACAGCATCCGGAAAAACTGGAAGACAAGTTGTCGGAATTTCTTGCTTCTCTCCATGGAACCTCTCCGCTTGCACCCCGTCTTGGGGCTCAGGATACCCGGAACAGCAGCCACATTCTCTCTCTCTCTGACTGGCAGGAAGTGCTTGAGCAGCTCAGGCAGTATATTCCTGCATTGATCAGCCCCCCTGATATGAAATAACGCTATCGCCCCAGAAGTGCTTCAACAAATTCAGCTCGATCAAAGAGCTGAAGATCAT
>Ga0007862_1000383_pt1 | contig 14177 bp, 19 predicted proteins | sample CryBogCBH20Aug07_FD_71206 | JGI IMG/M metagenome (GOLD analysis project Ga0007862, IMG submission 71206) | Freshwater microbial communities from Crystal Bog, Wisconsin, USA - CBH20Aug07 | ecosystem: Environmental > Aquatic > Freshwater > Lake | place: Crystal Bog, Wisconsin, USA | collected... | reverse complement strand
GTCTGCTTGAGGATGTCATCGAAGCTGTTGGCCTTGTACCCCTCGGTGCCGGTGAGTTTGTTCAGACCCGGGATCTTTCCCATCCCTTGCATGACCTGCTCGATCGCCGCCTGAAGACCGGCTTGGAAATAATCCAGCGGAGTCTTGAACATGTGGATTAGGAGCACCCCGAGGCGCTCAATGAGTCCTGCGACCACACCGACAAGACCGGAAATCAGCAAAGGGAGTTCTCCGATCAAATTCATCACTCCCTGGGCAAGACCTTCAAATACCTGACGCATCTGCTCATCAAAATCGGTTGAGAAATTCTCAAAAAACGACCCGATTTCTTCCCCGATGCCGGAAAGGTCGATGGAATTGCCAAGCTCCAGCAATGGCTCGATCGCGGCCATGATCGGTCCAGCCATGCCGATGAAAAGACCCGAGAGCTTCCCCCCGATATGCTCCAACTGGTCATGGGCTTCCTTGAACAAGTAGGCATTCTCACCCATGAGCTTGGCCGTATTGGAGAGATCCCCCATGTTCTTGAAATCGGGATTCTGAAAGACCTGAAGCAGTTCACCCCCCGATTTTCCAAAGATCGCAATGGCAGCCCGAGCGCGGTCACTCTGATTGCCGATTCCCGCAATCGCTGTCCCAATATCACGGAATGCTTCTGCAGGAGCCTTACTGGCCTCGGCCTTGGGATCGAGATTGAGTTGGCGGAGCACCGGAGAGCCCCCCTTGGTGCTGGCTGACTCACTCAAATACTTCTGCATTTTGTTGACCGCAGGGCCGATCTTCTCGGCCTCGACGCCCGAGTCCTTGAAGAGACGACGCATCATCATCAGGTTCTCAACGGCGATGCCCGTGCGGTTCGACAGGTTGACCATCTCGTCACCCAGCTCGACGGCCCCGTTGATTCCGGCCATGATGCCGCCGATCGTGGTCAGGGCTGCGGTCACCTCGGCAATCGGTGCTAGGAGCGCCTTGAAATCCAAATGATCACCGATCTTGCCTGCCTGTTCGCTGAATGCTTTTAGCTCGCCCTTGCTTTTGTTGAGTTTGGAATCGAACGACCCGGTGATCAGGTCGAGGTAGAATTGGACGCCGGAACTCATAAAAATTTACTTCATCGGGAGGCCGGAGGCCGCCATCTGCTTTGCCTCAAGGTTTTTCAGGATCTTGACCATGTTCTTGATCTGGTTGTTCACCGCGTAATCGACGCGGCGTTGCATGTCCTTCACATGGCCCGCAAAGTTGACCTCGTTGCTGGCACGGAAAGCAATCCCCTTGGCCCCCACGCTCAAGGTCATGGTTCCGGGGGCGGCATGGCGCGAGATCCAGGCAGGGACGCGGATCTTGCCGAGCTTATTGGCCGCAGGAAGCCAGCCGCTGGCAAGGAATCCGACCATCTTTTTCTTTTGCTGGCGGTAAGCATTCAGAATGGAGGATTCAATGAGGAATCGTTCGTCTTTTGTTCCTTTGTTCAGTCTCCTTTCCACCCGTCCGGTCGATGCCTGACGAAAGGAACGGTGAACGGATGCCGGAGATCCAGACGTTGGAGATCTTCTGCCAGCCGAACGCATGATCTTGGCAAGATCGTTAAGCACGGCTTGCTCCCCCCTCTTCTTGGAATCGCTTCCGGTCGTCATCTCTCCCTTGCCATCATTGGCCGCTGCATCCCATCCGCTCGGAGGAGTGACGGAGATGACCGATCGCAGGATACCGCGTGCTTGAGTCTTCATTGCCTCCGTCCGGGAGCGCTTGGAATCCCGCATGTAAGTCTCAAATGTTTTCAGGAACTTGTCCGTGTTGCGGGGTTGGATCGTTACAAAGGCCATGAGATTTCCGGGGTGTCTTCTTCTTCTGAAGGAATGTCAAAGTAGGAAGAGAGAGCATTCAGTTCCTCTAATTGGGCCTCCTTCGAGGGGCTCGGGTCCACCGTCCAGACGTCATGACTCCGCCAGCAGGCGTGCAGGTACTGAAGCAGACGCGCCAAGGGCATCCGCAGGATCTGGCGTTCAGGCCACCCCGTTTCCTTCGCAATGGTAAAAACCAGCGAGGCCGTGCGGGATGGCTCCCTCAGTTTCCCGGGGCGGTTTCCTTATTTGATCCGCTGCCGGGCTTCTCCTGGACATCGACCGTGGCTTCCGCAATCCCTGCCAAGATACGTTCCACCACCGAACGGAGTCCCACGAGACCTGTCATGGGAATCTTGCGGGCAAAATGACGCACTGCAGTCTGATAGGCCGTAGCATCGTCGCTCTTAAACGGCACGAGATCAGGGTCAGTCCCATGGATATACAGGAATTCGGTCATCTGTTGGAGTTGTTCCGTCGTCGTGAGTTTGGCCGAAGGGTCGTAAAGAAATGTCAGACCCGCATCGATCACGATCAACTGGGTTTCCAAAGAAAAAGGGCTGAAGGTGATGCCATTCCAAACGATCGGGGTGGCACGGAATGCTTTGTTCAGCACGGAAGTAGATGATTTTTTGCTCATAGAGATATTATTTGGACTTTTGGATCATGGCGGAGGCACGAAGATTGGCCTCCAACATGGCCAGAAGCTTCTCGGCAGGGGTGAGGGTCTTGAATCGGACCTTCTTCAGCTTCATGACTTTTGCCCCGGGGCTCTTCCGTGCAAAAATTGGTTCTTTGTTTTCCATTTCAAAAGATCTCCAACATCTTTTTCCCTTTCTCGGTCGGGACGAGCTTGCCATCCGGCCCCCGCGTCGTCGCAATGTAGGCGCTGCGACCGCTCTTCTGGATGTGAAGCTGCGGGGGATTCTCCCGGATCGCGTCGCGGAGTTTGCCGAGCTTCTCCATGAAAGTGCGGAGGTAGGTGATCGGGTGGTCGATGTTTGCGGAAAGCCAGGCACGGTCATTCCACCGGCGGAGCAGTTCATTGGTGGAGATGGTCTCACCCTTGAAGTCCTCGAAGGTGATTTTTCGATCCTCGGCCATCCAGACCACTGTCCTGGTCGGCTTCCCTTCCTCGGTGCCGATGGCGTTCATGTAGCCTCCCTCCTTGACCAATTCCCCACCACAGGTGAGGAGCGCGGCGATGGCCTGCGTGTTGGGACTCTTCAAGGGATCCTGATCGTCCTTGAGGTAATGGTAGGTGCTTCCTGTTTTCATAAATTCATTCTCAACTGTCACCGATCAACGAATCGGTCAGGTCGTGGCGTTCGGGAAAATCTTGGCCGTGTATTTGAACGACGCAAAATCGTCGTTCTTGCGCGAAGTCTCAACGGAATCGACGATGACCTTCCCACTGAGGCCGGTCGGAGCAACCGTGGTGGTGGCGATGGTGGCCGGATTGGTGTCGCCGTAACCTTCGGCGCTCAATTCGCCCGTGGGGTCGTAGGTGGCCATGCCACCGAACTCTCCGGTTGAATTCATGTAGGTCTTGACCTCCAGCTTTTCGGAAGCCGTGACCTTGGTCAGGGCCGTGCTCGTAAGAAGGTGAATGCCGATGCCGCCTGTGTAAGTTGCTGCCATGGAAGTGGTGAGTGGGGAGGGTTAAGTCCTGTGGTATTAGGAATTGGTGTAGGCAACGGCCTCGACCTTGGTCTTGGGGAAATCGTCGTTCGTCTCGTCCTGGCTGACGCTGATGACCGTCAGGGTTCCAGCCGCAACACTGGCGGAAGGAGTAAGTGCGAACGATGCAGTGCCAACGATATCGAGCGAAACTTTGCGCTCTTTCATCGGCAGCGGATCGGCTCCGACCGTGGCTCCCGTCTCGTCGCGGTAGGTCTTAATCGTGGCCGTGGTCGTGTCGGTGAAAGACTGGACGTTGCCCGTGTAGTTGGTAGAGATCGGAGGAGTTCCGACGCCGAAGGTTGCGCTCATATCCCTAGGCAGAGTGTCAAAGTTTTTTATTCCACCACCGGCGTGACCCCGATTTCCACATCGATTTCGATCACATGCCTTTCGTGATCGACCTGTTCCCTGACCGTCATGCCGGCGAGTCCGGCATAGTTCCAAGAGTTCTGGGCGGCGTTGAAATCCGCAGCCAACGGCGACGATGGCCCCTGACCATATTGGTCAAATAAAACGGCGATTTGCGACGCCCTGGTGCGGTGCAGTGTTAGGTTGCTACCGGCTGCGGGTGTTGTGAGGCGAAGCGGGCAAGTCGATTTCCAGAAACCGAGGGCGGAACGCTGGGCGCTGGTGGCCTCGACAATAAGAAGCGGTTGGCCGTTGGGAATCTGTTCGGCACTGGTTCCTGGATGAATTGCAAGCCCCGCAAGGAAGCTCTGGGTCGAAAGGATGCCAATCAGGCCAAGCTCGATGTCTGCGGTCATAAAAAAAAGAAAGGCTAAAAGTTAAAAGCTAAAGGCTAAAAGTTATGGCGTCTTGAGGGTGACGCGGGTTTCCGTTGCGCGGGCCGGATCACCACTTGGGGGAATGATGTCGAGGATCTGGTAGACTTCACCCGTGGATTGCAAAATCACGGCTTCCCCAAGCGTGGGGGCCGGAGTGATCACCCGAAGGAACCGGCACTCGAAGCTGGCGTCACTACGGTAGCCGCCGAGCTGCAAGTCGAGCTTGGGATCCGGGGTGGACAGGACGGCCCGTTCGGTCACGCCACGGTACGTCACAGAACTCGCCAAAGCATCACGGCTGCGGGTGGCACGCGACGCCATGCGGGCGATGCTGTCGGAAAGCGCCATTTTCCCTAGCTCCCCTTAACCTTGGAAATAACCTTTTCCACTTTCTCCACGAAACTCTCCACGGCGCTTTCCACGACATTTTCCACCTTGTGCTCGGTGGCCTTGAGATGGTCGTCGAGGATGGCGATCTCGGCGCGGAGATTGGCAGGAATCGTGGAAAGAAGCGGACGGATTTTTGCCCAGGCGTCGGGTGCATTCATAAGAATCAGGCGGAAACGGGTTCGGATTTGGGTTTCTTGGCGGATGGCTTGGGAGCCTCGGGAATAAGTCTTTTGCGGCGGATGACTCCCCCGGAGGAATCCCACAAAGAAATAATGCCGAACTCGGAGTCGGAGTTCTTGGCATGGAAGGTCTCGCGCAGCGCGGCGTAGTCACTGGTAGGCCCGGCAAGGATGCTGTGCCGTGGTTTCCGTGGGTCGCTTTCTTCCGAAAGCGTGAGGATGAAGGTTCTCATCGGTGATGTCGTTGGGTGGGATCGTTGGTTTTTTTGGTTGGATCTCTTCAGCCCAAAACCCCTCCCCCGGAAATTTCCAGAGGAGGGGCGGAGCAGGAGAAGTGAATCTCTTAGGCGGAGACGATGCGCTTGAGAGCGGCACCCTCGCCCTTGCCGTAGCCGTAGTTGGCCTCGATCACCATCTGGACGGTGTCCGAGCCGGGGATCGGGTACTCGCGGTACTCGAGGGTGAGCCCGTTGTCGTCAGTTGCAGTGACGTAACGGGTGATGCGGTCGTCCGCAGGAGCGATCGGGGCGAAGGCCACCAGTGCCGCGTCGGGAAGGGTGGCGAAACCGACAAGGTTTTCGCTGTTGGCGGGGATGTTCGGGGTGACAAACACGTCGAGACCGGCGATGTGGGTGAGAGCCCCCTTGAGCTTAACATCCGCACCGGCCTGACCCATGGCGTTCCAGTTCGCAATGGAACTATCCTTGAGGAGCGCTCCATGGTAGGTGCTGGAAAGCACGAGAGAGCGGTTGGCGACGGGCCAGTAGCTCTGGTTGATCGAAGTCACGATGTCGGCGATGTCGGTGAAATCAAACGCGGTCGGAGCTCCGGTGGAGACGGCGCTGCCATAATTAGCAGCCGTGACAACACTCAGGATGTCGATCACGACGTCATGGGCGAGAGCTTCGGCCTGACGATCCATCAGCTTCTCCACCGAGAGGTGGGGCTGGCGGGCGAGTTCGTAGCCGGTGATATTGAGCGCCTGATATTTGCGCTTGTTGATGACGACCGGACGGCTCTGGACAGTACCGGCATCGGCGCTGTATGAACCATTGAAGTCGCTGGAAGCGGTACCCTGAAGCGGGTAGTAGGGAACGGTGATCGTGTCATTACCCTGAAGAGGGATGCCACGGTAGACGGTGGAGAAAGCGTTAATCGGGGCCAGAGTACGCTTGAACGCCAAAAGGGCGTTTTCAAGGATTGCCTGAACCTGAAGATCGCTGGCGATGGAATTGGCCATGATGTTAAGGGATTAGGAGTTGGGGTTGGGGTTGGTGGGATTGCTCCCGGGGTTATTTCTTGGAACGCTCGGCGTCGTACTTCTGGAGAACGGCCTTGTGTTCGCGGAAAAAGCTGGTCTTGGCGGATCCCTTCAGGGAACTCCACTGGTCGTAAATGGAAGCGGGGTCGTTCGTGGCGGCGTCGGCCTCGATCGGAAGTGCACTGGCCTCGAACCCAAGGGCCGCGACCTGATCCACGGTGGCCGCTGCGACCTCCTCATCGATCTGGCGCTCGGCCTGCTCAAGGGTCTCTTTGACCTCGGTGAGCTTGGCGATCTCCTCGGCATGCAAAACTTTGGCGCTCTCCAGGGCGGAGGCGTGATCGGCGGCAAGTTGCTCCAGCTCGCTGACCTTCAAGGCGTGGCTTTCGGCGGCAAGCTCGAACTCGGCAATCAGGCCGTTCTTGACCTCAAGGAGCGCGGTGGCCTCGGTGAGGGAATTCTGAGCGGCGGCAAGGTTGCCAAGGAGCGTTTCCTTTTCGGCAAGGGCGGCTTTAAGTTGGGAAAAGATATTCATGTGGTTTCCAGCTTGGTGTGGTGTCAAAGTTCTTAAAAAACGGGCTATCAGATGCCGTCGTTGTCGTCATCTCCCTCTCCGTCCCCGTCCTCGTCCAGATCCTCGGCAATGAGGGAGACGGCTTCCGCGATCCCCGAGACAAGGCGGTCGGCAAGTCCGTTTTCCACGGCCTGTTCTCCGTCAAACCATTGGCCCTGCATGGTGGCGTCACTGATCTTGCGGCCCGTGGCTTCCAGACGATTTGCCAGGACTGAGGAGGTGAAACGGCTGTTGGCCCGGTCCACTCCCTCCTGAAGGAAAACGCGCTCGGCATCGGTGAAGGATTTCCCCTCAAGCCCAATGGCTTTCAGAGATCCGGCCTTGAAGAGTTCAAGTTTCAACCCCTCCATCTCGTAGGCACGCGAGCTGTCGATCATGGCCAGATAAGTGCCGATCGATCCCACATCACTCGATCCGGTCACAAAGATCCCGGCGGTCGCAGCACTAGCAAGCCAGTAGGCTGCCGAACACATCTGAGAATCAGTGAATGCGTAAAGCGGTTTGGTGGTCTGGCCGAGCGCGGCTGCAGCCTCGGGCGTGCCGGTGACCATGCCGCCGGGGGAATTCACATCAAGCAGGATGCTGGTGACCGAAGGATCCATGTCGGCTTTTTGCACGGCGCGGACAAGGCAATCGACATCCGCTCCCCCGCACATCATCTCCAACATATTGAGACGCTTGCCGATGACGCCATTCACCTGGACGATGGCGACGCCGTTCTGGACGTCATAGGCACTTGCCTCCATATCATCCTGATCTCCGTCGTTTTCGGTCGTCAGGAAAGAACTGATCGGCTGGGTCTGATGCGCCTCAAAGAGCGACTGGAGACGGCGATGGGCCTCGGGAAGAATGTGCCAGGGCGTGGCGTAGAGACGGGTGGCGATGCGTGCAAGCTTCATCCCCTACCCTCCGTGTCAAAAGGGAATCAGAATTTCTCGGCTCGCTTTTGGCGGGCCATCACGACGGACTGGCGAATCCTCATTTGCATGGAGTCGCGCCAGCTCCGGCTCTTGCCGTTCTTGCGCTCATACTCCCGAAGGTGATCCAAAACGCTGCCGCATCCCGAAACCTGCCTGTGCCCACCGTCCTGACAACTCGCCACCGTGAGCGGGCTTCCATTCATGGTGCCGCGACTCAGCCCCACATCCTCGAAAGCCCCGATCAGTGCGTTCAGATCTTCGGTCATGGAAGTTGTTAGTTGGATCCCGGGGCGGGATCTTCTTCTCCTGCTTCCTCGGCGGCATCGGGGGCTTGCTGAACTTTCAGCTCGGGGTAGAGGTCGCTCATGGACAAGCCGCGACTCTCCATCTCCTGTTTCCTCCAGAGGGCAAAATCCATTTCGCGGGAGACCTCTTCCTTGGCGTCTTGACCTTTCAGGTTATAGAGACGCTCGGTTGAGATGAGGCCGGTGCGGTGTTGCTCCAGATAGATGCGACCATCACGACCGAAGTCGCAGGTGATCTGCTCGGGAGGAACCCATGAGTGCGACCAGAATGCGGGATCCTGACACTTGCGGAGGCGTCCGGCCTTGATCTCCTTGGCAATCGTATAGACCCAATCCCGCGAGAGCCAGGTATCGACGAAATTGGCCTGCTCACTGGCGATCCATGCCTGGGCATCGGCCAGTACATACCTGACCCCAGCTCCGCCGAATTTGGCAATCGACCAGCCGAGGGCGTCGGAGATTCCGAGTCCCCAGCAACAATCCCGAATAAGCGAATTCTCGACGAACTCGACGGAGTTCGGGTGGGGACGCTGGTCGAGCAGTGTCCTGATGTCGTAGCCAGGGGGAACCTCTTTGATCTCGCCACCCATGCCGAAAACTTCGCTCGTGCGGATGCTCTGGAGGTTACCATTGGTATCCGAGCCGACGACCTGATCGGTCTGATACTTGCCAGCCAGGGCATCCATGATGCCGGGGGTCGCTTCCTTATCCGAGGAAGCAAGGTAATAGCCGATCTGGTTGCTGAGCTTGATGCCCTGCATGACCGAGGCATTCAGCTCCGTGATGTCGATAAGTTTATTAACCGCATGGGCAAGAGCGGAGACGCCACGGAACTGGCCGGGGCTTTCCTGATTGCACAACCAGACGACATTTTCAGCACCGACCCGCGTCGTCTTGGAGAAATCGTCATCCAGGAAGTAGAATGCCTGGGCGCGACCGAGACGATCCACAGCGATGCCGTCGTTCATTTTCTTGTCAAGGGTTCCGATCGGTTCCCCCACCTGTGTGCCGGAATAGAGACGACGAAGCGCCCCCCCGCTCTGGCTCTCGCTAAAGACAATGGCGGCATCCCCGTCTTTCTTCTGAGTCAAGTACGCAAGACGCTGCATTTGCACTCCGGTAAGGCGGGCCGAGACGTCATAAGTGGAAGCGCTGCGGGCGCGGCGGTTATACGCGGCATCTGCCAGGGCATTCCACTCGCTGTCACGGGTCGTGGCCTGCGGGGTGAATCCGTTGCCCACGACCATGTTGGTGATCGAGGTGAGCAGGCGTCGGGCCAGACCCATGTTCGCCATGAGATAATGCACCTTGCGGGCGATTTCGCGGCGGGTCCAGACGTTGATCTCATCCCGTGGGGAAAGTGTGGGCCAATAGATGTACCCCCTCTGCATGGAAGGGACGGCGGCGTCGTATCCATACGCAGCCTTGATCCGGGCCGGGCCGGTGCCTCCGGTCGTTCCGTTCGGAACTGCAGGCATGCCGGTGGGAGTGGAAGGGATCTTCGGGAGACCGCGACGGGTCGTTTGCCGTGTCGGGCGGGATGTCTTCTTGGCCATAAAAAACTAGGTGCGGACGAGGCGGTGACTGAAGTCGGCAATGACGGGTCCAGGCACGGGATCCAGCTTGCTTTCTCCGGTGACTCCGGTGACCGCTGCCTCCATGAGGAGCTTCTCAACGGCAAAACCGATGACGCTCTTTGGAAACGTCACCTCACCCGAGGAATGCACGCCATCATTCCCCAGCGTGGTCACGGTCACTTCCTCGGTGGCACACTGGAAGATCGTGTCCGCAAGGGCGGTGAGTTGATTCACCGTCTGGGTCCGGCGGAGGTATCGGGTGCAGTAGGTGACCTGCCCGTAGTTATTAAGACCAGAATAGTTCAGTGACATCGCTCCCCTAGGGGGATGTCAAAGAGAGGCCAAAGGGTGGCTGGAACGCTATAAAAGGGACTCGATGAATTTCCCGCGACTCTGATCGCCTCGCTGACGATCAAGTTTTGCCCAGGATTCCCGATTCATGGAAACGGATCGGGTGACGGATTGGCGGCCTTTGGCGTTTTTTCCTTTGGATCCAGCCGGACGACCTGCCCCCTTGCGGGGGCCTCCGTGGGTTTTTGAAACTATCATTTTTTTATTTCAAAAATGAATTTTACACAAAAAAACAGGAAGGCACAAAAAATTATCCATCCTGAACAATCCAATTGATGCCATCCTGGAAGATTAAAAATCATACAATCATTGATCGGCAAAAAGAGGCCTGATCTTTTAATTTTTGCTTGTCGGCTTCAGCTAGTGCGCCAGAGGTTGGGTAAATTGATGCGGCTTCAAGGTATAGGGAATTGGCTATTTCCCATTCATTCCTTTCCATTGCTTCAAATGCAAGAGCGCGAAGTTTGCTAGTTGTGCGAATGTTGTTCGTTTGCATGGTTCTTTTCTATCCCTCGCTTGATTTTCCGTCAACAACTTTTTATCAAGAAAAGGAAAGTTTTTTTGAACCCCTGAAAATTTACTTTCCGCCGGTCTTGGCGATCCAATGGGAAAGGACGGCCAGCTTGACGCAATCGCCGAAGTGATCCTCGCGGATCTCTTTCCAATACTTGGTAGTCCCTCGAGGTGTCCTGGTCTCCAGCAACTGCTGGCCGGTCAGCCCATGGATGAGAGCTGCCGGGGCGTCATCGGGAAGATGAAGCAGGGGGGCAAGGCGCTTCTCGATTTTTTCTAAATAGAGGCTGAGTTTCAGCGTGTAATCAACGTAGGTATGGAGGACGAGGCCACGGTGGGTTTTCACCTGGGAAGTGCTCCATGTGCCAAAAGAGGCAACGGATCCTTTCGACGGCCACAACTTCCCACGGCTGCGGACGCAGAGATCGTAGATGCGATCTGTCTGCCATCCTGAATCGACGATGCCAAAGCCGATCGGCCACTCGGAATCGCCGGTGCCTTTGTAGGTTTTTTCCTTTAGCAAGGTGAGCAGATCCTCGGGTGCCAGGACGGTGCCGCAATCCACCACCGCGATCTCTCCGTCGCGGGCGACCGCCGAGACGACCCAGTGGGTCTGGTCTTGTCCGGGATCCGCTGTGAGGACGAGGTAGCCGAATTTCTCCAAAAGAAACGGGGGAATCTGGCCAAGGCGGTATTCTTTGCACCGTAGGGCGTGAATTTTTTCCTCTTTCACATTCACGGTGCTCTCCTGATGCGGGAGAGCCATCCAGCCGTTGTTATAATCTTGCAAGCCGAACAGGTCGATCGACTCCAGGAATCGGACGGCGAGATTCCCAAAACTGCATTGAACGTCGGGTGAGTAGAATGAGTTCAGGTGATAGGAACGTCGTCCGTAGGGGGCGGATGGGTTGCGGGCGATCCATTCCCCCTGGAGCATCATGGAGGGCTTGTGATGATCTCGGATCTGGAACGCGCAATGGGGGCAACGGTAGTGGGCGGTCTGGCGGACCTTTTCCTTGTCCCAGATGCCGTCCTTTCCTTTGGCCTCGGGATCCCAACAGAGGGTCTTGTTCTCACCCTGTCCATGCTCAAAGGTGAATCGGCCACCGCACTCGGGGCATGGCACCTCGAAGTGCCTCTGGTCTCCGGCTTGAAAATCCAGCCAGAACTCGTGTTCGGCGGTGGTGGGGGTGGACATCTTGACCCGAAGGGATCGGGAAAAGGTCTTGGTGCGTTGTTCGGCCAATTTCATGGCGCTCGATTCATCGGTCGAAGCGCGGGCAAATTTGCAGCACTCATCCAAAATTAGCGTCTGGACGGGGCGGGAACTAAGTTGGCTGGGGGAGTTCGACCCGACCACGGTGGTCGTCTGGCGGGCGAACTGCATCTCCAAAGACTTCATGAGGTCTTTATTCTCAGGCATGTGAGCGGAGAGCGCGGGATTGTCCTCAATCAGCGGGATCCACCGGGTCTGACTCCATGACCGGCCAAGGGCTTCGGTAGGCATGACGACGAGTGTGGGTGATGGGTCATTTGCCAATTTGTAAGCCATGCCCATCATGGCGACGGTGGTCTTGGCACACTGCGACCCCCAGCAAAGCGTGAGGTCGGTGCATCCGCTCTCGGGGTGGAACTGACTGAGCGGCTCGCGCATGTAGGGCCGCAGGAGGGTGGAGAATCGACCGGGCTGATTAGGCGAGACGCGGGGGGAGAACTCGATGTTCTCCTCGCACCACGCGACCGGATCGGGCAACTCAGGCAGACTGAGATCCCCAAGGAACTCTCCCAAGAGATCGGTCATGATTTGATATTGATTCCCTGATTTAACTCGGGGCAGTAATGCCAAAATCCCCCTTCGATGACCGGAACGGTGGCAATAAATCGAGAACGATTGCGGATGAAGATTCTGACAAAATCGTCATTCCTAATGCGTAGGCGGATTTTCCCTTTGGGAAATCCTTTGAGACCAGGACAAGGAACACATCCGAAAGGGACGGGCTGAATACCACGCTTCACTCCGATCATTGTCATGCAGGAATCGGATCTGAGGTGTCGTACTTGCTGAACTCTTTCTCGACGGCGGCGAGTTGGGGCGTGAACCGGCTGCGGAGCCATTCTTGACATGCCTGAATTCCGAAAGCGGGGTCAAAGCTGTTCGCCCGGGGGCCGACCTCGGAGGGCATGTTGGCAAGGACTGCTCGGATCGGTTGGATAAACCGACGGCGAAGATCGGCGATCTGGGAAGCAGGGACGAGGCGACCGGCGGCGATCTCGGCGGTCTCGCGGGCTCGCTTGCTTTTGCGATAGCTTTCTTGGGCGTCTTTTTCGGCACGGCTCCATTGCGTTGCGTTGATGTCTCGGGAAGCCAGAAGTTCTCCATAGGTGGCGGCGACGCTTTGCCAGAACTGATAGGCTTCCCTCTCCATGCGGCGGGCTTTCTCCAGATCGTCCCCGCTATCCTCGAAGGGAGCCATCGGCGTTGCGTTGAGCGATTCAGAAGGGGAAATTTGACGTACAGGGGCGGCAGCGGTGCGGACGGCGGTGTTGGCCTGACGGGAAAGGAATTCCAGAAAGAGCGGATCCCGGCGCTGACGATGGAGCTGGGCCGTTCTTAGGGAGATATTTCTGGCCGAGGCATAAGCCTTCACAAGCAAGTGCTGGTCTCTTCCGTGTCGCATTCATCGTTTGCGTCATGTCAAAGAAAACGCAAGGGCATGGCACATGACGCAATGAGTGCGTCATGGCGGTGCGTCGGGGAAATTGCGTCTTTGCTCCGTTTTACAGTGGGAGACCCAATCAAGGCGACAATCCCAAGCAAAAAAAAGATTCCTTTGCAACATATTTTCCGCATCACGCCTAATGTTTTATGCGTTTGCCAATTAATCCGGGTGCTGGTGGTGCAGGTCACATGCGTTTCCACCCCAGTTCCATTGCGTGCATCATTTTCACAATTTCATCGAACGACCTCGGATCCCTTGAATTACCTGCACCACCTGCACTTCTTATATAATAAAGAGTTGAAGGAAAGAGTAATAGAAAGGGTGCTGGTCGTATTCGTGACCGCCACCCAAGGTGCAGGTGACCTGCACTTCCAAACGCCGCCAGACATCCCATCCTGCAAACCCCGCCCCCTTTTTTTCAATCCTCACCAACATAGTGCCGGTGACCTGCACTTGTGATCGACCAAAAAGGGCGCGGGAACGCAGAGCATGACGCCAAGATCAGGACACAAAAAAGCCCGATGTCAGCACATGCCGAGATCGGGCCCTGTTGTGATGTAAGGAGAGATCAGTCAGCGATCACGCCACCCTGTAGAGTCGAGCATTCCTGTTCCCCACCCGCTCGAACTTCACCGACCCAACCGACGAGTCAAAGCGGAAAACGCGACCATTGTACCCTGCAAAGAGTTTACCCATCCGACTGCGGGATTTGGGATAGATCTCGAACTGCCTGGACTCCTTGTCCAGCTTTCCGGCGATCCCCTCCTCGAACAGATTCTCATTCCTACAGATCCAGATCAAATCATCAAAAGAAATCCCCTCCCGGCATTTGAACTCGATCGCATCGCGGAAATACCCAGCGGCCAGCTTCTCCACCAGCGTCTTCATGTCGATACCCTCGGGATCACCGAAGTCATCCTTCTCAGGACGGCGCAGCGGAGATCCGAATCCCGCATGTTCCACGATCCCTCCAATGACGCGACTCCAGTCCTCGAACCCAACCAACCGTCCCGACCCCACCGGACGGCCAGCCGTGTCCCAGGCATGAACGAGAGACCAGAGAGCCGACAAGATCGAC
>Ga0007862_1000382_pt1 | contig 14214 bp, 13 predicted proteins | sample CryBogCBH20Aug07_FD_71206 | JGI IMG/M metagenome (GOLD analysis project Ga0007862, IMG submission 71206) | Freshwater microbial communities from Crystal Bog, Wisconsin, USA - CBH20Aug07 | ecosystem: Environmental > Aquatic > Freshwater > Lake | place: Crystal Bog, Wisconsin, USA | collected... | reverse complement strand
GACTTTCATAGATGACATCTCCCGTTACCAAAGCAATAAAATTCGTCCCCGTCCCCCCCATGATAGGTTGATGGAAATTGTCACTGATCGCGTATTGATGGGCGAGCCTATTGAAATAGGGCAAGTCGCCTGAGGCGAGATTGTAAAACCCCATTAGTTCGCCACCTCGAGTGTTGGCCTTATTTTCTTTGGGATTCTTTTCTTCGATCAATCCAACGGTAGTTGCGACCCATGCATAGAGGTCCAGGTTACGATTGTCGCCCCCCGTTGCCTGCCACATCTGAAAAAAGCGGTGGGGCGGATCACCCACAATGGCATTTTGATCAACAAAGGCGGTGATCTGGAAGGGTCCGTTCAGCTTGAGGTCATTGAAACGAGCGTCATCAATCGGCCCATAAGGCAAAAGGGTTTCCGTGTTGCGGATGTTGGACATCTTCGGCTTCGGAAGGACGTCATAGGGCCCACTCCGGTGAGGATCCAGAGTGTAGGCTGATGATTTGTTGGATGCGCGGGACTGGGTTGCCAGTTGATAGTTGGGCCCAGGTGTTCCATCGGAATTGACGATTCCTTGTGACCGGAGGTTAAGTATGGAATTTCCTTCCGACGGATTATAGGTTGCAAATAGATTCTCAAAGCTAAAGTTTTCGCCGATGACAACGATGATGTTTTTTATGGGGGTTTGCGTTTCATCGTTCTTCGCTTCGGCCAAGCATATATTGAGGCTTAACATAAATATGATGATAGATATGTTATGGATTCGCATATATTTATCTCTGCTTTAGTGAGAGTTGCTTGGCTGATTGCTTTTTTCGTTGAACTTCCATCCCCCGCCGAGGGCCTTATATAAGCCGACAACGCTAGTTGATATGCCTTTTCTATTTTCAATTAACAAAAGCTTTTGCTTGTAGTTGTCAGCTTGATTCTGCAACAAACTAACGAAGGGTGTAAGCCCCAGGAAATAGCGTTCATTAGAAATCTCCATTGCATCCTGGCTTGCATCGACGGCTTCGATGGTTTTACTCAATTTCTCCCGTTCCTTCCTGTAATCAACAAGATAGTCTTCTACCTCCTGATAGGCCGTCAAAAGGGTCTTTTTGTACTCAAAGAAATGGGCGTCATAGTTTGCATTGGCACGATCGATATCAGCCTGTATCCGGCCCCAGTTAAAAATCGGCGTCGATATCCCGCCACCATAACTCCATGCCTTTCCCATAGGGATTAGGCTAGCAAGCTGTGTATTCTGAGCGCCAATAAATGATGATAGGTTGATTTTTGGATATTGGAGTGCCATGGCGGCTCCCTGATCAGCGGAGGCTGCCGCCAAAAGACTCTCTGATGCCACGACATCCGGACGCCTTCGGATCAGATCAGCCGGTAAATCGATGGTGACCTGATCATTGGGTGTCGGAATCACGGAACCGGAACTGGATAGATACGTAAGGTCCCCAGGATAGAGTCCAAGCAATACAGAGAGTTGATGAATCTGCTGTTTGATGGCCTTTTCAATAGGAGGGATTATAGATTCCGTAGTATTCAACAGTTGTTTTTGCTGCGATACGGCCTCCCAATTGTCGAGCCCCGCATTGGCTCGGACTTTCAGCAACTCATAAGTCTCGCCGAATCGTTTAACCGCTTCTTTCGTCAGAGCCAACTTTTCCTCATTCGCTCTGAGTTCCATATAGGATCGCGCTATTTCGCCCTGTAGTGATACCAGAATGGCTCTTTGATCGTATGATTTGGCATCAATTTCTGCCTCTGCCCTTTCGATTCTGCGAAACAAGCCTCCTGCTGGATCAATTTCCCATTGAACGCTTAAGCCTTCTTGAGCGATATTCAGAAGTGAATCACCAAAATATCCGCCGGATATAGGGTTGTCTGCATTCTCGCCATTGACAAAAAGATTAGCCCTTTGGCTGAGAGCGCCTCTTGCCCCTAAACTCGGGAGTCCCGTCGCAATCGTATGTTGTTTTTCCGCGCGAGCAGACCGAATCCGAGCATAAGCACTCTGAATGTCAAGGTTTTGAGATGAACCGCGACGAATGAGATTGGAGAGCACCTTGTCATTGAATGCTAGCCACCACGCCTCTTCTGCCACTCCATTTGGCAATGACTGAGATTCATTGTAGTGCTTAGGAACATTCATCTCTGGCCTTTTGTAGTCAGGGCCGACCATGCAACCGCTCAATGCACACAGTAGGACAGCCAAGGTTAGATGAAGGTTCAAAAGTTGATTATCCACGTTGGGGGATGAATAGGCGCAATGGGGATACTACTGCGTTGGGGTTTCGATGTAGACATCCACTTGCTGTCCAACATAAGTCGTGAAGTCTTTGCTCATGATTTTGTAGACCACCTGGAGTACCTTTGAGTCAGCTGCTTTGTTGTTGGAGGACGTTGACGATCCCCGGGGGATAACCAAGGGTTCAACATGATCCACCTCCAGGGCAAAGCTAAGTTTTGGATTTCCCTTCAGGTAGGCAATCGCTTTTCCTTCTGGGCTAAATCTCCAAAGATCGTTTTCATCTATATCAACTCGAACCCCTAGATTATTGAGATCCCCAATGACGATAATAGGATGCTCTAAACCGGCGCTATCCTTAACGGCGTTGCTCTGGATGTACTCACCTTTTGAAATGTTGACTTGAAGAACGTGCCCCTGTTTTGGAGATCTTACGGTCAACCGCGAAAGAGTCGTATCGATAGCATCCAGTTCACTTTGGGATTTACGGATATTGGCTGTAGCGAGTTCCACTTTGGTCTTTGCGATCTCGACGTTGTTTAATCGCTGTTCGTAATCTTGAAGGCTCACCGCACGATTATCTTTAATATTCTCGATAAGTTTAAGTAGTGCGTTAGCATTTTTAAGGAAGGCTTTGGCGCTGATCTGCTCCGCTTTTGCAACTTCCAAGGCTGATAACTTTACCGATCGATTCGCCAGTACTTCCTGATCATCCAGATTGAACAGGATGTCATTGGATTCCACCGCATCCCCGACAGCAACGTTCACACGTTCAACAATACCGGCTGATGCTGTTCCTATTGCTACATTCTGTGATAGGGGTTCGATTGTCCCCGTGCCAGCAAGATACGAGGCATAGATGGAGCGCCCCGGGGGGGATTCGATGCTTGAAGGCGCCGAAGTCCTGTTGGATGAATGGATGTAATAGAAGGAAAGGAGTAACCCTATGAGCGCTGTAGCAGCGAGTTTGTGATTTCGAATCACTTTAAGGTATGAGTGCATCTTGTGCGGCTAATTAAGAGAGTTTGGATATGGATTCAATGTCGCCGTCGTTCAAAGATACCGTTACATCAGAAAAATGCAATATTCGTGAATCATGCGTCACAATGATCAACGTTTTGCCCAATTCGTCAGTCAATTCTCTAAACAATGTCATCACGGTATTACCGCTTTCGTGATCCAGCGCGCTGGTCGGTTCGTCGCAAACGATTAAACTGGGGTTGTGGATGAGAGAGCGAGCTATGGCCACCCTTTGTTGCTGTCCCCCTGATAGTTGAGCGGGAAAGTGATCCAGCCGGCTTCCTAAGCCCACGCGGTCAAGAAGTTGAGCGGCTTCCTTGTAAGCACTGTTTCGTTCCCATCCCTGCACAATCAAAGGCAAGGCTGCATTTTGAACGGCGGTAAGCGTAGGAAATAGGTTGTAGGCTTGAAAAACAAAACCGATGAATTTAGATCTGAATTCTGTTAATTCATTGGATTTTAATTGTGAAATCTCTTTCCCAAGCACCTTACAGGTCCCTTCGTCAGGTGTCATGGTTCCGGCAATGATTGAAATCAAGGTTGTTTTGCCGCACCCGGAGGGTCCGACAAACATGGTCAATTTCGCTTCTTGGATATCAAGGTCAATGCCTCTTAGAGCTGGAGTCCTTTGATCACCTAGTCCAAAATACTTCTTTAGTCCTCTGCAGGAAACAATATTTGCCATGATGGGTATCTAGTTTCTGAAGCTGACTGCTGGATCGAGTAATAAAATCTTCCTAACGCTCAGGTAGGCGGTAATCATGCAGATGGTTAGTATTCCAAAGCTGGAAAGAAATAATACCTGAGTGGTCAATTTGAATGAAATTACTGATCCTCTCGCAAGTAACCCCATGATTGCTGTCACTCCAGATCCCAATCCAAACCCGATGATTCCCACGGTGAGCCCCTGGAGTAGAACCATTTTTAGTATCTTTTCGTCCTTTACGCCAATGGCCTTGAGTAGACCATAATATCTTAAATTATCGATGGTAAAGGTATAGAAGGTCTGGCCTGCTATGGCCGCTCCGACCAGTATTCCTAGCGCAACAGATATTCCGAAGTTAAGTGGTATCGAGGTGTGCTCAATTATGTACTTATAATTGATTCTTTTGAACTCATCTCTGGTGTATGCGGCTAGATTTGTGCGTTGATTGATTCTTTTTGCAAGATCTTCTGCCGTAGTTCCTTCAGAGGCTTTAACTAAAATAAAACTGAGGCCTTTTTGTGTATGGCCATCGAATTCGGCGGCGTGAGAATAAGTTGTATAGATGACTGGCTGTGCTTGAAAGGTCTGATGTACCACCATTGTTCCTACAACTTGTGCCGTTAGATCTCCCAGTACAAGAGTGTCGCCGGTGCGAGCAGCCCTGTTTTCTTTTGAGTTCCTTAGTTTTGTCTTCGCCCCATATTCATCGAGTAAAACGCTAGAAGGGTGTCTTAATTCGCGGGTGCTTCCGCTTGTAATATGGCTCGGCATTCCAACAAAAGATCGCTCATCAATACCTATCATGGTGACATTCTGGAATGACCCATCGGATAACTGGGCTCTGATATCCGATTTCCTTAAAGGGACAGCCCACTCTATGCCTTCAATTCCACGCACACGATATAAATCCATTTCATAAAGTGGCTCGATGTCATCAACGTGCTGGGTCTTTTTGTCCATAACCCATACATCAGGCTGATTGATGTCCTCCACGAGAGCATAGGATCTTTCCATAAGCCCAAGAAAAATGGCGGGTTGTTGCGTCATGATCAAGGAGGCAAATCCAATTCCGAAAATTATTGCGTAATATCTCCCGGAGTTTCCGAAAAGCATACTTAATGCTATGTGGTACATCGCCTTATTACTTATGATGGTCTATTGGCACTTGTAATACTTGGATTCAGATCTGGGTTGTTTTAGCTAAGCTTCCAGATATCCTTTGCCAGATGCTGAATGATTTCATGCTTCTTTTTAGTTTGCAATGAAGTCAGACAGGACGGCAGCGGCAAAGGTTTGTCTGGAATGTCGTATCAGCGATGCAAGGCGGGATACCCAACATAAACTGACCCACGACCTGACCCGGCGATTTGGCATCTATAAGGCAGCATGGCGAGGTGGGATGGTTCTTTTTGCAGGACAGTTTGCTCCGACCAGTGGCACCTGCTCGGGTTGTGGAAGCTACCAGTCAGATTTCAGTCTGAAGATCAGACAGTGGACATGCCCTGCCTGTGGGGCTGTCCATGACCGAGATGAGAACGCTGCGAATAACATCGTGGCGTTCGCTACGGGGGCCGCCCCCGGGAACTGCGGCGGGGAAACGCCGGAAGTGATGCGCGTGGAGGGCGATACGGACCCGATCCCGAAGGGAGCAATCCCGAGGACAGATCGGGGCCTTGATGAAGCGCGAACCGAGAGCCTTAAACCTTCCACGATCCTGCCAAGCGAGGCACGGAAGCCGAGGGAGGAACAATAGGTACGGATTCCAAGGAACTCGTATGGATTTAAACGGTCTATACCGTCAAAATGGTATAAACTAATAAAGAGCGAACGCTCTTTAGCTTTCAGAGTGGTTTTCGGATGTCGTTGAATTTCAGAGTGCGTATTGTCGGAGGGGGTTGCTATGAAACAGGGTGAACTGGTCAAACAAATTTATCTCGCCTGTATTAATCGGGATGTTGAAGGGCAGCGGAGATTGTTCCAACAGGAAATCTCCAAAATCATTAAGCGGAGAGAAGCGGGAAAACGTTTTAACTCCAAGTGGACTGTGGCTGACTGATTTCATGAACGCCCCGCAGATATGAGCGCAATCGTCTCTGCGGGGTCCAGTCTCTGGTTCGCATTCGTATTTGCCTTTATGGGCTCGGGTTCATTGATGGCCGATGAACGGGTGACAACGACAGAGTACCAAGGGGCCGACTCGGAATTGGCGAGCTTCCCGAACAGTGCCAGCACGCTTCCTCAGGGGAAGTGGTCACTGGAATGGTCGACAGTGAGCTATACCGATGGGTCGAAAGTAAGCGTTCCGATGGCCTCATCGGACGTGCTGATACGCTACGGGCTATTCGATCCATTGGAGCTGCGCATCTACACCCAAGGCGTGACCGCTCAATGGGGTTCCAACCGAACCGTCGGTTTCAGTCCGCTGACTTTCGATCTAAAGGCCCGGTTACTTGAAACCACGGATGAGTCCCCCTGGCTACCTGGAGTTGCGTTTGAAACGGCCATTCAAACTCAATTGATGGGTTCAGCGGCCTTTGACGCGGGAACGGAACCGACGTTTACCCTCAATGTGGATCAGCCTCTCGGGGATTTTCTCTTTCAGTACAACGTCGGTACGATGCGTTTCATGTCGCCCTGCAATCCCAATCAACTGGACTGGAACCTCACCTATTCCTGGTCGCTAGAGCGTGAGGTGACCGAAGATCTGACCTTTTTCGTGGATGGCTTTTATGGTTCCTCGATCCTCCCGAAGGTGACCACGATGAGCAAGGTCACACCGGGGGTCTGTACTGGAACCGGTTCTGCGGCGAATAGCTATGGAAAAAACGGGCGACTTTTTGGGGAAAACATGGTCGGTGGCGGCCTTTTCTGGCACGCCACACCGGATCTTGGGTTTTATATGAATGTTGCCGGAGGCACGAACGTGGACTCCCCCGGGGTCATGAGCTACCTTGGTTTCGTTTTGTCACCCACCTTGATCCATTAATCTTCAGACGAAGATCGCACTTTTTCTAGAAGTTACGGGCGAGGTCCATTCCCTGGTAGAGGCTTGCTACCTGGTCGCCATACCCATTAAAGGCGAGCGTCGGTCTTTTAAGGAACTCTCCGAGCCTGCGTTCTCTGGCCTGGCTCCAGCGCGGGTGATCGACTTCGGGATTCACGTTGGCATAGAAGCCATACTCGCTGGGGCCAGCCTTCATCCAGCTCGTGGTCGGCATCGTCTCGGTCAGGCGGATGGAGACAATCGACTTTGCGCTCTTGAACCCATATTTCCAGGGGACAATGATCCGGACAGGGGCGCCATTCTGGTTGGGTAAGACCTCCCCATAGAGCCCCACTGTCACGAGCGTCAGGGGATTCATCGCCTCATCGATTCTTAATCCCTCGCGGTAGGGCCAATCCAGGACCGCTCGTTTAACCCCGGGCATTTGCTCAGGATCGCTGAGCGTCACAAATTCAACAAATTTTGCATTGCCGGTAGGCTCGACAGCCTTCAAGAGGACGCTTAGGGGGAATCCCACCCATGGAACGACCATGGACCAGGTTTCGACGCAGCGGAATCGATAGATTCGCTCTTCAAGAGGCGCCATCTTGAGAATGTCCTCTATGGCGAAGGTCTTGGGTTTATTGACCTCGCCCTCGACGCGAATAGACCAGGGCCTTGTTTTCAGGGAACCTGCCCGAAGATGAGGTTCTTCCTTGTCGGTACTGAATTCGTAGAAGTTATTGTAGGTGGTAACTTTTTCGAGAGGCGTCGGTGTTTCGTCCAGTCGAAAACTGGGGTTGGGTGTCGATGTGAGGCCCTCGGCATGGCTGTTCATGCTGCTTAGCCCGAGCCCACCCAGCGCAACGACCCCTACGGATTGCCGGATGAAATCCCGCCGGCTTTCGAAAACGGGCTGGGGTGTCACGTCGTTTTCAGAAATATCAGATTTGAAGCGCATGAGGCAGGTCTCCCGACAATGGATCTCTAACAAGTGTGAAATCGAACGAGGCGTATCAAGCGAGTCGCCGCTTTCTGACGTTGCGTTGGTTCATCAGTGATCGAAGTAACATGGATACCGCATAGATCGATGCAAAAATGAATGGTTCCGTAATATCTTTCTTCACGAGCCACCAGAAGTGGATGATGCCCCCGAGGGTAATTACATAGATCAGACGATGAAGCTTTCGCCAGCGCTCGCCACCCAGGCGACGCAGCATGCCATCGGTGGAGGTCACCGCCAGAGGAATCATGAGCACAAGGGCCGTGAATCCGACGGTAATGTAGGGCCTTTTTGCGATGTCTTTGAGGATCCCCATCCAATCAAAGAATTGATCCAGAATGACATAGGTCCCAAGGTGGAGAAGGCTATAGAAAAAGGCAAAAAGCCCCAACATCCGTCTGAAGCGTCCGACCCAGATGACACCGGTCCACTGACGAATCGGAGTCAGCGCCATCGTCAGGGTCAGGAAGGTGAGGGTCCAGTAGCCTGTTTGTCGTAGCACTTTTTCAATCGGATTAGCACCCAGGCTGTCCATCAGTGCCCAGGCGACAAGACGCTCAAGCGGGATCAATGCCAGCAAGAAGAGAACCCCTTTGAGGATCCGAAGGTGTGATTCGTTGATTCGGCGGATGTCGAGGGCCATGTTCGATCTCTCAAGCCTGTTCTGTACGCGACGCAAAATACAAAATGCGTCCCGGGACCATTTTAATGAGCCCAAGCCTCATCAGGGGTAAAGCGTACCCGATAATCGTGCGGATTCTTCATAGATGGGGGGAATCTTAAGATTTCTCGCCGCTAATCGTGTTTGACAGAGAGCGACCTGAAACTCGTATGAATGGAGGTAATCGGGGGGCATGGCCTGCAAAGGCTTCAGCCATTCCTTGGTTCGGACGCTGGCCATTTCGCCAAAATGTCGAGGCGATAGCTCAAACGCCAAGCCTCCGCTATTGGCAACGTAGTTGGTTTCAACACCGATCGGTAATGGTTTGCTGTTTTCCTCGGTCCAACTGACGACCTCGCGGATCGACGTGTTGATTTCTTCTCCTGCCTGGTTTGCCAGGTTCTCAACATTGAGGACTAACAGAACATCCAGATCCTGATGCTTCTGAATGAAATCTTGCCATTCGGTAAAGCTTTTCACCAAAAGAGCCTCCGAGAGCACGTGCTGACTCCAACGGCACCCTTTGATCTGATTGAGTCGCGCGCGACCACTGGGGTTGTCGACGCCTATCACGCCGTATTTCAGGGAAGAATTGGGATAGAGAATGGAAAGAAGATCATGAAAAGGCTCTAATCGGAGTTCTTCGATGATGCCTGAAATTCGATCCTTTGATGAATATCCGTAGAAGTCTGGTGGCTGATCAATACCGACAAAGAGAATGTGTCGTTGATCTTTCGACGCCAGAACCCTCCCGACACGTTCATTGGCCACGTCATCTACCAAAATCACCAGATCTGGATCTTCACGCTCAACCGTTCGAAGAGCCCCCATTGTTTTTGCATCGGAGTCCGGGTGGAGATCCTGTTCCAATGAGTACCAGATGACTTTGACCAGGAGGTGTTTGTTCTGGATGGTCTGCGCCCATCCTTCCCTGAATTGCTTGGATCGGTGGGTGCCCGCACTTTCGCTTTCGATGATGAGGATCCGCGGACGTTCGACGACGAAAAAGACCAACGTCGCGATGGCGGCGAGGATGAATGCGCAGACCATCAACCGACGCTGACCGATCATAGAACGCCCAGCCATTGCCAGTAAGGAATGGAAAGGTAAACCAGTCCGATGCGACCCAAATTCATGGCCTGATTGTAGAGATTAAATCGGGACACGAGCATGATCTTCGAGATTGAAAAGGATTGCGTTTGAGACCAAGAGCCACTCTGGTAGGGCATAAACCAGATATCACTGAGGAACCCGCAGACAAATAATGAAATCCAGGGGTTGATGTGATTTTCGATGGCAATGGGACTAAAGAGGGTGGTGATGAGAAGGGCCGTGGGTGGGCCAGGAAGCATGAAACGGATGGGCATGATGACCGCAATAATGGCCGATACCAAACGCCATGGGCTTTCTTGAATCCAATGCGTGATGCCTTGGAGTGAGTCCAGAATGAACTGATCGACGCCGAGAGTTTGAGCAATCCGGATCAGACACTGACTTCCCATGAGAAAGAAGATCAATGACCAGTCGATATCCTTTCGAAATCCGGACTTGCTGATCATCCCCAGAGAAAGTAACGAAAAGAGGATCAGACCCGAAATCGAGCTCATGGGGATATGGTGATACTCGTAGGTCATCGTCCCGATGATTAAGGCGAGAACGGAGAGCCCTGCAACCCACTCTTCAAATGTCATGGGGCCAAGCACCGTGAGACCCTCATGAATGAGATCTGTTCGGACGGGCTGAGTCATCTGGGTTCGATAGAGGAGCTGTGTCAGAACCCCATGGCACAACCACATGCCTAGCGTAACGATGAGAGCTGCCTCAAACCAAAAAAGACCACTGAATTCGGCATGTATTTCCTTGGGAAGAAGGGCCACGAGTGCAATGGTGGTCGCCTTACTGGTCGGAAGCATGCTGGAAAAGATGACCGAGGCCGAGTAGCAGCAGGTCAGAATGGATGTGGCGGCGATCGGGTTTTTGTCGAGCCGGGTAAGACTTACGATTTCCTGCATGATGGGAAGCAACAAGGCCATGCGACTGTTGTTGCTGGGAATGACAGGGGAGACGATGAATCCCAGCCACATCGGAACTTGAATTTGCCATTCAAATTGCTTGGGAATCACCTTTAAAAAGCCCAACAGCAGTCTGAAGCTGAGTCCACTCGACATCAAGACCGAACTGACCACCAGCACACATAAAAGCTCGAGGAAGGATGATGACGCGAACCCGGAAAGAGCGGTATCAGCCGGGACTAGTCCCGTGAATATGGCGGCAGCAATCCCGATGAATGGGGGGATGAATGGGTCGACCAGGGAGAAAAACCAGAGGATGACCACATCCAGCAAGATGGCCAGAAACACCGCGATGCTGCTGTCGATCCCCTGAGAATTGAGCCCGAAATATAAAAGCCAAGGCCCCAGGATGGCGGTTAGCCAGCCGATGCGCTGAAATGAGGTCAGGTCATCGTGTTTGACTTTTGTTTCATGGATTTTGGGTTCCACAGGTTCCAGAGTCTCCCGAAATCGACCCGCCAAAGTGGTCAACGCGTGGTCCTTGATTTGAGGGAACGCTTTACCCATGGCCATCGCCAAGTTCGAATTCAATCGCCACCCCTGGATTTCACCGGTCGCAACGACGGTGAATAGGTTGCTCTTGAAACCGGCAAGGCACTCCTCGCCGCATTCAAGGTGTTGCCCATGAGGTTGGCCTGGGGGGTCAAATCGAAGAGCCGATGCACCGGGTTCGAACTGGAAGAAGCTCTGACAGGCTTCACCGGCTTGTTGGATGACATCCCCCGATTGAAATGTGCAGGGTTCAAACTGATTGATGAGCCTTGCCCATTGCTGCCGTGGCAATGCGGAAAGGGCACGTGAGGACTCTATGAGAGTGACCTTCCGGAAGGATGCGCTCATTTTTGGGGGATACTCAAGAATGGGAACAATGATGGATCATCAGCCAAGGAATGACTCAATTAACCTTCACCTTTCAGGACCATTTCACCATAAGCCTCAGGGGTGATGACCCCACCGAGCGCATGGGCCGACCCTTGATCTTTGGGAGGAAGGACGTCCTGAACGGCATCGATTCTCTTCCATTGAGGGATGGGAGCCTTTCCGCTTGCCGAGGGCGTGTATTTTGATGGCTCAAGGGCGGTCATTCGATGAATATAGCGCGGACAGTTGATGAATATTTCCTGCACAGCGACACGAACCACCATTTCGGCGCCGGGATAGGCTTTCAAGAGTGGATCGTCAGGCTCAATTCGGGCGTCACCGTGAATCCGAATACGGTGGGGCGTTTCAAAATCGATCAGCAGAAGGCCAATTTTGGCATTTCCTTTTATGTTGCCCGCCGAGAGATACATGCCATTTCCATCATAGAGGGGAAAGGCAAGTTCATGTGGGCTTAAAACCTTAATGAGACCTGGATTTCCCCCCTTGTAGGAGCAGGTGGGGTAACCTCGATGATCAATGGTCGTCAAGAAAAAGAAATTCCGGCTCTCGATAAAGGGTTGATGTTGTTCGCTGATTTCTTGGGCCACAATCATCGATTCCAACCGATTCGCAAGTTCAAGACTCTCATGCTGAGATTGAAGCTCGCGATGAGAGGGGCTATAGAAAGGGCTCATTGTGGATTCCAGGAGGCGGAGGATTAATTCATCCCGAAGCGTAGTAGTCTCTCTCATCGGACGCAACGATGTTTTACTGTCTGAATGCACCGACTGACCGTATGATTGACTTTGATCATCTCAGGGATGCCCCCATCGATAGCCCTCCTCGAAGGTAGACAACGTCCTATGTTTTCCTCGTTATTGCGCGATATTTTCAAGTTCGCCTTATTTGCCATCCTGCTGGGTGGAGATGCCCATGCGGTCAACGAAGCACCCGCACCGAATAAAACCGACCTTGGAACGCTCCTCAAGAGGGTTCAAGAGCGTCATGGCCTTCGAATTCAGTGGCCTGAATCACTCAGCCATGATGTTATCGCCATCCCAGCGTCTCAAACCCAGGATCCAGACCTTGCACGACTTTTGAAAGGCTATAACTGGATCGGGGTGCGCGATGTGACCGGCGCATGGAGCTCGGTCAGCATTACCGGACGGAATGGGGATGGTCATGCGGGGGCGCCTTCTGCTTCCTCCGAAGTTCCGTTCAAGTATCGGGCACCCCCTAAACGTATCCCTAAAAAATACCGTGGTTTACCCAAAGGTTCGGTCTATCCGGTCGACATCTCAGTGGCGATGCTCCGAAAAATGTCTCTCGGCGAACGGCTGGTCCTTAACTTGCCCTCGGGTGATCATGCGCTACTTCATGATCGGGCATGGGATCACGCGAATGGTGATCGGACTTGGGTTGGGAAGGAAATCACGGATCAGGGCTTGTATCGCACCCTGATTACCTTGGGTGATCATGATCAAATCGATGGGCAGATTGTGACCCCTGAGGGAACCTATCAATTGGAATCTGATCAGAACGGCCAATGGCTGATTGACCTGAAGGCATCGGGGCTTCAGCCCGGAAGCTTCGATCAAGGTGGGATCCCACCGGTCATTCCAGCTGTCGTCACCTCCACCATGGCTTCGGCTGGATCATCGACCGCGCATTCAAGCCCATCTCCGGGTTTTACTGGCGGATCATCGGGTCAGCGGGGGGCTCAAATCGATCTTTTGCTGCTCTACACGGAAGATCTTTCTAATTCCGATCCTCTGACGCGTTTGAATAGTCTCATTGCCTTTGCAAACCAGGCCATGATCGATAGCAAAGTCAGCATTCAATTTAATTTGTTGGACGCAAAGGAAGTGGCCTATTCGCATGAAGCCACGAATCTTGTGGCTTTGAATCAATTAACGTCCTCGCAAGACGCCTTCAAAAGCGTTAATCAGCAACGGGAGAAACTGGGCGCTGATCTGGTGCTGCTGATCAGACCGTTTCATCCAACGACGGCGGATAACTCATGTGGAGATGCCTGGATCAATGGGGGGAGTGGCAGTGGCCTCTCCCCTGATCTTGCCTTTGGTGTCGTCAATGATGGCCGGGCAGGGGGGCTTTATTGCAGTAATTACACTCTGGCGCATGAGCTCGGCCATCTCCTGGGAGCTGCGCACGATCGCTCCCATGCCAGTAGCCCCGGTCATTTCAGCTATTCCTACGGGTACGGGAAGCAAGGAATCTTTGGCGACATCATGAGCTATTTTTCGCCGGAAGTCGGGATCTACGCGAATCCCGATCTGACAGACTGCCTTGGCGAGCGGTGCGGCATTGAAATGGGGAAAACCAATGAGGCCGACGTCGCAGCCACCTTGAAGGAAACCGGTCCGGTAGTGGCTCAATTTGCTACGATCTCAGCCCACTAGCTTGGAATCCGCACCTATCGTTCCGCCCTCGGCTTCCGTGCCTCGCTTGGCACGATCTTGGACGGGTTAAGGCTCTCGGTTCGCGCTTCATCAAGCCCCCGATCTGTCCTCGGGATTGCTCCCTTCGGGATCGGGTCCGTATAGCCCTCCACGCGCATCACTTCCGGCGTTTCCCCGCCGTAGCTTCCGGGGCAGGCCCCCGTAGCGAACGCCACGATGTTTTTCGCAGCGTTCTCATCTCGGTCATGG